>Ga0153972_1000488_pt1 | contig 12585 bp, 9 predicted proteins | sample TSGA056MetaG_FD_104732 | JGI IMG/M metagenome (GOLD analysis project Ga0153972, IMG submission 104732) | Attine ant fungus gardens microbial communities from Georgia, USA - TSGA056 MetaG | ecosystem: Host-associated > Fungi > Mycelium > Unclassified | place: USA: Georgia, George L Smith State...
AAATTAAAGCCCTATTTTGGTGACAGGCTTATATTAACGGGCCTACAGGGCAGCTACCAGAGAGACGAAGCCACTGAAAACAGTGATATAGACGCAGTCATAATCCTCGATGCCCTGTCGCTGAGAGATTTGAAAACTGTCAAAGGTGTTCTTGCCACAATGACGGAAAATGATAAAACGTGCGGCTTCATCAGCGGGAGAAATGAACTGCGGAATTGGCCAAAGCATGAGTTGTTTCAGTTTATGAATGACACACGCCTGTACTATGGAAGCTTTGACGGGTTACTCCCCGAAATCCGGCGGGATGACGTAATAGAAAGCGTGAAAATCGGCGCATCCGGACTCCATCACGCCTGCTGCCATACCTTCTTACATGGCGAGCCGCAAGCGTTGAAAGCGCTGTATAAAGGCGCCTTCTTTATATTACAGGCAACATACTATTTGCGTCATGGTGAGTATGTTCGGAGCAAAAAAGAACTGCTTCCCTTACTTACTGAAACGGAACGGGAAATTCTTTCTGTCAGCATGAGCTGGAACGAACATCAAAAGAAAATTATTGCGGATTCGGATGAATATTTCAGTTTGATAATCAGTTGGTGCTCAGAAATTTTAAGTGAAATATTTTAAAGATAATATGATGAACAAGATGAAAAAACTGCCTGACGCAGAGTTTGACATTATGAAAGTGGTATGGGCAAATGTTCCACCCATGACAACAACTATTATTATGGAACAACTGGGAAAAGAAAAGGAATGGAAAATCCAGACGGTTGTTTCTCTCATGCTTCGGCTGGTTGAACGTGGTTTCCTGCGTTCTGAAAAACATGGTAAGGAACGCACTTATTTTCCGCTCATAAGTAAGGAAGATTATCTTAAATTTGAAACAGGTAACTTTGTGAAGCAGTACCACGACAATTCGTTCCTTAACCTTGTCAACACTTTGCATGATGACAAAGCATTAACTGACAAAGATATTGACGAGTTGCTACAATGGGTGAAAGAGCGGAGGGGTTAGTATGCAAAGTTTTATGATTACATTGCTGACCTGTTCTGTTATCATGTCGGCGCTTGCGCTTACTTATATGGCGGTTACGCCACTTCTGGCAAAGCGTTATTCTGTAAAAGGACGTTATTATGCATGGCTGGTTATCGTGGTAGGATTGATTATTCCTTTCCGCCCACACTTTGATAATGCTTTTGTCAAGGTAGATGTGCCGAGTGGAACAGCCGCACCCATCATTCAAGTAGGAAATGGAACACCTGTTACTATTCCTGCTGAAAATGCCACACTTCCCTCTACTTCTCTAAGTTTTTCATGGTGGCAGATTGCGGCAGTTGCATGGTTGGCCGGAGTGATTATTTATCTTTCCTATCATGTACTAAAGCATTACCGTTTTACAAAAATGGCCAGACGCTGGAGCGAAAAAATTGTTGAGGAAAAGACGTTGACACTACTTCAAAACTTAAAAACAGAAATAGACATATCAAAGCAGATAAACCTTTATCTGTGTTCAAGTGTTGGCACTCCTATGATGATTGGTTTTGCAAATCCCCGGATACTGTTGCCAAAGGCGGATATAGCACAAGATGAACTTTGCTTTATTCTAAAACATGAACTTTTCCACTATAAACGGAAAGACCTGTGGTACAAGTGTCTGGTGCTAATTGAAACCGCCATACACTGGTTTAACCCTGTTGTCTATCTCATGGCAAAGGCAATTAACGTACAATGCGAATTATCCTGTGATGCCGAGATAGTAAGGCGTGCAGATGCAGATACACGCCAACATTACAGTGAAACGATTATTGGTATTGTCAGATACCAGTCAAAGCTAAAAACAGCCTTATCAACTAATTTCTATGGAGGTAAAAAAGGTATGAAAAAAGAATATATTCCATCATGGATATGCGCAAAAAGAAAACAGGTGTCGCTATCATTTGTGGCGTACTATTTATCACTTTAGGAACAGGATTGGCATTTGCCGCAAATGCCAATGCAAGCACACCTCAAACAAATATTACGGCAACAGAAAACACTGACGGTTCAATTGACCCCAGTGGTACGCTTATAGGTCTGGAGCCATATAGTCAAGCTGAGTTTAACGCAAGAGATATTGATAAGCTGAAGAATTCATCGCAAGCAAGTTCAGTAATGTATTATGATGGTTCAGACATATCTACTCAACCGACATCAGTCAATGGAGCTTTCGAAGAGGGGATGATGACACCTGATGAACTCGCCAATGAGTATGCTATATATGAACCTTTTGGTCTGACTTATGATAAAAACACAGACAGTTTTTATCATAATGGCAAACTTGTCCGGCAATTTTTTGACATAATGGCTACGAATGGAGAAGACTTATCAGGCGGGAATTTTTCTGGAACTATCAGACAATTAGTTAATGACAATGGGGAAATAGATGTCTACACTGTACGAGATTTTACTAATATTGACATAAACGGTTATGGAAGGCTGACTGGAATTGAAGTAGGAGATTAATCTTTTCTTACTGCCTGAATTGAACGGCCCTGCGGTGAAAGAAAAAAGCAGCTATGTACTGATGGCGGCTTAATTTAACCCACTGACAAAACAACATCATTTCAGTCAATCTGTTTTCAAAAAGTAAAAGACAGCATTGTATATAGTCACGCCCGTTTATATTACGTACGGTTGGTGAAAATTTTTTAAAAGTTTTTCTGCCAGTAATGCAACTGGAAGCCCTTTCGTGTCGGGACTTAGTATGAAAGGGGGCAAAAGAGCTGAAGCTCACTCCCATTCATGGCAAGAAAGGGGGGATGAATAAACGAGCGATTCATGTCAGTGTTCCGTGAGCAGTCTTTATACGGGGCGCGTAGCCCCGCAAAAGCTAACGATAACCGCCGCACCAGTTGAGCCGGTTTTGCCGTAAAATGAAGCGGTCGAGAATAATCTCCTACTGCCTGTGGGCGGTGGCGGGATTTAGGCTTGTGTTCCCATTTTCCATCGAGAGTGTTTAATCACTATAATCTACATTTAGAATATCCATTATTTTTTCATATGTATTGATTCCGGGTCTACGGCTTCCAGCTTCAATTTTATTTAAATGGGATTCACTGATTCCAACCAGTTCCGCCAGTTGGCTTCTTTTTATTCCTCGCTTAGTACGTAATTTCCGAATTAAATCGGCTATCTTCATGTCGTTTATCATTTAACAGCTCCTCTAATAGTAATTGTTCACATTATATATTCAATCCCATTAGCATTTGATTTATATCCACTTTTTTTACTGACCATTGTGTCTGATAAATTAGAAGTCCATTTTACCAACACTCTTTATTTTAACCGAATTTAATAGTTACTAATTTGACTTGTTTTATCGAATACGGCTTCTGCAAGTTATATGAACAGGTTAGTCCCCTGTTAAACAAATTGTACAAAGAGAAAAAGCAGGTTTCCCTGCCTTTCTTATAGTATCAAGTATTCACTTACTACCACCAAAAACTATCTGTAAACCAACCAATTCCAGCTTGGCTAGTAATAATCAATCATAATTCCGAGAGATCATATAATATTTTTTTCATTATCGCTTGTCAGAACAATCTTTAATTTCAAAAGGATAGATTAATCCCAGCAGCCTTCTACATTCATCTATTGTTTCCATATTATCCAGCGTAGACTGCAGAGGAACATAATTGCTTTCACACTGTCCATTCAATATTTCTTCTGCGACTCTGGTAAATTCATTATCATAGCCACCATTTCCTTTAAAAACTATCTTTTTGCCATTTGATTTAATCAGTATTGCACGATTTGATGCATGGTAAAAGAAACATTTAACAGTTCCTTTCTCCCCATTTATAATTAGATTTTCTAAACCTTTTGACTTGACCATTGATATAAGTGCAGTTATTTTTAGTCCATTCGAATAGATTAGGGTAATATCCTCTTCCAAATCCACACCCCCACTTAGGGAGCCTGTACATTCAATTTTTTCGGGCTGTCCAAACAGATTATAACAATAGGTTATTGGATAGATTCCAATATCGAATAATGCGCCACCCGCAAGATTGGGATCCGTGAGTTTTTTCGAAAACTTCGTCATCATTGGAATGGTATATGTAATTTTAACATCTTTTATCTTCCCTACATGATCACTTTGTACCCACTCTCTCACTTGCCTTGCTACTGGAGAAAACCAAGTCCACATGGCCTCTGCCAGATAAACCTTCTTTTCCTGTGCCATTTTCACCAATTCTTCTGCTTCAGCCTTTGTCATTGTAAATGTTTTCTCAACCAATACTGCTTTTCCTAATTCAATGCATTTCTTAGCAGCTTCGTAGTGGTTATTTAAAGTAGTGACAATATATACACCTTCTACCCCCTCTGCCATTAAAGCCTCATCAATCGTCGGGAAGGCTCTTGCACCGTATTTTAAAGCAAACTTTTCCGCTTTGGAAAATGTACGATTATATACTGATACAATCTTGTGACTTCCTGTTTTCATAATCTTATCTGCCGTCTGTTCTGCAATTTTACCAGCTCCGATGTAGGCCCAGCCAAATACCTTGCCATTGCGCATCTGTAGAGTTCCCGATGGCGTTTCAGGCCTTCTTTTCCAATAGTTCACATATTTGCTAAGCTGCATCCTATTTGCTTCATAGGTACCGGCTCCATCTGGATGAAAACATTCTATACCTGCTGTGCCGGTATAACCATCCGCACGAAGTATATCCACAATTTTAGATATTGGTATCACACCTTCTCCCCACGGGCAACACCGAAATCTTTTGCCGTCACATGTCCTATCAGCCATTTTCTTATCATTCACATACTTTACATCTTTTAGATGGACATGGCAGATAAATTGCTTTAGCTCCTGATAAAATAAAATTGGATTTTCATCTTCCACTAACATATTCGCAGTATCATATGCTAATCCTAATCCCTGTACACGCTCTAATAAGTACTTGCAATCTTCTATCTTGGCCAAGGGGACAAGGAAATTCGGAGTATCTTCAACACATATTTTGATATTTGCCTTCTTACCCATCTGAACAGCCATAGTAAAATACTTCACTAAACGAGCCTGCTTTTCCTGCTTGGTGAGCTTTTGCAGCTTCTTAATATCCAGTACCGAGAATGGTACGATCATCAGTTTATCCGTACCAAGCTCATTGGCATGTTCTAAGTTTACCTTAATTTTCTCCTTGATTTTTTCCTCGTTTCCAGTTAAGAAAGGAATGTCTGCTATAAGGCAGCTAACTTTAATATCATAATCAGTCAGTGCGTGTTTTATCTTTTTCATTCCGATCAGTTTGATTTCATGCGCCATAATATCAATATAATGAAGATTTGCTTTTGCTGCCAGTTTACAGATTTTATCAATATTCATTCTTCCCAAAATGATATCTCCGGTCATAGGAAATGTCATTAAACTTAGTTTCACTCCTTATATCCTCCTCTTGCCCATTATAATCTCTTGGAATCTCATACCGGCTTTGCACTCACTTTGACAACTAACCATCATTATGACAATTGGATTTCACTGATTTCCAACTGATCACTTTTGGTAAACACCAGTTTAAGTTCATACTCCCCGGCCGGCATCAAAAGCTTCGATGTTACCACTTGTTGCTGACCGGTTTTGGCATCAATCACGATTTCACCGGCGACGGTATCATTCATCATTATCTGAATTGTTCCGCTTCCGCTGCCACTTACAGTAATCTCATTCCAGCATTTGTCACTTCTGACGTATCGAAATACCGCTTCATCCCCTGAAGATATATTGAGCAGTCTCCCGCCTTTCGCCTCACCCACACCGATATATATGGTTCCGTGTAGACCGCAGGCCTGATACCCATATATAATTTCTCCTGGTGCATACGGCTCGCCTGCACCCTGGGATGTCATCTTCACTTCTGGGATAGAACCGTCTTGTGCAAACTGGATTTTCTCAACGCATAGGCGGCGGTAATAACGGCTTGCGTTGCTGCTACGGTGGTAAAATACATACCATTGCCCATGGAAACACTCGATACTACCATGAATGTTCCATGATTCCGGGTCGCATTTTGCATTATCGATGATGATGCCTCCATATACAAATGGACCCAGTGGTGAACCCCCGGTGGCATATGCCAAACATGTGGGTTTGCCCTCCCGGTAGGTGCAGGGATAAACATAATAATAAATATTATTTCGCTTGCGCAGAGAACTGCCCTCATGAAATCCATGCTCCTCTTCCGTTAGCAGATGCTTTACAACTTTTGTGTCATCAAATGAAACCATATCATCATTCAGTTCCACACCGCACGAACGGAACTGTCCCCAGTAATAATAGCTTTTCCCGTCATCATCTGTAAAAATTGCCGGATCAATTCCTGCACAAGCCATCTGCTGCGGGTTTTGAAAAGGACCAACCGGACTGTCGGAAACCGCTACGCCTTCAGACCAGTCTGACAGGCAGAAATAGAGATAATATTTTCCGTTTTTCTCGATGCAGTCCGGAGCAAACAACGTATGCTTGTTGGGCGCATATTTTCCAATGTCTATCGTTTTGGGCCTCAAAAATTTGGGGATTAGGCCAATTGGAACGCCCATTTCTTTCAGCATATTTCGAAAAAAAGGAGTGGGGTTACGCATATCAAAATCTGCCACTGGGTAGATCTTTCTCTTTTTAGCGTCCACCCAATGAATGTCCTGACCATCCAAACTTTTATCGTGAACGGTCCAGCGCCGCATATCCTTAGTTGACACCACATTGTACTGCTCGCTACAGTAGGTGTCTCCATGCATATCCCGGCTACCATACACATAAAGCGTATCCCCAAATACATGTGCCTCCCCATCTGGAATATAGATATCCAATGGGAGCATCGGGTTCCTTCCTAAACTTTCGTTCACTCCTTATCCTCCTCTATGCATGGATATATTCTAGCAATCTCTAGCCCTTATTTCATAAGGGGTTTACCATGATTTTTTTATAGTATACATTAAATTTCAAATTCAGTATTACAATATTGTATGATTTATTGTAAAATCTAACAAAAAGTTTTGGCGGTGCATTTGTGCAATTTGACTATGATTTTCTATGCCAAGGGCGATGGCATGGATGTTGATATTGCTTTTGCTTTAAGGTTAACCCGTTTTTTAGTTTATCCTCATTTCCGGCAGACTTACTCTACCGGAATCTGCAGTACCGCATCCTCCATTCCATCAGATGATAACTTAATCTCAGCTGATCCCGGCTCCATTCCCGACCTTAAAACCGCCATCAGCCGACCATCAAATGTCTTACATGTCATTGACTGATAACTTCCTTCGCTACTGGGATTGGCACTGCCGAATCCTTGCAGAACCGCGGATCCGGTAATGGAAATGGTCACTTCGCGCTCTTCCCACATATTGATAATTCCATTTTCATCGGTCATACTGATTTCCAGAATGACCGCATCCTGACCCCCAGCCTGCATCTTTACAGTATCCGCCCTGACAATGATCTGGGCTGCCGCTCCGGCAGTAATCAAAGACATCCGTCCGGTCTCCGCTCCGCCATCATAACCAACGGCCGTCAACTCACCCGGCTGATAAGTAATCTCATAGACCGCTGCGAATTCACAAGCTGCTCCGGCTTCCTTTCTACCCAGAGATACACCATTCAGGAAAAGTTCTACCTCCTCTGACGGTGACAATACCTTTACTCTGGCCAGTTTTCCCTCATATCCCGGGAAAGTCCAGCTGTCAAGGGAGTCTCCATACTTCCAGTGATTTCTGAGGCAGCCATAACCATAACGGTCGACCCGCTCGACCTCAATAAACGGTTGTTTACGCAATCCAAATACAATTTCCCTTAAATAACTCACCGGCCGGCGGCAGCCATTTAAATTAATATCACCGCAATATGCCAGTCGGTCCGGATAAATCCCCTGTCCCTTCGGCATTGCATCATAGTGATAAGCGCCAATACCCGCTTCTCCCAGATAATCATATCCCGTCCAGGTAAAGTCACCAATAACGTGGGGATTTTGCTCTACAATACGCCAGAGGGCTGGTATCTCTTTCGGATATGTCTCGCTCCCCATCACGATCCGGTCAGGATGCATTGTATGCTCAAACTCATGCCGTGCCGTCATATAGTTCAGTCCGACGACATCCAGTTCGCAGCTACTCTCCTCAAGCTGGCTCGTCATCAGTGGATGCAGTGAATAGGCATCACGCATCTCCATCGGAATATCCCCCATAACATCATTGAGGGCTTCACTTCCGACCGCCTCTTTTGCTTCCTGCTCATCACCCTGGTCAGCACTTTGCGTTAGTTCCTCCATCTGTTTCTCAGACATGCCAAAATCCTCAGCTGTAAACCTTCCTCCGGCCATCGCCAGGAAACCATTCACTCCGGATGTAACATATCTGGTGGTATCACAGGAACGGAGCAAACCTGCCAGTTTGCGATTCTGGACTCTTCCGCCCATACGCCCGATCTCCGGTATCTCATTACCAATACTATACATGATCACACAAGGGTGGTTATAGTCTTTGGCCACCAACCGTTTCACTTCATCTTCCCATTGTCCAGAAAAATGAAAACTAAAATCATTGCTGTTTTTCGGCATATTCCACATATCACATAATTCATCTACGACCAGAATACCGATCTTGTCACAAGCTTCAAGCATTGCCTTTCCAAGGGGATGATGAGAACTCCTGATACTGTTAAATCCGGCCTCCTTCAGCTTCCGGCAGCGGTATTCTTCGGCCTTCTCAAGCGTACAGGCACCAATGATACCATTGTCATGATGAATGCATGCCCCCCGTAACTTCACTGTTTCACCATTTATCCGAAGCCCCTGTCTGGCATCCAGCTTCAGCGTCCGGATGCCGAATGTTTCGGCTGATTCATCCAATGCCTTTCCATGATCCGTTACGCCTATCCGGCAGGTATAAAGAAATGGCTGCTCCACCGTCCAGAGCCGCGGCCGGGACACAGTCAGCCGCATATGCGATGACATCGTTTGCAGAGCAGGGAGTGACACCTTATTGATATCACCTGCGACCTTCACTCCATCCGAATCTTCAAGAATCACCTGCAGATCAACGACTTGATTCTTCGTATCCGTATTCGTTAGTACTGCATCCACAGTGACTACTGCATAATCCTCCTCGAGATCAACCGTTGTAATCCGTATCCCTTCCGGTTCTGCCAGAACAGTTTTGCCGGTCAACAAGTTGACATTCCGGTATATCCCACTGCCGCTATACCATCTTGAACTCTTTTCCCGATTGACCGCGATCACCCTGATCTTATTGACTTCCCCATATATCAGATACGGTTTCATATCGATATAGAACTGTGAGTAGCCATAACTGTGACTGCCGGCAAATTCCTCATTTATGTACACCATCGCCTGACTCATAACGCCCTCAAACTCCAACTTAACCTGAATATCTTCCCACTCATGGGGAACATCAAATTCTTTCGTGTAAGTATAAGTCCCTGCCGGATAATATCCGCTCTGATTACCACTCTCACACCTGGCATCACGCTTTTCATATATCATCGCATCGTGGGGAAGCTGTACTTCTGTCTCATTTCCAGCCGGCATCCTCATTGCCTCAAAAGGATCCTTTACCCCACGTTCCACCTTCCATCCACTGTTAAATAATTGTTTCTTCATCTGTCTCTCCCTCTACTGATTAATTGTGTCTACGATCATTTTGACCGGAATCAACTGCTTCTCTTTTCCAGCAGCTCTTTATGAATAATCTCCAGCCGATCATCTAAGTTATAGATCTGTATCAGTACCACCAATATGACCCCAAAGATAATGGGAAAGATAATTGTCAAAATCCAAATACTATTCAAAGCCTGTAAAGACTGTGTAGCAGCTCCGCTAACAAATCCGGCAGCACCCATAATAGCTCCACCAACTCCGGATGCAACACCCGCTGCTAACTTCTGCCCTGCACTAGTAACTGCTGTATAACTGCTTTCCACTCGATATCCTAATTTCCACTCTCCATAGTCCATACAGTCCATTATAAGCAAACCGATAAAATATACCATTGGCAGGGTACCTATTGAAGTGATTACAGCAGTAATAGCAAATACAATTAAATTTGATGAGAAAAAAGCACGTACTATACATGCTGCAAGATTAATGAGAAGACCATATTTCAGGATTGATACCTTTCCAAATTTACCCATCACCTTTGGCATTAGCAGCAATACGAGAGGTACAAATAACGCTGTTGCACTAATATAAGTAAGCAGATTAAGATCGCCTATATTATAAGTAAAATAATAGGTCATGACTATATTGTTTAAATTCGAACCCAAATAATAAACAAAAATAAGACCAAAGCAGATCATTACATATTTGTTATGGGTTAATTGTGTTATTATTTTGGATAATGGTACTTTTTCGGCTTTTATCTCCTTACCATCGGCATCTACCAATGGTAATTCTTTTATTAAACAAAAACGTAATAATGCCAAAATTATTGATGGAATTCCGATTGCAAGCACTAGGATTGACCAGCCTTTGTTTGTCGTTCCAAGTGTTGTAACAAGTTTGGGCATTGCAATTGCTAAAATTGTTGCACCATATGTAACAATAGTTCCACCAATCGCAAGGGTAGATGTCTTATCACCCTCACCCGGAATCGCCCGGATCATGTATACTTGGTCAGAGCAATTGAATAAAGTCAATGCTACTGACTGAATCAGTGTATAGCAAATAAAAACATAAATCAGTTTTCCGGTGGTGCCAAAAAATGATGGTACCGAGAATATTAAAATTATAAAAACCCAGGCAACGGCTGCAAACAGGGAATATGGACGTCCTTTTCCCCATTTAGAATTCGTTCTCTCAATAAAATAACCAGCTATTAAATCCGTAAAACCATCAAATATCTTTGAAACCATCAATACCATTCCTACTGAAGCTGTTGAAAGTAATACATTCTGGGTCAGATAGTATGTCAGGTATCCCTGCAGGATTCCCCAGAAACCATTTGATGCCAATGCAGCGAAATTCCAGACAACTTTCTTATAAAGGGGAAATTTTTTTGTACTCTTTTCTTTACTCATCTCTTCTCTTCCTTTCACTTATTTATGATAACTCTTTGGGAAACCATCCCATACTCCAACATTTTCCTAGATCCCAAGCATCCCAACCAATCCATCCTGGAGTGTTTACAGTATCTAACTAATATAGGTTTCCCGATGTGTCATCATTCTTTCTGCTAATACTTCCTTTGGTTATTCCATTTTCATTAAAGGTATCAACCCGGACATAGACCGGCTGTCCTTTGACCAGCGCTCCGATTTTCACCTGATTACTATGATACACCATACAACTGTGATATAGTTTATCCGGCGCATACCCCCACAGCACATTGGCACTAGTGCCTTGTGCTTTCCATGTAACCTCCATGTCTAAATCACTGATTCGGGCTATTGTGACATCTGCCGCTTCCTGTGGTGCTTCGCCATTTCCTCTGCCAAATACCCGTATTCCGGCCACAGCAGGTACTGCCTCATAGGGTAGTGCATACACGGTTAAGCGTACAAAACGAATGCGGATTCCTCCTTCCCTGATCACTAAGTCGTGAGAATAATCGGTTGTTACCTCCCGCTTATCTTCCACTAAAAAGAACTCCTTCCCATCAAGAGAACCTTCCAGCATCCAGTTGGTCCGTTGTTTTACTGTATCCAAAAACCGTTCATCATAAAAATAAATAAAGGTCTGGGCATTTTCGGGAATATTTCCGTTCAATTGATCATCAGCGAAGTTAATCTGTATCGCATGTACATCCACTATTTCACCCAGATCCACTTGCGCCCATTCTCCCGGTCTATTAGTTCCGGCACGCCAGAAAGTACGAATGTCCTCATCGGTAAGATACTCTGCTCCGGTTCCGGAAGATACTGTTGCATTTTTCTTAAACGAGAGTAGCATCCAATCAGGCTGGGTATATGCCGGAGTATCCATATTAATCGGCCAGTCCCCATACCGTTGGTCACTAAACAGCTCTCCATCCTGATCAAAACCGGCTTTCCACAAACCGATCCGCCGCTCAAAGTTTGCATTATGACTAATCCGCAAGGATGCCGTATGCCACCAGTTACCCTCTTTATCTTCCAGAGTGGAGCCATGACCGGCACCAGTTATAAAGCCCGACGGCATATAGGAGTAGGGATTATTCTGAGCCGGTGCGAATGGACCTAGAGGACTGTCACTAATATATACACCGTCACCGTATACGTTAAATTCTGTTCCAGTTATCGCATATTGCAGATAATATTTTCCGTCATACTTAGTCATCCATGCACCTTCTATATAAGGGCGGTTTCCCATATAGCCATTGAGTATAGCTCGCATGTCGTCCAAAGTCATCCCCGCCGTTTCCTGCTGCTTTTTCTGCTCCTCTGGGGTATTCTCAATCATTTTCTCCACTTGAGCTTTAATTTCCTCTTCACTCTTTGTGTAGAACATCATTCTATATGCATCTAATATTTCCTAATCTAATCAAAATAAATAAAGGACAACCATCAATTAGTTAGCTGAATTTCAGTCAAACTATTTAATGGTTATCCT
>Ga0153972_1000489_pt1 | contig 12561 bp, 8 predicted proteins | sample TSGA056MetaG_FD_104732 | JGI IMG/M metagenome (GOLD analysis project Ga0153972, IMG submission 104732) | Attine ant fungus gardens microbial communities from Georgia, USA - TSGA056 MetaG | ecosystem: Host-associated > Fungi > Mycelium > Unclassified | place: USA: Georgia, George L Smith State...
CTCGATCTATGATGCTCTGGTTGTTATGGCCCAGGAATTCAAGAAAGGACTTCCGTTGGTAGATGGCCATGGAAACTTCGGTTCAATTGAAGGAGACGGAGCAGCGGCCATGCGTTATACGGAAGCCCGGCTGGAGAAAATTACTCAGGAAGTTTACCTAAATGACATGGACAAAGATGTTATAGACTTTGTACCGAATTTCGATGAAACGGAGAAAGAACCGGAAGTTCTGCCGGTCCGTATTCCGAATCTGTTGGTGAATGGTGCAGATGGTATTGCAGTAGGTATGGCGACCAGTATTCCGCCGCATAATCTGGGTGAAGTTGTTGATGCCGTTAAGGCTTATATGAAAGATGATCAGATTACTACCAAGGGATTAATGAGATATTTAAGGGGTCCTGATTTTCCCACCGGTGGTATCGTTGTTAATAAAGACGCGTTGGCGGCAATCTACGAAACCGGAACCGGAAAGATTAAAATCCGGGGAAAAGTAGAAGTAGAGAAAGGGAAAGCCGGAAGACAGTTTCTTGTTATTACCGAGATCCCATATACGATGGTGGGAGCCAATATTGGAAAATTCCTGAACGATGTGGCAGCTTTGGTAGAAAGCAAGAAAGCTACGGAAATCATTGATATCTCTAATCAGTCGTCGAAAGATGGCATTCGAATTGTTCTGGAACTGAAAAAGGGTGCCGATATCGAAAATCTTAAGAACATGCTCTATAAAAAGACCCGACTGGAAGACACTTTTGGTGTAAATATACTGGCAGTAGCAGATCAAAAGCCAGAGACATTAAGCCTAAAGGAAGTAATTGAGTATCATGTGGATTTTCAATTTGAAGTTGCAACCAGAAAGTATCAGAATCTGCTTGGCAAAGAACTGGAGAAGAAAGAGGTTCAGGAAGGGTTGATCAAAGCTTGCGACGTGATTGACCTGATCATCGAGATATTACGAGGCAGTAAGAACCAGAAGCAGGTGAAAGACTGTCTGACTATGGGTGTGACAGAAGACATTAAGTTTAAGTCAAAAGCCAGTGAAAAGGCAGCGAAAAATCTGCGGTTTACCCAGCGCCAGGCAACAGCGATCCTGGAAATGCGACTGTACCGGTTGATTGGACTGGAAGTCGAAGCGCTGATGAAAGAGCATGAAATTACAATGGCGAATATTGCCCGTTATGAGGATATCCTGAATAATTATGATACTATGGCGGATGTCATTAGTACGGAATTGGATAATGTGAAGAAAGAGTACGCAAGAAAACGCCGGACGCGGATTGAGAATGCGGAAGAAATAATATTCGAAGAGAAAAAGATTGAAGAAATGGAAGTCTGTTTCCTGATGGATCGTTTCGGATATGCTAAGACGGTTGATCAAGCCACATATGAACGCAACAGTGAGGCAGCCCACACAGAGAATAAGTATGTGATCCATTGTATGAATACGGATAAAATCTGTATCTTTACCGAGCGGGGTAAGATGCACACGGTGAAAGTATTGGATCTGCCATTTGGGAAATTCCGTGATAAAGGGGTACCGATTGACAACCTCGGAAATTATAACAGTTCGGAGGAAGAATTGCTTTTCGTTGGCAGTATGGAATCTGTAAAGAATGGTATGCTGATGTTTGTAAGCCGGAGCGGTATGATCAAGCAGGTAGCCGGAGCTGAGTTTGATGTGGCAAAACGGACCATTGCAGCTACTAAATTGGCAGATGACGATAAGGTTGTTCTGGTTGGTTTGGCAGATACGATGGATTATGTGGTATTGCAGAGTAAAGAAGGATATTTCCTGCGGTTCTTAAAAGAGGAGGTGCCGGAGAAGAAGAAGACAGCAATTGGTGTACGCGGTATGAAGCTGGCAAACGGCGATTGTGTTGAAAATGCTTATCTGGTCGCAAACCGGATGGAATATATGGTGAAATATAAAGAGAAGGAAATTGTTCTGAATAAATTAAAGCTGGCAAAACGGGATACAAAAGGTATTAAGGTAAGGATATGAAATCATGAAAAGATATAGTGAGGGGTTGAAATGCAAGTGTGTTTCAATCCCTTTTCCTGTAGCAACGCTGAATGTTTAACGTGTTGGCTGACAGGACGCCACTGCGGGAGGAGATATGCTTCACGCAAACCCGGGCAACGCGCTGGTGGACTAACTGCCAACTTCGACTAAAACGCTCAGGAGCCTTCGCGCTTAAGTCTCCGTAAGCAGTGGATTCCACCGCCGCTAAAAGCGCCCTCCAATGTTTGCGTGAAGCATATCTCCTCCCACAGCGGCTGGTTTTGACAGTTTGTAAATTTTGTGTAGACAGCTTATCTAAAGTTGATGACAACCTTGCTATATTCGGGACTTGCTTTTTAGTAAATCCGTTGTAGAATCAGCGTCAGAGGGGCATACCATATCTCGTGAAAACAATTGGCGGGCGCCCTTAGCGGCGGTGGAATCCACTGCTTACGGAGACTTAAGCGCGAAGGCTTTCCTGAGCGCTTTAGTCGAAGTTGGCAGTTAGTCCGCCAGAGCGTTGCCCCGTTTTCACGAGATATGGTATGCCCCTCTGACGCGTCCGCCAGCAAAAACACCCCCCCAAAAAAAAACACCTATTCGGATATTACCCGTGTACAGATTCCAGAGAGGTTTTCCTCACTCCCAGACAGGATTAGAATAGAGATGTCCAATTTGTGCAAGTCATCTAAAAGTGTGTGGAAATCAGATTCTGTCAGGTTATCATAGATGTTATGTGGATTTACGAAGATGAAAACTTTAGGGTGCATACAGAGCCATTTAGCCACTTCTACTTTGAGTCGGTCTAAGGGACACATATCTATTATATTGTTTCTATCTCCGAAGGATTTAATCAGTTGCTCACCATGTATAGATTTTAGCATGGAGATAGCAATGTGGTTTCGGATGCGCTTGTTAATAATGCCTACAGGGTTGTAGAGGGGCGTATTAATCAGCAGGGTTATGTTATCGTATAGGCTCATCTGAGGAAATACGCGGGATTTATCATCAGTTGCATAGATGAAAGCAATTAGATTCTTTTTAGAAAAGTTCAGGTCATACGGCTGGCCGTATAGAAGGATGTCCTTCAAATGGTTGGACTTACCGGATAAAAGGTCGGAAATCATGTTTTCCAGAAGCGTGTTGGTGCCGTGGATACCAAGAATTTCGCCTTCGTGCAGAGCAAAGTGAGCTGGGCTTTCTGCCATGTGTTTGGTTGCGGTGTTTGTAGTGTATTCCAGAACTACCGGGGTAGCTTCAGAAGAGTTCCATTGGTATATGTGAGGTGAGAAGGTATGCGGCGGCAGAGTGGTCAGAGGCGCCAGCTTTGTGATAACGCCGTTTTTTATGATGGCATAGCGGTCAAAATTCTGGAACAGCATATCCCACTTGCTGGTGAACCAAAGAACTGATAAGCCTTTTGCGCGCAGGACATTTACGATGTGCTGAAGTTTGCGGATTTCGGCGGGGCGATAGGTGATGTAAGGGGTGTCCAGAACGATTATTTTGGCATTAGCGGCGACGCCGTAGAGAATGGACAGCAGATAACGGTCAAATTCTGAAAGTGCGCGTACCAAGGTAGTAGTTTTAATGTAATCAAGAGAAAATGCTTTTAATAGTGTCCGGGCAGCCTGATGGATAGCCTGGTTGTTTAAAATAGAACTGGAATAAAAGGATGAATTAGTCATGTAAAGGTTATGGGCTACGTTCATAGAGAAGATAAGTTGGCTTTCCGTTACCAGATAGAGTCCCTTGTTTCTGGATTCTTCGGATGAAGACAGGTGGGTGGGGCAGTCGTTAATATATAAGGTACCGTGTTCGTGCAGCACATTTCCCTGCAGGATGTCCAGGAGATATAGTTTTGTGTCTAAATCTTCAGTAATGACGCACAGTGCTTCGCCTTGGTATAGATTCATGGAAATGCTGTGCAGCAGTTGTCCGTTTGTAGTTTTACCAATGTGCTCCAATCTTAAAATTTCATGCTTCATGTTTTTCACCATAATAAGGGAGGGATATCTGAAATTCGGAGCCCGTTCCCTGTGTGCTGTATGCGATTACACCATAAGTTTCACCGAAGAATAATTTAATCCTGGCATTCACATTGGTCAAGGCAATTCCCGTTCCGGAACTCTTTTTGCGTTGCTCCAATGCGGGGATGTTGTCATGGTCATGCTGTGAAAACTTTTGGTTTAAGGCAATTAACTGTTGTGCCGGCATGCCGGCACCATTGTCAGAGATACTGATGATTAAGCGTGACTGGGTGCTGTATATTTTAAGAGTGATCACAAAATCTTTGGTGATATCCTTTAGGCCGTGATTTAATGCATTTTCAATGAAGGGTTGAATGATAAGCTTGGGGATTTTGTAATCCATGACATTCAGGTCAGGGTCCACATTCTGTAAGAAAATGATATGTTGATTCAAGCGGTATTCTTGTATTTTGATATAGTCGAACAGGATGCTGAGTTCCTGACGGAGGGGAATTAGTTCGTTCTTTTGGCTGATGGTATAGCGGAAGATGCGGGATAGAACTTCAATCATGTCAGAAGTCAGCGGGGCATTTTCAATTTGGGCATAACCGCGGATGGTATCCAGGGTGTTGTATAGAAAATGTGGGTTGATCTGGCTTCTCATAGCATCCAGTTCTGCTTGCTTTTGAAGGAGTTTGTTGGAGTATTCCTGTTCCAGGGAAGAGTCGATTAAATCCAGGATAGCTTGCAGTGAAGTTTCATAATCAGTCATCTGGGCAGCATTGATCAATGAATATTTTTCTTTGATATGCTCAATTTTAATTGCAGAGATAACGGTGTTTTTATAATATCCCCGCCACATATAAAGTGACAGGGTTAAAAGCATGCAAAAGCAAAGCAGAAAAAAGATGAAAATAAATGTTGGCTTGAGAACCTGAACACTTTGTCCGTGCAGGACCAGAAAAATGCCAAAAGCAAATAACCCCCAAGGAATCAAAGAGAGGTATAATTTGAAAAGAAAATCATTATAATAGCATGTCTTTTGAAATTTCTGAAAGGTATCTTTGATCTTTGTGATATTTTTTCTCATAGTGCACCTCAATTAACTGAAATATATTTTTCGGTATTCTTTTGGCGTAACACCCACTTGCTCCTTAAAAAGTTTACTGAAGTAGCGTTTGTCTTGATAGCCTACTTCATAAGAAATCTGAGCAATGTTATACTTGTAATCCTGAAGCAGTTCTTTGGCCTTTTCGATGCGCAGTGCAGTCAGGTAAGAACTGAATGGTTCGCCGACTTCTTTCTTGAATAAGACACCGAAATAGCTGGGGGTCAGATAAACTTGTTCGGCCACATCTTCCAACTTCAGGTTTTTATTATAGTTTTCTTCCATATACGTCTTTGCTATCTGTAATATATGGCTGTCCGGCTGTTCCGTAGAAGCCTCCATCGGCAAAAGGTCGCAGATGTACCGTACGGTGAAGTTGATCAATTTTTTGAGATCGGCGTATTGTTCAACATGATCGCAGTATTTTAAATAATGGTCGGTAACAGCCTCCTGGATGATTTTATGCTGATGTAAGTCAGATAAGATGTGGGATACGGTATTGCGGTAAAGTTCTAAAAGCTTATGTGGGCAGGGCGTACAGGAGTTTGCTGCTGATTTGAAGATGGAATTCAGGCTTTCGGCAGTTTTGCCATGATCCTTCAATTCAATATTTGAACGCAAGGTATTCAGTTCGGATTGGGACAGGATAAAATCCGGCTGCTTGTTCGCCTGCAAAAATTTCCTGGCCAGCAGCGTACGTTGGCTGCCAGACAGTATCCGGGCATTCAGCACCTCATAAGCTGTCTTTAATGAGTAGGGTAAGTTAGCTGTCGTGTCAGCAGGGATGCCGCAGCTGATGGTAATCGTCAGCTGTTCATAGGCAGATAAGAAGGTCATTAAAGCTTCCGGAACAGAGGAAACAGCTCCTATTATAATTGCTTCATTTTCCGGTGCATAATTCAGCAGAAAAATAAACTGATTATTTTTGTTATATACTTCAGCCTCAGTACATCTTGCCTTCATGGTAGTTAAAAAAGTGCGCATTAACTGTTCCAGCAGTATATTCTGAGTGGCAAGATTCAGTGTGCCGATTTCATCAATTTGGGCCACGCCCATCAGAAATGAACTGTCAGGTGCAAAGGAAAAGCCATAATCCTTATTGATTTGCGGTGTAGTAAGGGAGATGGAATGCTGCTTGCTATAGAGGATGTCCATCAAAAAAGAACGGCGCAGTTTTTGCGTTTGCATGTGGGAATCCATGTTTAATTTTTTGATCTGATAATCTATCTTCAGCGAGGTGGCAATTTTCATTACCGTTTTTTCCAGAACGTCGTTCAGTTCCTCGGCATTAATCGGCTTCAGCAGATAATCTTCTACTCCTAACTTAATCGCTGTCAAAGCATGATCAAAGTAAGTCAGCCCGCTGATGATAATAAAATGTGTTTTAATCTGGGCCTGATATACTTTTTCAATCAATTCCAAGCCGCTGATGAAGGGCATTGAAATGTCAGTTATGACAATGTCCGGTTGTTCGCTTTCGATTAGTTCAAATGCTTTCTGACCGTTTAATGCTATTCCTTTGAATTCCAGATTCAACCGGTCAAAATCAATAAGACTTTTAATCAATGTGGCTATCGCTATTTCATCTTCGGCGATAATGAGTTTTATTGTTTTCATGTGATGTACTCCTAATAGTTGATTCCCGCGAGCAATGAGCCAAGCGCAAGCTTGCTTGCATTTGGCGAATGCCGCGAGGGTCAAATACCCTGCAGCTTGCTGCGGGGTATTTGATTGCAGCAATAGGGGGAGATGCATTGTAGAAAATATTATAAAAATATTGAAAAGGCAAAAAGGATATTGTACAAGTGTGACAATTCTATGAAAAAGTGTGACAACCAATTGGTATCCCCCAAAATGTATTTATCCTAAATATAGTATATGCTAAAGTGTAATTGCAAGTAAAACATTGTTGAAATTGTTATAATACATTATTTGCAAAATGGTGTACGTAAATTCAAGGAGAAAAAGTGAGAAAGGGAAGTGCTATGGAAAGAATACTGGAGTTGAAAAACATTTCCAAATCATTTCCGGGTGTAAAAGCTTTGGATGGTGTCAGCTTTTCCGTGGAAAAGGGTCAGGTTCATGTACTGATTGGGGAAAACGGTGCAGGGAAGTCGACTCTGATTAAGATCATCAACGGAATATATGAAGCCGATACAGGTGACTTATACTTTGAAAAACAAAAAGTAGATGTTCACACGCCGAAGCACATGATGGAGTTGGGAATAGCGACCATCCATCAGGAACTTAGTCCGGTGCTGGATATGTCCATTGCCGAGAATATATTTCTCGGGCAGGAATCCATGCTGATTGACTGGAAAGCGATGTATGCCAAGGCAGACGAGTTGATCAAAGGTCTTGGATTTGGCTATAATCCAAAAGCCAAAATGCGTAGTCTGACCGTATCGGACATGCAGATTATTGAAATTATCAAAGCTACATCCAGAGATGCAAAAGTGATCATCATGGATGAGCCAACATCATCCATCACAGAGTCTGAGATTGCTGTGTTGTTTGAACAGGTGAAAAAACTAAAGGCAGCAGGAATCGGAATTATTTACATCACACATAAGCTGGATGAGATTTTTAAAATTGGTGATAAGGCTACTATCCTGCGAGATGGTCAGGTTATTTCAACCCATAATATGGAGGATTTGACAAAATCCCAGATTATTGAAAAGATGGTTGGCCGCGAAATGACTGAAGTATATCCGCCAAGAAAGAATGTTCCCGGGGATGTCATTATGGAAATTAAAGGACTGTGCAGTGAGAAAAAATATTCCAATATCAGTCTGAGTGTGAGAAAAGGAGAAATCCTTGGTATGCCGGGTCTGGTAGGAGCCGGAAGAACCGAAGTTATGAGGACTGTATTTGGATTGGATTCTGTTGATGCAGGAGAGCTTATTTATAAGGGTAAAAAGTTGAATAGTAAGGACACTAAGAAAGCAATCGATGATGGTATCATGATGGTATCAGAAGACAGAAAAGGTGAAGGACTTGTCCTCATTCGCTCGGTCAATGATAATATTTCGCTGCCGAACCTGGGTTCCTATATAAAGGGAATTTTTATCGATGATAAAAAAGTTCTGGAAGATACCAAGATGATGATTGATAAACTGGCAATTAAAACACCGTCACCTAAGACGCCGGCCGGAAGTTTAAGCGGTGGAAATCAGCAGAAGATAGTTATTGCAAAATGGTTGTTACATAACCCGGAAGTGTTAATTTTGGATGAACCGACACGTGGTATTGATGTTGGTGCAAAGTATGAAATCTATAAAATCATTGCCGACCTGGCGGAACAAGGGGTAGCGATTATTATGATATCATCAGAAATGCCGGAAATCATCGGTATGTGCGACCGTGTTGCAGTTATGTCCAATGGAAGGATTACCGGTGAATTATCCAAAGATGAAATCACACAGGAACAAATAATGACATTAGCAGTGAAAGGATTTGAGCATGAATAATTCAAAGAAAATAAACGTAGCCGAAATATACGGCAAATTTGGAATATTTATTATTTTGATTGCAACGATTATTATTTCTGCGATTATCAGCCCGGCATTTTTATCAGCCAGCAATTTGACGAATGTAATCAGGCAGAATGTAACGATTGGAATTGTTGCCTGCGGAGCACAGATAGTATTGCTTTGCGGTGAAGTAGATTTGTCTGCAGGATCGGTAGCAGCATTCGCCGGTTGTTTTGCGGCGATGGTACAGGTAGCTGCAGGTAACCCGGTTCTGGCATTGTTTACAGGGCTTGTAATTGGTGGAATGATTGGATTCATCAACGGTATTGTAATTACCGGTTGCAACATTCCTTCATTTATTATGACCCTGGCAACCCAGCAGGCAGCACGTGGTGCCATTCTGGCAATCACAAAAGCGAAACCGATTTCCAAACTTGATGGTTTTACATGGTTTGGTCAGGGATATATCGGACTAATTCCGGCACCGATTATTATTTGGGCAATCATCCTTGTCATTACCGGATTTTTATTGAATAAGATGCGCTTTGGTCGTTACATTTATGCGGTAGGCGGCAATAAAGTGGCAGCCCAGGCATCTGGTATTAAAGTAAAAAGAATTATCACAAAATGCTTCACAATGGCCGGCCTGCTCTCAGGACTGGGGGGTGTAGTATTAATGGCCCGTGTAAATTCCGGTCAGCCTAACGGTGGTGAACAGCTGGAGTTCGATGCGATTACCGCAGTTATCATCGGTGGAACCAGTATGAGTGGTGGTGTTGGTAATATCTACGGAACAATCGCAGGTGCGCTGTTCGTAGGATTCCTGATTAATATTATGACTTTGCTGAATGTCAGCGCATACTTTCAGCAAATTGTAAAAGGTGTTATCATTGCTCTGGCAGTTATCATCGATGTTAAGGTAAGAACCAGCGGTAAGAAATAATATCTATAATATATGGTGCAGGTTTTAATTGCATAAGCAATGAAACATATAAGGAAAAGGAAAGGGGAATTACAAAATGAGAAAGAAAATGTGGGCGATGTTATTGTCACTATCAATGGTAGCTGCGATGCTGGCTGGGTGTGGAGGAAGCACAAGTGGTGGAGATGCAGTAGCAACCGACAAGACTGCTGATAAAAGTGATATAGCGGCAGAGACAGAAGCAGCAGCAGACACAACAGGAACAGATGATGCAGATACTGGATCAAGGGATTTTACTTATAAAGTAGCTGTCAGTAACCTGGCTGATTCTGACGAAACATGTTATATAGCTTGTGAAAAATTCAAAGAGGTTGTGGAGTCTGATGAGTTTGTTCAGGGAGTTGGTCATGCGGTTTCAGTAGAATGGGTTGACTCTGACGGCGACATTACAAAGCAGACAACCAATGTAGAAACTCTGGTTTCAAAAGGAATTGATGCATTATTCTTAATCGGCGTGGATACAGCTGGTAACTCCAGTGCTGTTCAGGCTTGTAATAAAGCAGATATCCCGGTATTCATGGTTGCGACAGAATCTGAAGAAGGTGATTGGAAGTTTGTTGGATTTAATGAGTATGACTGTGGTAAAGTACAGGGTGAATATGTTGTTGATAATGCCAAAGAAGGTGATAAGATCTGCTATATTGAGGGTACCCCTGGAAGAGAAGCAGTAGTGCAGCGTGAAGAAGGATTCATGGATGCCATTGAAGGGAAAAAAGGATTAGAAATACTTTCTGTGCAGAGTGGAGATTTTAAAGCAGAGGATGCAATGCAGGTAACTGAGGACTGGATTCAGGCTTATGGTGATGAGATTGATTGGATAGTATCTCAGGATAACAAGATGGGGCAGGGTGTTGTTGAAGTTTTAAAAGCAGCTAATATACTTGATAAGGTACGTGTTAGCAGTTGGATTTCCGTTGGCACCTGGGATGCTGAGTATGTTGAGAGTGGCGATATTGAGCATTGTGTATATGTAGGTTTTGATGTGCTTGGTCAGACAATGGCTGACGTATGCGAGAAATACTATAAAGGCGAAAGCATTGATGACAGAACATACATGGAACTGTTCAGCGTAACCAAAGATAATTACACGGATTATTTTACAAATTAATACGAGGAGAATGACAATGACATCAAGGGAACGAGTGTTAAAATCATTAAGCCATGAACAACCGGATAAAGTGCCGATTGATTTGGGCGCTACCTATAATTCAGGTATCAGCGCATGTGCATTGTACCGCTTAAGAGAGTACTATGATCTGGAAAAGAAGCCTGTGCGCATCTATGAGACATCACAGATGATAGGAACTGTGGATGCAGATGTACGTCAAAAAATGCAGATAGATGTAATTGGCTTAAACAGTGCAAAAGACTGTGCCAGAGTGTCGCTTCATGGTGCAACCCAGCCATTTACCATGCCAGATGGAACTCCGGTTCTTATCACTGATAAGCACCAGTATGATATCGATGAAAAGGGAAAAACTTTCTTATATCCTCAAGGAAACAGGGAACTAGAAGCTAGTTACCTTATGCCGGAAGGGGGGTATTTCTTTGATGCGATTAATCGTTCCCCAGGCTTTGATGAAGATGATTTGACACCAGAAGAAGACTTTAAGGATGACTTTCAATTAATGTCGGATGAGGATGCTGACTGGTATGCTGAAAATTCCAAATTACTGCGTGAAACTACTGACTGTGCTATCTTTGGCTGTTTCGGTATGGGCGGAATCGGCGATCCTTCAGCCATCCCAGGCGGCGGTGTTGCACACCCCAAGGGAATTCGCACCTACCAGGACTGGTGCATGGCTCAGCTGCTGTACCCGGAATATATTCACACAGTATTTGAAATGCAGACACAAAATGCAATCAAAAGCCTGGAAATCTACAAGCAGGCAGTAGATGATAATATCGACGTTATCAATATCAGCGGTACAGATTTCGGCACCCAGGTCGCACCAATTATGTCATTGGATACATTTCGTGAACTTTATAAACCTTACTATCAGCGAATGAATGATTGGGTACATAACAATACAAATTGGAAGACTCACTATCATTGCTGCGGTGCGATGAAAATCTTCATCGAAGATTTCATTGAAATGGGCGTAGATGTATTGAACCCAGTGCAGTTATCTGCAGTTGGTATGGATGCCCATGAACTGAAAGACAAGTATGGCGACCGTATTACCTTCTGGGGCGGCGGTGTAGATACACAGAATCTGCTGCCAAACGGAACACCTGAAGATGTGAAAGCACAAGTGAAAGAACGCCTGGATATTCTTGCACGGGGCGGGGGCTATGTATTTAATACAATCCATAATATTATGGGGAATGTACCTTCGGAGAATATTGCGGCATGCTTTGAAGCGGCAAATGAATTCACATTTTAAAAGTAACACAAAATTCTCTAAACCTCTTGCATTCCTGAAAAAATGATGCTACAATGGTCAAGGATTATATAAACAACTAGTTATGGAGTGGGCGCTTGCCCACTCTTTGTTATTGCTATGAGGAAGTACTGAAAGGAATATCCCTGGGAGGGATGCGTATGAGCAAAAAAGAAAGCTACGAGCAAAAAGCAGAAGCCTTACTTAGCCCCATCACCGAAGCCAATGGCTTTGAACTGGTGGATGTGGAGTATGTCAAAGAGGGCGGTACCTGGTATCTGCGGGCGTACATTGATAAGGAAGGGGGCATCACCATTAATGACTGTGAAACCGTCAGCCGGGCATTCAGTGAAAAGTTGGATGCGCAAGATTTCATTGAAGATGCCTACATTATGGAAGTCAGTTCACCCGGACTTGGCAGACCGCTTAAGAAGGAAAAAGATTATATCAGAAGCATGGGTAAAGAGCTGGAACTCAGAACCTATCGGGCAATTGATAAACAAAAAGAATTTTATGGGGTCCTGGTTGCATATGATGATAATAGTGTGACCATTCAACTGGAAGACGAAAGTAAGATGACGTTTCAGAAGAATGAACTGGCATTAATCCGCCTGGCATTCGATTTTTAAGGGATTAGGAGGAAAA
>Ga0153972_1000492_pt1 | contig 12495 bp, 13 predicted proteins | sample TSGA056MetaG_FD_104732 | JGI IMG/M metagenome (GOLD analysis project Ga0153972, IMG submission 104732) | Attine ant fungus gardens microbial communities from Georgia, USA - TSGA056 MetaG | ecosystem: Host-associated > Fungi > Mycelium > Unclassified | place: USA: Georgia, George L Smith State...
TTGCCATACTGTTTATCGAGTATCTGGTAAACGGACCAATGATGGACCGGACCGCCGGAACAAATTTAAATGCCAGTGAAGTGCTCCCGGAGAATACCTGGCTGCCGCGTATTTCGTTTTTTGATCCATCTTCGGCAAATATCGGGTTCTATATTGCTATCGTGGTAATGTTGCTAATTACATTTATATTTTATAAAACAACATTGGGACATGAAATTAAAATGGTCGGCTCCAACCCGGTTCTGGCGAAATATGCCGGAATGAAGCCGAAGAGGACCATTCTGCAGGTCATGGCGATCAGCGGAGCCATTGCCGGGATGGTCGGAGCCATTGAGGTAACAGCGGTGCAGCACCGCTTGCTGAGCGGATTTAATCCTGACTTCGGTTTTGATGGTATTGTGGTTTCGCTGTTGGCAAACAATAATCCCATCGGCGTAGTATTCTCGGGTATTTTCTTTGGAGCGTTGAAAAACGGCGGCATCAATATGGAACGTCTGACCGATGTTCCGTCGGCGGTGACCGAAATCGTAATGGCGATCATTATCATAACGATCAGCGCGAAATTTGTATTACCGAAATTGAAACCAAGAGTAACAGCAGCAAAAAAAGGAGGCGAGTAGAATGAGTATCGAAGTGATTTCCGATATGCTGGCATCGATGATTCGAATCGCTACCCCGCTGGTGCTGATGGCATTGGGCGGTCTGCTGTGTCAGCGGGCAGGGGTGTTCAATATTGCCCTGGAAGGTTTTTCGCTGATGGGAGCATTTGCTGCGATTGCATTTGTACAGGTCAGCGGCGGGAATGTCTGGCTGGGATTCCTGGGAGCTATCTTAGCCGGTGCTCTATACAGTGCAATATTTGCATTGTTTGTAACCCGGTTTAAAGCCGATAATATCATCGCCAGTATTGCCATGAATATGCTGGCAATGGGGCTGACCTCTTATCTGCTGCGGGCATTGTTTGATGTACAGGGGCGGATAGCACCGGATCAGATTGACAAACTAAAGCCGATCAATATCCCGGTCATTAAGGACATCCCGATATTAAACTGTCTGAGCGGACAGAGTATCATTACCTATTTTACCATTATTATGGTAGTTGCAGTTTATGTGGTGCTGTTTAAGACCAGGACCGGACTGAATATTTGTGCCGTCGGAGAATCGGTAGACGCGGCTATGACGGCGGGAGTAAAACCGGCGCTGGTACGCTGGAAGGTAATCTTAATTTCAGGTGCGTTCTGTGGTCTGGCAGGAGCATTCCTGTCGACGGTTACGGTATCCCAGTTCTCCGAGGATATGGTGCAGGGAAGAGGTTTTAATGCTTTTACGGCAATGGTATTTGGAAACGCTCATCCCATGGCGACGGCACTGGTGGCCCTGCTCTTCGGCCTGGCCGATGCGATCGGTATCCGGATCGAGCTGTCGGGTTTGAATCTGTCACCGTCGGTTATTAAAATGTTCCCGTTTGCGTTTGCGATCGCAGCACTGGCGATCAGTTCTTACACTGGAAAGCTGAAGACAAAAGGTGTGATCGGAGTGAAACGGAAGAAGGAGAGAGTAAATGGATAATCTGGCAATCAATGCAATCAGAGTACTGTCTGCCGACATGATTCAGAAGGCTAATTCCGGGCATCCCGGCCTGCCGCTGGGGGCGGCGCCGGCAGCTTATACACTATGGGCTGAAGCGATGAATCATAATCCCGGAAATCCCGGCTGGCTCAACCGCGACCGGTTTGTGCTGTCGGCAGGGCATGGCTCCTCTATGCTGTATGCGCTCCTGCATCTGCTTGGTTATGAGGGGATGAGTCTGGAAGAACTAAAGAACTTCCGGCAGTGGGGTTCACTGACGCCCGGTCATCCGGAGTACAGACATACAGCCGGGGTAGAGGCAACAACTGGTCCGTTGGGAGCGGGCCTCGGCCTGGCTGTAGGTATGGCGATGGCAGAAGCTCATCTGGCAGAGACATTTAACCGCCCGGACTTTCCGGTATTTGACCACTATACATATGTATTGTGCGGTGATGGCTGCCTGATGGAAGGGATTTCGTATGAAGTTCTTTCCTTAGCCGGGACTCTTGGGCTGCATAAGCTGATCGTGCTGTATGATTCAAATAGAATCACGATTGAAGGCAACACGGAACTGGCTTTTACTGAAGATGTAGAGAAGCGGTTTGATGCTTTTGGTTTTCAAGTCTTGACGGTGACGAATGGTAATGATCCCGATGCTATACAACAGGCTGTCGAAACTGCTAAATCCGATCAGCGCAGGCCATCATTTATTAAAGTGACCACGACGATCGGCTATGGTGTACCGGTCAAAGAGGGAACCCCGAGTGCCCATGGCGAACCGCTTGGTGAGGAAAATGCTGCGATCCTGCGAGAGCGTCTTGGCTGGCCTCTGGCAGAGAACTTTGCAGTACCGCAGGAAGTATATGACCATTATCTGAACATTCGTCAGAAAGGTGAAGCTAAAGAAGCAAAATGGAATAAGCTGCTTGCAGAATACGCTTTGTCATACCCGGAACGAAAGGATAAGCTTGATCAATATTATAGTACCGGATATCAGGCGAAGGTACTGGATACGGAGGAATTCTGGACAAGTCAGCAGAAGTCGGATGCCACCCGGAATATATCCGGCCGGATCCTGAACATGCTGAAGGACTATTATCCCAATCTGTTGGGAGGCTCGGCTGACCTGGGCCCATCCAATAAGACGATCATGTATCAAGAAAGTGATTTTGCAAAAGCGAACTATGCCGGCAGGAATATCCATTTTGGTGTACGTGAACTGGGTATGACTGCGATTGCGAACGGTATTTTGCTGCATGGAGGATTGAAGACTTATATTGCGAGTTTCTTCGTTTTTGCCGACTATATGAAACCGATGGTCAGGCTATCCGGTCTTATGAGGCTGCCCCTGATCATGATCATGACACATGACAGTATCGGTGTGGGCGAGGACGGACCGACCCATGAACCGGTGGAACAGCTTGCGATGCTGCGGGCACAGCCCAATGTAAATGTATTCCGGCCGGCCGATGAGACGGAGACCAAAGCGGCATGGTATGCAGCGGTTACTTCTGTTGATGTACCAACTGTGCTGGTGTTGTCCCGACAGAATCTTCCGGTACTGATGAATTCCGGCAAAGAGGCGCTGAAAGGCGGTTATATTCTGGAAAGAGAATCCGGTGCAGAGCCAGAGGTCATACTTATGGCAAGCGGATCGGAAGTACAGCTGGCAGTAACATCTAAAATCAGTCTGGAACAGGAAGGGCATTCGGTCCGGGTAGTGAGCATGCCATGTATGGAAATCTTCGAACAGCAGAGTGAAGCATATAAAGAAGAGGTTCTGCCGTGCAGTGTCAGAAAGAGGGCAGTTATTGAAGCAGGCAGCAGAATGCCGTGGGGTGCCTATGTCGGAATGGACGGTGTTTATGTGACTATGGACTGCTTTGGAGCATCAGCCCCGGCGTCTAAGTTATTTGAGGAATTTGGCTTCACTGCGGAGCATGTGTGTGAGGTTGTCAGAGAGATTATTTAATCTGGAGAAACATGGTAAACTGTGATATAATATGAACACTTGGAGTTACCCGGAAGAATGGAAGGTAAAGATAAATTGAAGAAAAAAGAAGAACGAGTTCATCAAATTGTACAAACTCTGAAAAGAAGAAAAGGTGCAACGATAAAAGAGCTTGCAACACTTTTTGACGTATCGGATATGACTATCCGCAGAGATATGGAAGTGCTGAAAAGCCAGGGCATTATTCTGGATATTCACGGAGCAGCAGTTTACAACCCGCAGAGCTCGTTCCATCTGGAGGACGACGGATATTCCCTGGAACAGGCGACAACCGCACGGGTAAAGGAAAAAGACAGCATTGGTGCATATGCGGCATCTCTGATCGAAGATGATGAGTGTGTAATTATTGATAATGGATCGACAACCGAATATCTGGCAAGTCATATTGATAATAATGTGAAGGCCACTATTTTTAGCTGTAATCTTAATATATTAAATAAACTAAGCAATAAGCCGAATCTAATGCTAATCCTCGGGGGTGGGTATTTCCACCCCGATACCGCGATGTTTGAAAGTCCGGAAAGCCTGACGCTGATCAGAAGAACCAGAGCGACCAAAGTGTTTGTCTCCGCAGCGGGTGTACATGAGACGCTGGGAGTGACTTGTGCAAGTTCTTATGAGCAGGAGACTAAGCAGGCCATTCTTGAGTCGGCAGCTGAACGGATCCTGGTGACTGATTCCAGTAAATTCGGTGTGGTAACGACCTGTTTCATTGCTGAACTGGAGGAATTTCATAAGGTGATCACTGACCAGGACTTAACGGAAGAATGGCAGAAGCGGATTAAAGACTTAGGAATTGAATTAGTGATGGTATGATAGAATGAGGGGGCAAGTTAAAACGCCCCCTTATTTTATTTATAATTTAGAAGATTTTGCAGTTGCAACGTTGATACAGTCGATGACTGCGTGGCGCATACCGCCGCGTTCCAGAGCTTCTACGCCTTCAATGGTAGTGCCGCCGGGAGAGGTAACCATATCTTTCAAAGCACCGGGATGAATACCGGTTTCGAGGATCATCTTAGCTGTGCCCAGACAGGTCTGAGCTGCCAGCCGGTAAGCAGTTGCCCGGGGCAGACCGTTCTTGACCCCGCCGTCGGCCAGGGCTTCAATAAACATCGCCGCATACGCCGGGCCGCCGCCGCTGAGTCCGCAGACGGTATCGATCAGCTTCTCCGGTACCCATTCAACGATACCGATGGATTCGAACAGTTCGACGATATCTTGCTTTTCATCTTCTGTGAGGGTGGTTTCAGAACAAAAGACACTTGCACCCTCAAATACCATGGCAGGCGTATTGGGCATAATACGGAGAAGCCGTGGGCTCCCTTTCGTTATGTTCTGCAGACGTTCCAGCGTCACTCCGGCCGCGATCGACACCAGACCTTTGCCGTTCAGTTTGTCTCCGCAGGAAGTGAGTGTTTCCTCGGCCTGCTGCGGTTTGATGCAGAGGATGATCATATCACTCTTATCACATACTTCTTCATTGCTGCCGGCAATATGTACTCCTTTGGGCGCCAGCGTCTCTGAAACGGCCGGGAAAACATCATAGACACAGACGTTCTCCTTCTTAATGACACCGCTCTCCAGTGCACCGGAGAGAATGGCTCCGCCCATATTTCCGCATCCGATAAATCCGATTTTCTTTGTTATCATAATTTAGTCCTCCTTTTTATGCGCTTCCCAGACTTGCTTCAGTATTTGGGGATCAGTTATCAGCATTTTGGTTCCCAGGGCCATACATCTGGCCGCATAGAGCATCCCTTTGTGGCCGATGCTCATACCGGCCTGGGCAGTGGTGCTCCAGTGGTGCAGAGGGGTTCCCTTACACATGGCAGCGGCGCTCAGGGTAATCGTAGGTACGGTGTGGCTGACGTCCGATACGTCAGTGCTGATAGGCTGGATTACAGGCTCGGGTTCCAGTTCATAAAGACCGGAGAAATATTCACCATCATTCTTTAGCTCCGCTTCTTTTGTAATGGTTTCTGCAAATTTCATTTCTTTATCAGTGTATTCCGGGGTGGGAATCTTGGTCATTGCCTGGTAATAAAGTTCCGCCAGCGGGCGGTTGACCTTCATTTCCCTGCAGGCTGCCTCCAGTTCGACCTCCAGGCGGGTCCCCGTCATCAGGGCAGCGCCTCTGGCACAGTCGTCCACCCGGGCGGCCACATCATCGGTGCGGGCCCGTTTGCCGGAGCGGATAAAATAATTCAGCCGGGCAAAATCGGGAACCACATTAGTGGGCTGCGCCGGACTGGTATAAGAATAATGCATACGAACATCAGCGGCGACGTGTTCCCGCAGATAATTCACGCCGACATTCATCAATTCGCAGGCATCCAGTGCGCTCCGGCCCAGCTCCGGAGAGCGGGCGGCATGAGAGGAAACGCCGTAGAATTTGTAATTGCGGATATCCTGGGCCAGCCAGATATCATTGCTGACCCGGTTGCGGTCGAAAGGATGCCAGGTAACCGCGGCCGCCAGATCATCGAAGATTTTCTGCTTATTCATAATAGTCTTGCCAGCCATGATTTCCTCGGCGGGGCAGCCATATACACGCAGGGTTCCGCGAGTACCGTTCTGTTCCATATCGGCCTTTAGGGCACATGCTGCAGCGGCTGCGCCGGTACCGAGAAGATTATGACCGCAGCCATGACCAGCCGTTCCGGCCGGAGCAGGTCTGCATACCCCTTCCGGATCGAGCCCCGGCAGGGCATCATATTCAGCGAGAAAGCCAATGACCGGCTTCCCGGTGCCCCAGGAAGCTGTAAAAGCTGTCTCCAGGCCCGCGGTGTTCCAGGAGATTTCAAATCCCTGTGCCTGCAAAAATGCAGCCAGACAGCGGGAGGATTCAAACTCTTTAAAAGCCATTTCCGGATGCCGGAATATATAGGATGCCGTTTCGATCATAACATCCTCGTTGTTATTAAACCATCGGTTCAGGTGATCCATAAAAGCACTCCTTTTTGTTACGGATAAAGTCCATCCAGAATATCCAGATATTCTTTGCCGAATTTACCGGCGTACTGGCTAAGCGCAAGATCAACTGCTTGCCGGCCGTCACTGCCCAGATCTTCTTTTAGAGTCTTGCTGATAGTATGTAAGAGATGGGCGGTATGGTAATTAAAATCCTTCATACAGGAAGTGCCCAGTTCAGACTTTTTAGCATTTAATTCTTCTATTTCGTCATCGGACAGCGGATAGCCCCAGTCGAACTCACAGCGCTTGCCACCCCAGCTCATAGCAGTAGTGGTGGGCGTACAGACAAAGTCGGAGCGAAAGCCCTGATATACTGCATTATCAACGTCAACACAGTATAATTTGCCGTACTCCAGCAGACCGTGCTTTTCCCAGGCATCACACCATGCACACTTGCTGATATAGGTCTGGAGCGTGGGCTGGGTCCGCAGACGGCCAAAGCTCATCTGGCCGTCGTAGTCAGGTTTCCACTCACCGTAAGCCTGGTTGGTCATAGTGGTCAGTTCATCACCGTTAGCCAGAGCATTTGCGGCCATTCTGGCGCCTCGCTCATTGCCGTAAATGGTCATCCCCCGCAGGATTGATCTTTCTCCTGCTTTGCCGCAGAGAGTGATGACATTTTTGGATAAAAGTCCAAAGAGAACGGCATGATTCTCAATGGTACATGTAACATTAGTACTCACTTGGTCACTTCCTTTCAAATAGATATAATATATTTATTATATCCCTGTATAAAGCAGGTGTCCAGATTTTCCTGACTTGTTAGTGCAGCGGTCTTATTTTATTGATTATAAACCCGCTTCCAGGCAATGTTGGTATACTTGCCATATCATAACTCAAATCCTGATCCGGTACATTGAACTGAACCTTATTTACAAGGAAACCTAAGGTCGTTTTTAAGATTTCAATCGTAATACCCTCGCCCGGGCAGCGGTGGCCCATGGCAGGATTGCCTCCGCCGTGAGGAATAAATTCGTAAGGATCATAAGTCCATTTTCTAAACCGTTCCGGCAGAAATTCAAATGGTTTTTCCCAGATACGTGAATCATGATTTATGCCATAAACATCCAACAGAACAAGAGTATCCTTTTTAAAGTCACATCCGTTCCAGGCAAAATCTTTTTTCACCTTTGCCCCCAAAAATGGAGTGAATGGGTAGTAGCGCCGTACTTCCTGGACAAACCTCTCCAATTCATCTTCGTCACCGGTCCTTAGCTTGTCTTTGTACTCCGGATTCTCGTACAATGCCAGTGCCATAAAAGTAATATAAGTTGATATAGCTACGATAGGGCGTATTATATTGATAAGCTCAATTGCTGCCATGTTTATCTCCATCAGGTTTCCATCAAGCTCTTTATGAAATGCCATTGCATAGAAAGGAGAGCCTTCCGGAATATTTATTCTGCCGGCTCTGGCATTTTCGATAATTGTTTTGACCCATTCTTCACTATTCGATCTTGCGGATACTCCTTTCCAGTGTCTGGGGCCGGCTGATCCAAAGGAATCAACCATTGCAGCGAGATCTTCGGCACGCTCCTTTATTTCAGTTTCAAGCAGCGGAACACCTGCCCAATGGCATGCTGCCTTACATAAAATAATCTTTGCCTCCTCAAAAAGTACAACTTTTTCGGCTGCTTCCCATTTGGGTATAGCGGCTAACCATTCTTTAGCTGCAAGATTGGCCAGTTCTTTTTGGTGTGAAAGGTCCATCTGCGACATAAAAAGTGATTTTCGATGCATATGGAGCTGACCATCCATACCCTGTATCGCATTTTCTCCAGTTAATGTTTTTTGTACCCTTTTAGGCGGTGTACCTTCCCGTTTGAAGAGCGCCGGGTCATAAAAGATTTTTGCGGCTTCTTTTCCGCTTATGCAGATTGCTTTCTGACCAAGCAAATGGGTTTCAAATAGATCGGATCTATACTTATCCATCCTGTTTTTTATAAATAAATATCCTTCCTTTGTCAGTGCAAGCGTATTGTCGAGACCATTTTCCTGAGGAATTTGTTCGGTTTTTGACATCGTTATTTTATCCCTTCTTAAGACTTACATATTTTGTAAGTTAATGTACCCGCTTTGACCTGCAATATTCATCTATATCAGCGATTTCGCTTTGCTTAGAAGCGGAGGGCATCTTCTGTAAGATTATAATAGCCTGAATTCGGAGCCGGTGTACTGTATCAATCCTTCCTTTTGCATGATGCTTAATTCCCGCGAAAGGGCGCTGCGGTCCACACTGAGATAATTAGCAAGTTCCTGGCGGTTAAAGGGGATCAGGATCTGGCTGCTGTCGGTTTTTATCGCCAAAGAAGAGAGGTAAGAAAGTATTTTTTCACGCAGAGTCCGTTTACTTATATGCTCCATTTTCTGGGTGAGGGTTATGTTTTTCCCGGCCAGGATCTGCAGCATATTCTGAATCAGCTTAAATTGGAAGGGGTATGCCGCTGTTCTTTGGGAAAATAATTTGGGATAATCCAGAAAACAGATTTCTGTTTCTCCGGCAGCGATTACACTGACCGGTAGCCGGGGAACGCCGGCGCAGGCAAAAGCCTCTCCGAACATATCGCCGGCCTCGATTGGTGAAAGAACCTCGCGGTTTCCCCAGTAATCTTCCCGGATCACATGCGCTTTACCGGTCAGAACTATACCGATAGGACCAGCAGTATCTTCGGTATGAAATATATAATCATTTTTTTGATAATTTCTTATATATGCAGCCAGGCATTCGAGTGCGAGTTCTGTTTCCGTAGGGCTTAACTGTAGAAATAGCGGACATTGCTGTAAGCTTTTTAAATTCATAAAAATCTCCTTGTTGTTGCAAATGCAACGTACATTTTAGAGAAAGTATACTATATTAGAAGTACAACAGCAAGGGAAAATAGAAAAGGAGATGAATTATGAAAAGAAGAATCATAACAATAGATCAGAAAAAATGTAACGGATGCGGACTTTGTGCGGAGGCTTGTCATGAGGGCGCGATCGGTATGGTGGATGGAAAGGCTAAACTGCTGCGGGATGATTATTGTGATGGGTTAGGTGACTGCCTGCCGGTCTGTCCAACCGATGCGATTTCATTTGAAGAGCGGGAAGCGGCTGCATATGATGAAGCGGCGGTGAAGGCGCATATTATTGAACGTAAGGCAGAAAAAGAAGAAGCTCAGGTCCCTGATAAAGCAGCAGATGAAATGCCGAGTCAACTGAATCAGTGGCCGGTACAGATTAAGCTGGTCCCGGTAAATGCACCATATTTTGATGGAGCCCGCCTTCTGATCGCAGCGGACTGTACGGCTTATGCATATGGGAATTTCCATGAAAGATTCATGAAAGATCATGTGACCATCATCGGCTGCCCGAAACTGGATGAAGGAGAGTATTCAGAGAAGCTGACAGCGATTCTGCGGGAGAATGAGATCAAGAGTGTAACGGTAGTAAGGATGGAAGTACCTTGCTGCGGCGGTATCGCTCATGCAGCAGTAACGGCTCTGCAGAATTGCGGGAAAATGATTCCGTGGCAGGTGGTAACGATCTCTGCAGATGGACAGATATTGGATCAGTGATAATGACAAGGGGTTAATGATAAATAAGGCTGTATCGGGTGAATATCTGATAGCAGCCTTAAAAAAATTAGATTTATTGAAATATATTGTAGGAAAATGCGAAAAGGACTTGCAATTTCAAAAACTGTATTATATAATATTTTTTGCGTTGTAACTAAATATATGCGCGATTAGCTCAGCTGGCAGAGCACCTGACTCTTAATCAGGGTGTCCAGGGTTCGAACCCCTGATCGCGTACTGAAGTGCTGTTTTTGACGAATGAGAGCGTTGGGGGCGGTACTTTTCTTTTGCCCGTATATACGGCGTTTCTGGTCATTTTTGTACTTTATGCTCGATTTTGAGTGCAAGTGGTCAAGTTAAGATATTACATATAAATTGATTAAATTTGTGAACACACCTTTGAACACAGTTTATATTACGCCGATGTGTTTAAAGCATTTTCAATTATGCTTATCTTTTCATCCTGTGTTCGCCGGTCAAAACAGTAGTTCCCTAATGTAGTTCTTTCGTCAGCATGTCCAACCAGTTCCCTGACTGTATTAATATTCACCTGTCCATCGATAAGTGCCGAAATATACGTTTTTCGCGCCTTGTGTGAACTTTTCCTTATGTTACCCAGTTTGTTGCCGTATTTGACATATGCGTCAGATACGGAGCGATAACTAAGAGGATTTCCATTGATTGAAAAGATGTAACCATTACTTTCTACACCAAGTTCTATTTGCCTTTTCTTAGCGGCGGCGATAATCTCTTTTGCATTAGCAGTTAAAAAGACCTTGCGATCGCCATATTCTGTCTTAGTGTGTTCAACCAGTTCTCTTGTTTCCTTACGCCACATTCTTTGTACGTGTATGTAATCGGTTGTTTCGATATCATCATAACGGAGAACGCATACCTCCCCGATGCGGACACCTGTCTGAAACTGAAAGAGTACCGCTAATGGAGCAAGTTCATACCATTTTGTACGGTTATGAAAATCAGTCCATGCCATTTCTGTAAGCTGTTCTAATTCATCTTTCAGAAATACCTGTGTTTCATCAGGCTTTTTCTTGACCTTACGGAATAGACGTTTGCCATCAAGTTTCACCTGCGATAATGGATTGACCTCAATAATACCCTTATCAACGGCATAGTCTAAGGTTTGTCGCATGATAACAGCCATATTGTAGTATTGGTTCTTGGTCATGCTATACTGCTTAATTAATCGGTGCACTCAATTATCAAGGTCAAGCTTGTTGAGTTCAACAATTGGCTTCTGAATGATTTCAGTATTGGCATAATACTTTTTCCAGTCGGTGTTAATGCGGATAATATATGTCTCGGCGGTAGTATGATCTCGCTTGTATTTCAGCCACTCTGTATAAAGTGTCTCTAATGTTATTTGCTTTAGCTTTACAGCCTTATCTTGCGACAGATAATAATCAATAATATAGTTTTCAAGGTTCTCTTTTGATGTCTTGACTAAGGGTTTACGTTTACCCGGTTTTGTGCTGTCAGGAATGTAAGTGCGCCAACGACCGCTACTTTTCTCTTGATAAATCTTATATGGATGTTGACTTAGTATTTCTTCTCTCTTTTTATTAGTCATTTCTGCCTGCACACCATCTAAATCGAGTATACTATTTTCAATCAGGTAATTCAATATATCTTTTTCCGAAATACTGGAAATAGGTTTAGCCATGACGCACTCACCTCCTTTCTGACGCTAATTAGCGTATCTTAATTAATTATTTTGCATTTCATGCCGACCGAACAAGTAATCTTCGACGATCTTCTTCTGGTTCTTCTTTAACGTTGTTTCGTTGATTATATTTTGAATAAAATCTTCGCCCAGATTATCATCGGCCATTTGAATCATTTTCAGTGTGGGAGCAACATAGTTTGCTATCCACCCATTTCAAAAGAATATGCGGGATTAGCAACCCATTTCTACAGCAATCTAAGCAATTTTTATGCGGTCTTAGGAGATCGGAAATCGCAAATAGCATCTGCCGAAAGGGCACTTTTGCTTAGAAAAGAATATTGTATGCCCGAAAACCTCGATTCATTTACTCAAAGAGGAAATCTGGCGATTGCTTATATTATGAATAATGAGCACGAAAAGGGTGACAAAATGGTTGATAAACTCGATAAGTGGGCGAAAACTGCACCAAACTTTGGAATGACTTTAGGAGAATTTTATTCAGGTGTCGGATTTGCAAAGTTGTCGTCACAACCCTGTATAGCAAGAGACTATTTCCTTAAAGCAAAACAGTCCTATGCTGCCCACTTACCACCAGAAGATGAAACCATGATGATGTTAAACTTTCTACTTCAACAAGGCGACCTTGCTCTAGCCATGAAGAAAATAGGAATGACTTTTTAAACCTTTTTCCGCTTAAA
>Ga0153972_1000495_pt1 | contig 12473 bp, 15 predicted proteins | sample TSGA056MetaG_FD_104732 | JGI IMG/M metagenome (GOLD analysis project Ga0153972, IMG submission 104732) | Attine ant fungus gardens microbial communities from Georgia, USA - TSGA056 MetaG | ecosystem: Host-associated > Fungi > Mycelium > Unclassified | place: USA: Georgia, George L Smith State...
GAATGCACGAAACGCTCCTACTGTCCGAAGAGGCCGCGATTTGTACGGACTGCGGAGGCTTTTACCGCGTGAGCCGGGACGACCCCGGCCCTCCGTCCAAGCGACCGGGCCAGTTTAGTTCCGAAAATGCGGAATCCCATACGATAGACGACCTTGTTGAGCTTATCCGACAGGCCATGGAAGGAGGGGCGCTGCTATGAAGTGCCTGTTTGTTGTAGCTCACCCGGACGATGAAGTCCTCGGGGCCGGAGCACTCATCCACAAGCTGTATAGTATCGGTTCACAGGCGGCAGTTTTCGTCCTCAACATTCTGGACACCACCAGATACCACGACGACGAAGGCGGGCTAAGGCGAGACTTGGAAGCCTCCAACGAGCTTATCAAAACAGGCGAGCTCAGGTACGGCAGCTACACCGACTCGGAGTTCCACAACGCATCGCACCGGCAGATGGTACAGGACATCGAGGCTGTTATCGCCGAGACGCAGCCGGACTTCATCTTCACGCATCATCCGGCCGACATCAACTCCGACCATTACTGGTGCTCGCAATCATGCCAGGAGGCGGCCCGGTATGGTCAGCGCGGCAGATACAATGCGAAGCCGCTTCAAGGGCTGTTTTTCATGGAGGTGCAATCCTCCACCGACTGGAGCACCAATGCCGCGCTCCGGCCGTTCGAGCCGAATACCTTCGTCGAGGTCAACGAGGCGGGCATCGCAGCCAAGATTGAGGCGCTGGCCGCATACGAGAACGTCATCCGCCCCTTCCCGCACCCGCGTTCCCCGGAGGCCGTCCACGCCCTGGCCGCCCTACGGGGTAGTCAATCGGGCTATCAGGCGGCCGAGGCGTTCCAGTGCGTATTTAGGAGGGGGTTGACATGATACTTACGTCACACCAGCCGGACTTTCTGCCCTACATGGGAGTCGTCTATAAGGCCGCCATGTGCGACACGCTTGTTTTCTCGGACGATGTGCTGTATTCCAAAAAAGGGATGCACAACTGGAATCGCATCAAGGCTCCAGGAGCCGCCCAAAGGCTGACCATCCCGGTTCACGCCCATCACAACCTGCGGCTCTGCGAGGTCACAGTCTCGGACGTCCGGCGCAGCCTCACGATGGCGATAAAGACCATTGACCAGAATTACCGAAAGGCTCCGCACTACGACGAGGGCGCAAGCATCCTGAGCGAAATCATCCGATTGTCCGAGCGGCAGAGGCTCGACATGACCGAGCTCAACCTCAGCCTGACGCTCCCCATCTTGGAGAGGTTCGGCATCCGTCCAACCGTTCTGGTAGCCAGCGAAGACCTGCATCTGGCCGGGCAAAAGGATGAGCGCATATTCCAGATGTGCGAGGAGCTCGGCGCCGATACTTACATCAGCGGAACCGGAGCGGCAGATTATCACAGGCCGGAGGAGTTCCAGCTCCGAGGCATCGACCTCATCTATTCGGAGTACCGCCCACCGGTATATCCTCAGCTCCACGGCCCGTTCATCGGGAACCTGTCCATGATCGACTATATCTTCAACTGCGGCTATACGCTCCCGGAAGAATGGAGGAGAGATAATGGATGAATTGACGTTCGGCATCTACATCCCGAGCTACCGCCGGGCCAAGACCGCCACCACTCACCGCTTCCTGGAGTACGGCACCTACGTCGTCCGAAAGTCCGAGGAGGCGGCCTATCGGGAGGCCAACCTCGGCTCCTGCGATGTGATGGCCGTGGAGGATAACCTCATCTGCGGCCTGACCGAAGTGAACCAGTGGCTCGTTGATAATGCGGCTGAGGACATCATCTGCGTCCTGGATGACGACCTGCACCACTTCTATTACCGGCTCGATAGCAGCGATTCCATCGAAGACCCCGAGTTGGTCACAATGGAGCTGGAGCGCATAGCGCAGCTCATGGCCGACCTGAGCATCGGCTTCGGCGCCACCGACGCCACCGTGCGTCCGTGGAATTATGATGCCGAGTTCTCGTTCAAGGGATGCGCCGGAGGTGTTCGATGGGTCAACCGTCCGGTCTTCAAGGCTCGCTGCGTAAAGGAGCTGGAATATAACTATGACCTCGACCTTGTTCTTCAGGAGCTCTTGCTCAACCGCATCATCCTGAAACCGAAGTATTTCTGCTCCAAGGGATTGACTGACACCAACGAAGGCGGCGCGTCCGGGAAGAAGCGCGGAGATCAGATAGCATCCATCAATCTGATGAAGCACAAATGGGGTAGGTACTTTGAATATAACTTCGACAACAACACACCGCGCATTGTTGTTCCTCGGTGAGCCCAAAGCCGCAGATTTTCTCGACTTTTTCTGCCCGGCCTATTGACTTAGGCGCCCGGTGTTGTACGATAAAGATACGGGAAAATCCCGAAAAATGGCAGAAAGGAAGATGATTTTTGGGTTATGATATGATAACCAAGAGCGGCCATAATTTCTACGACATGGCCTCGATGCTCCAGAAGGCAATCCGACGAAACGATTATGCGAGGGCAGGTTACGCCGCCAATGAGCTATTCCCGAAGTATAAGGGGTATCTCTGGCGGCGTCTTCTTATAATCAGCGCGGAGGACTGCTACGGCATAATGACCAAGGAAATAATTGCTCTGAAACAGGCTGAGGAAATGATGAAGGGCAACGACGAAACCATTTTCGTGTCAAAGGCGATCACCCTTTTGTGCTATGCCCGCAAAAACCGCGATGCGGACTACTTCGCCTGTAATCTAATGCACTCAGACCGACCTATCCCGGAAGACCAGATTGAACACGTCCCGATTGAGGACTGTGAGCTTAAGGGCGGCAAAATCCCCGGCTGGGTGTACAACTGGCATACCTCTAAGGGCCGGGCTATGGGGAAGGATGTGGTAGAGGCCATCGTGACCGAACAACAGGCACTTGAACCTCAACAGATGGGCCTATGGGACAATGAGGATTGGGAACGCGACGTGAATAACTGCCTGAAAAAGTTCAATCCTCAGCACCGCGAGCCTGGCGGAATTGACTGGGATAAAGAGGGCCGGAAGTAAGGAGGGCAGTAGCGTGGAACGGAAAACAGATATTGTCAGGCTATTGGTAGCCCAGGGTAATTATCAGAAGGCGCTCGCCATTGCAAAGGGGTTCCGCCTCGGAATTGCCCCTGAAAAGCGCGACGCCATGACAAGGGCTTACGAGTGCATGGTGCATCCGGCCTTCTATCAATCACTAGGCACAGACCTCTCTAAGGTCATAGATGAAGGCATAACCGTTCTAACGCAACTCTATGGATAACTTTCATCCATGTAAATAATAAAGGCACACAACAGCTTCTCGCGGCCCTCGCGAGAGGCTTTTATTTTGCCCTATAGAAGAGGGGTGGTGATGTGGCAAATGCGAAAGGAAATCCAGATAACCTGATGCCGGTTCGTAGCAAAGAAGAAGCAAGAAAACGCGGGGCCGCCGGTGGGAAGAAAAGCGGCGAGGTCAGACGCAAGAAACGGGACGCACGGAAAACCGCACAGTTGTTCCTAGAGCTGGCTGCCACAGGCAACCTCGACAAGAACCTCGACAAGCTCGGTGTTCCCGAGTGCGAACGGACGAATCTCATGGCTGCTATGGCCTCCATGTTCACCCAGACCATGGGCGGCAACGTCCGGGCGTTTGAGGCGCTCATGGACTACGCCGGGTTCAACCCCAAGACCATGCTCGCAGAAAAGGTGCTCGAACTTCAGGAGGGTGGCGGGGGCGGCGCAGACCCCGAGGATGACGATTCCGAGGATGTAGTCATCTACCTGCCGGAGAATGGACGTGACGACGATGAGTAAGGTGAGAACGCTACAACCTCAGCCAGGGCCGCAGGAGATGTTCCTCGCATCTTCTTCTGACATTGCTATTTACGGGGGAGCTGCTGGCGGCGGCAAGACCTATGGGCTGCTACTCTCTCCGTTAAGATACAAGAATACCAGCGGTTTCGGCTGCGTCATATTCCGAAGAAACTTCAATCAGATATTCGCCGAGGGCGGCCTCTGGGACGAAGTAAGTAAAATGTACCATGGCATCAGGGGCGCCAGCCCCAAAATGTCCAGGAATCTTTGGCAGTTCAGAAACGGCAAAGGAGCTGTCATCGCCAAGGTATCGTTTGCTCATATAGAACGCGATGATGATGTCCATAAATGGCAGGGTTCCCAGATATGTGAGATAGGGTTCGATGAATTGACGCACTTCTCGGAAAAGACGTTCTTTTATATGCTCTCTCGAAACCGTTCTGTTTGCGGCGTCCACCCATTTGTCCGGGCCACCTGCAATCCCGATGCTGACTCCTGGGTAGCCAAATTTATCGAATGGTGGATTAGCCCAGATACCGGCTACCCCATATCGGAGCGCAGCGGAGTCATCCGCTGGATGATTCGGCGTAACGAGGTTATTCATTGGGCTGATACCAGAGAAGAGCTCATTTCACGGTTCAACCTTAAAACCGAGGAGGAGCAGTGGGAACCTAAGAGCGTCACATTCATTGCAAGCACCGTCTACGACAATAAGATACTACTGAAGAGCGACCCGTCCTACCTTGCCAACCTGAAGGCCATGTCCCTCGTTGAGCGTGAGCGGCTGCTCCATGGTAACTGGAAGATTAAGCCCTCCGCCGGTTTGTACTTCAAGCGGACGCAGGTAGGGGAGATGCTCCCCAGGGTTCCCGCCGATGTTGTCAAATGGGTGCGGGCCTGGGACTTGGCAGCTACATCCGAGGACGAAGGCGGCGAGCCCGCATACACCTCCGGCGTCCTCCTCGGCAAGCGCAGCAACGGCCGGTACGTTGTGGCCGATGTTATAAACGTGCGCCTCACCGCTGCTGATGTCAGAAAGACTACCAAAATGACTGCGGCCACCGATCACAGCCGGTACAAGCGCGTCCGCATACGGCTCCCGAAAGACCCTGGGCAGGCTGGCAAAGACCAAGCCCAGAGCTACATCAAGTTCCTGGCCGGTTACGATGTCTGCGCCATCGCTGAGACGGGCAGCAAGGAGGCCCGCGCCGAGCCCGTTGCCGCACAATGGCAAGCGGGCAATTTTGATGTCGTCATTGGAGACTGGAACGAGGAGTATTTCAGCCAGCTCGAAAGTTTCCCGCTCAGTAAGTTTAAGGATATGGTTGACGCTACAAGTTCCGCCTTCACCGAGATCGAGGGCGTCTTTGACATCGGCAGCCTCATCACATGATAGAGAGGAGTTGAACCCGTGATAAGTAAAGAAGATGATCTAAACCGCCTCCAACGGCTCCAGCGGGGAAGGCAGATATTAGAGGAGCATACCACCAAGGCGGTTCGCCCATATCGGGAGGACGGCTATGTTAATCTCCTGAACAAGAGTGGCACCAGTCAGGACAATTCGGATGCGTACAGCTATGATTGTGAGCCTCTTGTCCCTGACCTCCAGCTCACAGGAATGTACGAGAGCAACGGCCTGTTTGCAAAGGTAATTGACACACCGGCCGAGGAAGCTCTGAAACACGGTTTTGACCTGGGCCTTAACGACCCTGATACCACGAGCTTCATCGAAGACGCTCTTGACGATCTGGACTGGGAGGAGAAAGCGGCCACTGCCATTAAATGGGCAAGGCTGTATGGGGGTTCCATCATCGTTATGCTCATCGATGATGGGGGCGGTCTTGAAGAACCGCTTAACTGGAAGAAAATTAAGAGCATCGACGAGCTGAGGGTTTATGAGCGGGCTGTACTCCAGCCTGACTACTCCAGCCTATATGCCTACGACAACGGCGCAGTAAAAGGAAACCGCGTGTCCCGCTTTGGCAAACCGGAGTATTACGAAGTCCTCAGTGTCTTCGGCTCGTTCCGCGTCCATGAAAGCCGCTGCCTCGTATTTAGGAATGGCGTCCTCCCCGAGCGCGTGACCAACCCAGTCTACCAGCTCTGGGGAATCCCGGAGTATATCAGAGTTCGCCGAGCCCTCCAGGAAGCAATCACCGCCCACCAGGATGGCACGAAGCTCCTTGAGCGCAGCGTCCAAGCCATCTACAAGATGAAAAGCCTCGCCACGCTCCTTGCCACCGACGACGGCGAGAATCAGGTGTTGAAACGCCTCCAGCTCATCGACATGGCCCGTGGGATGCTGAACAGCATTGCCATCGACAGCGAGGGCGAGGACTATGACTTCAAGACATTCCAGTTCGCGGGCATTAAGGATGTCATAGACGCCACCTGCAATATGCTGTCCGCTGTTACGAGCATCCCGCAGAATGTGCTATTTGGTAAAGGCACCGGCGGCATGAGCACCACTGACGACACCAGCATGGAGAATTACTACAACTACATTGAGCGCATCCAGAAGCTCATGCTCCGGCGCAATCTGCGCGATCTGCTCGATGTTATATTCCGTGCTGGCATCAGGTCTGGGGAGATTGAGGAAGAACCGGCCTATAAACTGAAATTTAATCCGCTCTGGAGCCTTAGCGAGACCGAACAGGCTACCGTCGACAAGACCAAGGCTGACACAGAGCTGGTCAAGGCACAGACCGCCCAGGTCTATGTTGATATGCAAGCCCTTGACCCGTCCGAGGTAAGACAGGGCCTCGCCGCAAGCGAAGACTTCAGTGTGGAAGACCTTATCAGCGAGGATGAAGACCTACTCGATGATCTGATTGACGAAATTGCAGACAACCCGGAGGTCGAAGCATCCGAGAAGGCCGCAGAGGAATTGGAAGCCCCTGGAGGCGTTGAACAGACCTCCTCCGTGCTAGACCCCACCACACCGCCCTCAGAGGCATCACACGGCGACGAAGGAATTGGGGAGGTAGGTTGTTTAGTTTTCCGCAAAGGAAGAATCCTGACAGGCTTACGGAGTAAAGAAGGCACGTTCTGCGGCCCAGGGGGTCACGTTGAGGATGGAGAGAGCCCCGACGAGGCTATAAGACGGGAAGCAATGGAGGAGTTTGGCATCCAGCTTGGCGAGCTCATCCCTCTCGGCGTACTCGGCGGCCTCGCTGAAGAACACGGCCGCCCCATGATCTACCTGTGCGAGGAGTTCACCGGCGAGCCCGTGCCGGACGGCACGGAGATGAAGACCGCCGAGTTCAGCGAGCCCACAGCTATCATAGGCGGCATCGAGCGGGGCGAATCCTTCGAGCCCTTTGCTAAGTCCATCGAGATGCTGATGAAGGAGTTGATGTGACGCCATGAATGATATCGCCCACAAACAAGCGACAAGGGAGGCGGTCTCAGCCAAATTCAGGAGCCACAAACGTCTTATTTGCAAGACTGAACCTCTTTACCCTCAAGGGGCGGAAAGGGAGTATCAGCGGCTCACAGATGCCTATATGCGCTTGCTGAACCAGACCCTCAAGGCGCACTTGCCCGAGATAAAGGCTGTGGCCCGCCATGAAAAGGAGGCCAAGGCCAGACACGATGACACAAGCGACCTAATGGCTGTCGTCAATCGTGCGTTCACAGACATGGGCGTTGAGATGGAGCAAAAAGCCGACAGCTTCGGCCTTCGCCAGAAAATTGAGCGCATGGCTAACCTGACGCGCAAGCTCACCGTCCAAGAATGGAAGAAAGCAGTTAAAGCCACGCTCGGCATTGACATCCTGGATGACTACTATCTTGGCGAGTTTTACCGGGAGTCGATGCAAACATGGGTCGATAAGAATGTAGACCTCATCAGCACGGTTCCGAAGGATAGTCTCGGCAAAATGAAGCAGATTGTAACTGAGGGCTACATGAACGGCCGTACCACGACTGCCATCATAAAGGATATTCAGCAAGCCTACGGCGTTGACAAGCGCCGTGCTAGGCTCTGGGCCAGAGATCAGCTTGCCAAGCTCAACGGCGATCTGGCGAAAAAACAGCAGCAGGACGCCGGGGTCGAGGAGTATATATGGTCGACCTCTGGCGATAGCCGCGTCCGGTTGGGTCACTCCAGACTGAATAGGAAGCGGTTCAGGTGGAATACCCCACCTGTTGTCGATGCAAAGACTGGAAGGAGATGTCACCCCGGCGAGGACTATGAGTGCCGATGTGTTGCCCTTCCTGTTTTTGATATAGATACCATAGATATCCCGTTCACCGAGAAGGGGGGCGGTTAAATGAAAAAATAAGCCATCCCACTCAGATTGGCCGAAAGGAGGAACGCCAAAAATGAACAAAACCATCAATGCGCTTTGCCGTGGACTTGCTGAAGAAGCCGAGGCCATTCAGAAGAACACGGACGACATCGCCTTTATCGGCGAGGAAGACCTTGAAGTAATTGCTCTGCTGAAGGACATCCGCTACGACCAGCTTGAGCATATCCAAAAACTTGCTCTGGCACTCACAAAAGCTCTTATTGAAACGGAGTCCGAGCAAACGGATGATGGGGGTGACGAAGTTTGAAAGCTCCCAAACTCAAGCGCGTTCTCCGTCTCGACAACATCTCGCTCGACAAGACCTATTACACCGAAGAAGGATATTTAGTCGACAACCCTATCGTCACATCGGTAGGCATCTTCGAGTACGCCTTGCCCAATGGCGGCATCCGCAGAGAACTTCGGCTTCCTGAGCACGTTTTCGACCCGGAGAGTCTGGCCTCGTATGAGGGCAAGCCTGTCATCATCACCCACGATGCCGGTACTGTCGACAAGGACAATGTAGAGCAGTTCCACATTGGAACGATATTGTCCAAGGGCTATCGGGACGGAGATGACGTGAGGGCCAAGATTGTTGTTCACGACACCGATGCTATGCAGGAATGTGAGCTGAGGGAGCTCTCTCTCGGCTACAACCTGGAACTTGACGAAACGCCCGGTGAGTGGAACGGCGAGCCCTATGACGCCATCCAGACCAATATTCGCATCAACCATCTGGCCCTTGTTGAAAATGCTAGGGCCGGAGGTCAGGCGCGGCTCAATGTAGACGGCCGCGACCAAACATTGAAAGGAGCAAAGATTGCTATGAGTAAGAAAACCACGAAGCGCCCTCAGACTAGAGCTAAGAATCTCAGACGCGATAGCGAGGGAATGACTCCCGAGAATTTCGCTGCTGCCCTCGAGGAATTCAAGTCTCGCCGTGCCGAGCGCATGGCTGCCAATCATCCCGACGAGGAGGAATCTGCCGCCGTTCTGGAGGTCCCTACGGCCGATGAGGAAAAGACTTCTCCTGCCGCTGTCGATGAAGGAGCTGGCGCCTCTGAACAGGCACAGCTTGTTAAAGACCGCCGCGACCGCCGTGATTGTGAGGGCGACCCCTCCAACATGGATGAAGCCATGCACGTCATTGCGCAGCAGGACGAGGACATCGAAACCCTCTTGGGCGTTATTGACGCTCTTTGTACCGCTGAGGACGAGGACGACACCTCTACCGAAGACGAGGACGATACCTCCGCTGAGGACGAGGATGACACCACAGCCGAGGATGAAGATGACGAGCCAAACGGTGACGGTGACGAGAGTAAGGCTGGCGCTATCAATGCTGACTCCATCGACGCCATTGTCCGAACTCGCGTCAAGCTGGCCCGCATCGGCGACCGTCTGAATATGAACGATCTCGACGGCATGACCATTATGGGAGCGAAGAAGGCCATCATCAAAAAGCTAAAGCCCGGGCTTCGCTTGGATGGTCAGAGCAAGAGCTATGTCAATGCGGCCTTCGACCTAGCGCTGTCTGAGCTCAACTCCCAGAAGGACACCAATTTCCAGCGCGGTCAGATGTTCAACAGCGATTCCGCCCGACGTTCCGTTTCCAGCGACTCCGGCGCTTCCGAAGCGCGTCGGCGTATGATTAAGAAGCAGACTAAGAATGGAGGTAAACAGTAATGAGCGTACAGACTAACTATAGCTATTCCACCCCAAGAGGCGTCCCTGGCGGCCTCTATGACCAGTCGCCCTATGTCGTTGATACTCGCCTGAACGAGGCGAATAACGGCAAAATGCTGTTTGGCATGGGCGTTATGCAGGGCTCCGCCCCTGGCGTCAACATCGACCTGCCTTCCACCGGCGCCACCCTTGCTAAGTTCGAGGGCATTACCGTCAACGGCTTCACGCAGCAGCACGACCTTGAGGGCAAGGTTTCCTTGGGGAACAACCAGAGTGTCGGTCTACTCAAGCAGGGACGCATCTATGCCCGGCTCGTTTCCGATGTCGAGCCCGCCTACGGCGAGGATGCTTACCTCATTGTCAGCGGAGATAATGCTGGACTGTTCACAAATGTCAGCGGTAGCAACACTCTAAAGATAAGTGCAAAGTTTATCGGCAGCAAGGGCTCTGGGGCAGTTGCCCCGGTCGAGCTCCGCGCTGGCGCCTAAAAGAAGGAGGAAAGCCACTATGAAAAACAAGAAGACCTATTACAGGTATGACAGCGCGGACTATGCTGCGCTGTCCAAGTCTGACATCCCGGCCGCATTGGCGGATACCGCCGGTATGCGGTTCGATAGCGCAGAGGATGCGTCTGTATTCTTCGCCCGTGAGCTCGACTACATCAAGTCTCAGAGCTATGATGTCGAGTACCCCGAGCTGACAGCCCTGTCTATCTTCCCGATCTCCAGCGAGGTTGACCCCGGTGCTGAGACTATCACCTATTACAGCTACGACAAGACCGGCATCGCCAAGCTTATCAGCAACTACGCAACCGATTTGCCACGTGCTGATGTGAAGGGCAAGCCCACCACCGCCAGCATCAAGTCCATCGGTGACAGCTATGGCTACTCCATCCAGGAGATGCGAGCGTCCCGTATGGCTGGCAAGTCCCTTGATGTTCGGAAGGGAGAATCCGCTCGATACCAGATTGACCGCCTGAACAACCAGATCGCATGGGCCGGTGACGAGGAAACAGGGCTGGTGGGCGTTTTGTCCTCTGCCAACGACATCCCACTCTACACTCTGCCTATCGGCGTCAACGGTTCGATCTCCTGGGGCGATAAGACCCCAACGGAGATTATGGCCGACATTAACGGTATGCAGAAACAGGTAGCGGCCGCTACCAAGAATGTTGAGCGCCCTGATACGCTGGTGCTACCCTCCGATGTTTACATCGACATCAGCACCCGTCAGATCGAGAACACCGGCTATACCGTGAAGCGGTTCATCGAGGAGAACGCTCCCTATCTGAAGGACATCATCCCCGCTTCCGAACTACAGTCCGACAGTCCCGAGACCAACCCGTATGGCGCTTCTGATGGCACCGGTCAGAATGTGGCCCTGCTCTTCAAGAACGATGCCCGCAAACTGACCATCGAGAACCCCATGCCCTTCTACCAGTACCCCGTACAGCCAAAGGGCCTTGAGGTCGTTATACCTTGCGAGGCGCGCACCGCCGGAGCCATCATCTACTACCCACTGTCCCTGCTCATCGCAGTAGGCGTGTAATGATTTTTCATACCCCGGCCTTACGATTGTACAAGACCGGGGTATCATATTACGTTTTGAAAGGAACAACATTATGAAAATCACGAATATTGGAACCAAGATCGTCAATGTAGGCGCTGTTGCCGTCCTCCCCGGAGATACTTCCCCTGAGCTCCCCGACTCCTTCAAGGGAAACCCAGCACTGGCCCTATTCCAGAAGAAGGGCTTTATTACCATCGACGACGGCGCTGCCGCTGAGGAGGCTGCCAAGGCTGAAGCTGAAAAAGAAGCTGCCGAGGAAAAGAAGGCTGCTGAGGAGGCTGCCAAGAAAAAGGCTGCCGAGGAAAAGAAGGCTGCTGAGGAGGCTGCCAAGGCTGAAGCTGATGCCAAGGCTGCCGCTGGCTCCAAGTAAAGTGAGGTGTTGGCCATGTCAGCCCTTGAGATCTTCCGCATTGTCGCCACCGAGTTTAGCGATGTGAAGGACAAGGATGTGAAGAAATGGCTTCAGCTCACCGCTCCCATCATCAGTAAAAAGAGGTTTGGTAAGCTGTACGAGCAAGCCCTGGCGCTCCTCACTGCGCACAGATTGAAGATGGCTGGATATGGTGACAGCTCCTACGGAACCGTAGGCGATACGCTTCGGGTTGGCAACTTCTCCGAAGGTGAGACCTCGATTGGCTTCACCACGAACCAGCAAACAAACCTGCTTGCCGACGGCGAGCTCTCGCTCACGCCGTATGGCCTGGAATATCTCACCCTACGGCGACTGGCTATCATCCCGATAGTATCGGCAGGGGAGGCGAGGTAAATGGCTGGATTTGACAGGCTCACGCCTGAAGGCAAACGCTTCTACGCACAGCTTGAAGAGCTGAAAAAGCTGGATGTTCGCATCGGATATCAGGCTGGCGAGAATGTCGACGATGACGGCGTCGACCTGTGCGACATCGCTATGTGGAATGAGCTTGGCACCGTCGGCATGGACTCCAGGCCATTCCTACGCAAGAGCGTTGACGAGAACCAGGACAAAATCCAGGCGTTCGGTCAGGCTCAGGCGAAAAAGCTCACTCAAGGTGGAACCGCCGAGAGCTGCCTCAAGGCCATTGGTGTATTTGCCAAGGGTCTTGTGCAGGACAAAATCGAGAGCGGCAGCTACGAGCCAAACAAACCGTC
>Ga0153972_1000499_pt1 | contig 12447 bp, 11 predicted proteins | sample TSGA056MetaG_FD_104732 | JGI IMG/M metagenome (GOLD analysis project Ga0153972, IMG submission 104732) | Attine ant fungus gardens microbial communities from Georgia, USA - TSGA056 MetaG | ecosystem: Host-associated > Fungi > Mycelium > Unclassified | place: USA: Georgia, George L Smith State...
CCAATAAAAGATGCCACCAGCCGTCTTCATGTATTTGCCCAACATATGGATTCTGTATATCCGGGGAGAGGGATTGGGGCGGTAACGGCGGAAGCGTTAAAGGATGCAGGAGCAGAAGGTGTTTTATTAAATCATGCGGAACGACCACTTACTTTAGAGGAATTAACACGATGCATTGACCGGGCCAGGCAAGTGGGATTGGTTACGCTGGTATGTGCCGGAACACCGAAAGAAGGAGCGGCAGTGGCTTGCCTGCAGCCGGATATCATTCTGGCAGAATCACCGGCGCTGATTGGTAAAGGAAGCAGAGGACCGGAAGATATGGTCGAGATCAATCGGATTAATCAGATGATTTACCGTATTGATCCTGACATGCTGGTTCTGCATGGAGCAGGCATTAGTAATGCCAGGGATGTATTTGAGATTATTAAGGCAGGAGCAGATGCCACCGGTTCTACGAGTGGAATCTTAAAAGCTGATGACCCTTTGGATATGATGAGAAGGATGATTGCAGCGGTGGCAGAAGCATGGCAGCAAAGAGCAGCAAAAGACAGCAGCAAAGCTCCAGGTGTGACAGAGAGAAAATAAGGTTACAGTTCAGCTTTCGCTGAACTGTAACAATGAAGCAGTGGAATGAAACATAGCAGCAAGAAAAGGAGAGTAAAGTATGGCAGTATATCATGAGATTATTAAGGTAAACAGTGACAGAGGTATAAGCTTCGAAGACGTTACGGAAAAAGTACAGGCAATGGTGGCAAAATCGGGGATAAAAAATGGAATGGTGAATGTCTTTTCGCAGCATACCAGCTGCAGTGTCTTCTTGCAAGAAGATTCTGAGGACATTACCTATTGGCATAAACCATTGATTCTGCAGGATATGATCAATGTGATGGAGAAGATTATTCCCACTTGTGAATATGAAGGTCAGTACCTTCATCCCGGTCCGATCCACTCAGAAAATGCAATGCGGCTTCGGGATGAAAAGTCAGAATGGCTTTTGAATACGGACGGCCATCTGCGCTCTGTGTTATTAGGACGGTCTGAGACGATTCCGCTGTTTGAGGGAGAGATGACGCTTGGAGAATTCGGTAGAATTTATTTTGCAGATATGGATCAGACCAGAGAAAGAGAACGAAATGTCCGGGTTCATATTATCGGGGAGTAAAGCCACGAAAAGGAGAAGTGAAGATGGGAATTATTGAAAAAATGCGTTTAGATGGAAAAAAGGCTTTTGTAACCGGAGGTGCCAGAGGGATTGGCAAGTGTATAGCCATCGCTTTAGCGGAAGCCGGCGCAGATGTGGCGATTGTGGATGTGGATCTGGAAGAAGCGATGAAAACCGCTGGGGAGATACAGGAAGCTAATCAGAATCAGATGATTGCCATTAAGACGGATATTACCAATCCGGCGGAAGTGGATGATATGATTGCGGTCATTTTAAAGGAATTCGGCAGACTGGATGTAGCTTTTTGTAACGCTGGAATTGGACATGGAGTTCCGGTTGAAGATGATAACTTAACGGATTGGAATCGGGTGATCAATGTGAATCTGGGTGGTACATTCCTAACGGCGCAAGCGGCTGGACGGGTGATGATCCGACAGGGCGGCGGTTCGATTATCAATACCGCATCGATGTCAGCACATATCACCAATGTTCCACAAAAAGAATGTTCCTATGCCGCATCCAAAGCAGGGGTAATCGCAATGTCAAGGAACATGGCAGTGGAGTGGGCAGATAAAAATGTTCGGGTAAATACAATCAGTCCGGGATATATGGCTACGGAGATGACCTTGAACGACCCGGATTTAGTCCCGTTGATTGGAAAGTGGGAAGAATTAATACCGGTACATAGGATGGGAAAACCGGAAGAGCTTCAAGCCATTGCAGTATATCTGGCGGGAGATATGAGCTCATATACGACAGGGGCAGACTTTCGGGTTGATGGAGCCTATACCTGCTTCTAAATGAAAAAGTAGTGTGGACAATAATTTCTGTGCATCGCGAAGCGTGTTGCTGGTCATAGAGTGAACAGTAACAATTAATGAAAAGGAGATATGGATATGAAGAAAATATTGAGTTTATTAGTAGCAGTTTTTATGATTACCAGCCTTGCTGCCTGCGGTAATTTCGGTGCAGATGCTGCGTCCGGAAATCAGGAAAAACAAGATAGCGGTACTGATGGCAATAGTAGTGGTGATGGATTGATTGTTTATACTCAGAAGACGATGAATCAGTATTTTCATGTGGCATTGCAGGAAAAAGTTGAAGAGGCAGTTACCGAAGCTGGTTATAAACCGGAAGTTGCTAACTGTAACAACGATTCAACGCTGCAGAATGATCAGATGCAGAATTTTATTTCGAAAAAACCAAAAGCAATCATCGCTAATGCTGTAGATTCTGATGCCCTCAATGACGCGGTAACTGCGGCAATGACTGCAGAAATCCCAGTAGTTATGGTAGATAATCCGACATCAACAGCAGTTGTAGATTGTACAATTAAATTTGATAACTATCGCTGCGGACAGATGGCGGCAGAAAAAATCGTGGAGGCACTGACCGAAAAATACGGCTCAGCCAAAGGACGGGTAGTAAATGTCTATGGAGCTATGAGTTCTGAATGCTGGCGGCTTCGTAAAGACGGATTTGACGCGGTCATGAAAGAAAACCCTGATGTCGAATACATTGAAGTTCCCGGTGAAGGCGAACGGGCCAAATCCCAGGAAGCATTAACGAATGTTATAGCAAAATATAAAGGCGAAATCGATGCAGTTCATTGCCCTTCTGACGATCCCGGACTGGGCTGTGCAGAAGCATTGCAGGTAGCGAATATGTGGTACAAAACCGGCGCGGACAATCACATTATCTTTGTAACCGGAGATGGCGAACCAGACGCGGTTAAATACCTTCAGGAGGGTTACTATGATGCCATTATCGTGGAAGACGCCTATGCTTATGGGCCAATGGCAGTAGATATGTTGACAGAGTATATCTTCAAAGGCGAAACGGTACCCACAACCGGTACTTACACCAATGATAATTTCTACTGGAAAACAGCAGAATTCATGGACGGGGAAACCGGACCGATCCTCCAGGTTCCACCCTATGCACTGGATATCGCTAATGTGAATGAAGATGGTCACTGGGGTGTCGCAGCCCTGGCGGCAGAAGGAAAATAAACCGCCGGGATAAGGAGGATGTATATGAAGGAAGTAATACTGAAAGTCGAAAATGTCAGTAAAAGTTTTGGAGCAACCCAGGCCCTTAAAGATGTCAGTTTTACGATTAAAAAAGGAACCATCCATTCTCTGCTGGGACGAAACGGAGCAGGCAAATCAACCGTTGTTAACATCATTGCCGGAATTTACAAACAAAACAGCGGTCAGGTGACATTGGAGGGAAATGATATCACACCATATTCTGTCTTTGAAAGGCAGAATATGGGCATCAAAATCGTTCCCCAGCATGCCAGCATTGTACCGGAACTGACTGTCGGTGAGAATGTTTTCATGGGAATCTGGCCCACAAAGAAAAGTCATTTTGTCGATTGGGAGAAGTTGTTCGTCGATGCCAAAGTGGAACTGGATAAATATGGGCTGAAGGTAGATCCCAAAGAAAAGGTAGGCCGTTTGAATGGAGTAGACCAGCGAAAAGTCAATATTATCCGTGCTATGCATGGTGGTGCAAAGGTGATTATCCTGGATGAGCCGACCACAGCCTTGTCCTCGGTGGAAAGGCAGGAATTATTCGTTTTTGTAAATGAATTAAAGGCCAAAGGGACTTCATTTATCTTCATCAGTCACTATCTGCAGGAAGTTGTTGAACTTTCGGATGATGTAACTGTTATCCGGGATGGACAGTCTTTTCCCGGCTCCGATGGAGAAGTATTGAATGAAGAAAAACTGGCGAACCTGATTGCCGGCGAAGAAGTGGAATTGATCAACCGTGAAAAACTGGAAAACAACAATGGTAAGCCGTTGCTTTTGGAATGCAGTCATATTTCCGGGGCGGTGTTAAAAGATGTATCAGTGAAGCTATATGAGGGAGAAATCACCGGTGTAGTGGGATTTCCCGGATCGGGAGCACGTGAATTGTGCCGGACTTTATTCGGTCTGGAAAAGATGGCAGAAGGAGAAATCAAACTGCCCGGCAAGCCAGGGGCGGCTATCAAGAACCCTTCGGATGCAATGAAGTACGGGATTACATATGTGTCCTATGACCGCCATAAAGAGGGAATCATAGGACTGATGTCCATTCGTGAAAATATCAGCCTGCCCTCGCTGTATATGTCATTAAAGAATAAATTTGGCTTTGTTGACAAGGAAAAGTCGAAGAAAATATCCGAATACTTTTTTGATCTGTTCCATGTTAAAGCAAATTCTACCGATGATAGCCTGAATAGTCTTTCCGGCGGTAACCAGCAGAAGGTAGTAGTAGCTAAAACCGTCAGTACCGGACCGAAGCTGTTAATGCTGGATGAACCAACAATTGGAATTGACATTAAAAGCCGGGAAGAGATTATCGAAAATATTAATAATATTACAGCGGAAAATGATACATCTGTTTTGTATCTGACTAATGATTTTGATGAGCTGATCAGAACAGTTGACCGGATTCTGTTCTTTCAGGATGGAAAGCTTAAGAAAGATATTCGCAATCTGCATCTGAGTCATGAAGATGTTATTAATATTCGGGACTGTGTGGGTGAGAATGTATAATGGTTTGCCAAACAGGGCATGGAGGGATAAAAGTGAATAAAAATTGGTTTAAAATAAAAAGAACATTACTGAACAATATTGTATGGATATTGTTGGTGTTAGCAATTGTCATTGTGGGAGGGCTGGAGCCAAGTTTCTTTACGCCGACTATTTTGGGAAATGTCTTGTCGCAGGCAACGGTTCTGGGGATTCTGTCCTTTGCCCAGGCATTTGCAATTATGCTGGGGCTGATTGACTTGTCGTTGCTTGGGGTGATGTCATTTTCGGCGACTTGCGGATTACTGATGGTGGAAAAAGGCTGCCCGGTGCCGCTTGCAATTGTTGTGATATTGTTGGTAGGAGCAGCCCTTGGTGCGATGAACGGGGTGCTGATTGCTAAGCTGAAAGCGGTTGCGCTGGTTGAGACGCTGGCTGTTAAGCTGACCTTATTGGGTGCATTTCTGGTCATCACACAGGGGCGGGCACTTACCAATCTTCCCGGAGCTTACAAATGGTTCGGACAGGGAAGCATTGGCGGGTTACCGACACTTCCGTTGGCTTTACTTATAGTATTCATCTTTGTATATGTATTGTGGAATAAGACACCTTATGGCAGAAGCTTATACGCAGTAGGTGGAAATGAAAATGCGGCATATGTATCTGGGATAAAAGTGGACCGGGTGAAAATCACTGCCTTTACCATCTCTGGATTACTTGCGGGAGTTGCGGGATTTTTCCTTTCGGCATATATGGGAGCAGTTACTTCCACGTTCGGTACATCCTATGATATGAATAATATTGCTGCAACGGTTATCGGTGGTGTTGCCTGCAGCGGTGGACAGGGAAATGTTCTGGGGGTGCTGGGTGGTGTGCTCTTGCTTACGGTAATCCAGGTAGGTTTGCAGATTCTGGGTGTTTCCAGTTATTATGTGCAGATGATCAATGGTTTGATCATATTCGTAGCGGTACTGCTGGATGCAATACGGCTGCGGACACAACATAGCTGAAATATATCGATTATGATTGGGCGAAGCAGGAAAGATATGAAGATTATCTAATGTAAGGCATTGTACTGGTAAGAGATTATGTCGGACAAGTTCTGGTGGTTACTATTCACAGCCCATAGGGCTGCGAACAGTAACACGCTTCGCGATGCACAGAAATTATGCATTCGGCATAATTTCGCGCTGGCAATCCTCGGATTTTCTGTGACTTCCGCTTTGCTTCACTCACAAAAAATACCTCGCGGGATAGTGGCACTGAATAGTAACCTCTGGTGATACTTTTGAATTTGGAATCAGATATAAGAAAAGATGAGACAAGGGATCTGACCATGGTGTGAATAACTGTGATCAGATCCCTTGTCTTTATTAATTTTATAAAAAAATATTACCTAAAAATAGTAGTAATTTACAAAAATAATATTAATATTTAAATTCTATTGACATTATTTCACTATATGATAATATTAAATTAATAGAAACACATATGTAAAACGGAAAAAGTTAATATTAAAGGAGGAGTTCTATGAAACTGAAACAGTGGAAAAAACTTATGGCGTTGTTACTTGTGGTGGCTATGGCGGGTGTAATGGCAGGCTGCGGTTCGAGCTCAGGAGATGCAAATGGAGATACCGGTTCTGATGATGCAGCAGGAGGTGAAACAGTAGAAACCGAAGGAGCAGATGAAGGTAATGCAGCTGGTGGTGATATTACTGCAGCAGACATCAGTATTGCGGTTAATTTAAAGACCTTGAACAGCGAGTACTGGGGTAATGTAAAAGCAGGCTGTGACAAGGCAGCTGAAGAACTTGGAATTGAAGTAACAGTCAGCGGGCCAGATGCAGAAAGTGAAATTGCACAGCAGGTAACTCAGATTGGCGATCAACTGGCTCAGGATATCAGTGCGATCATTGTAGCACCTTGTGATGCTGATGCAGTTGCAGGTGCCCTGCAGAGTGCAAGCGGAAAGATTCCGGTATTGTTCATCGATCAGGATGTAGATTTTGAAGGAAAAACCTCTTTTGTTGGAACCAGTAATGTGGATGCCGCGAAAAAGGGCGGCCAATACGTAGGTGAAACAATTGGTAAGGATGCCAAAGTAGTCATCATCTATGGACAGGAAGGTGAGAGTACTTCCAATTCCAGAACGCAGGGATACAAAGAAGGTTTGGCAGAATATGATATTGAGCCAATGGCAGAGATATCCGGCAAAAATGTTTCCGATACTGCCAAAGCGGCAATGGAAGATTTGCTGACTCGTTTTAATAATGATATCGATGCAGTTCTCTGCATGAATGATGATACAGCTATTGGTGCATTATCTGCATGTCAGGATGCTGGTGTTGCAGATAAGATTAAAATCATTGGTTTCGATGGCAACAAATCAGCAGTTGAGTTGGTTGATTCTGGTGACCTGACGGCAACGATTGCACAGCAGCCTGAACTGATGGGCTATACGGCAGTAATGAATGCATATAAAGCAATCCAGGGTGAAGCGGTGGAAGAATCTATTCCGGTAGATACCATTTTCATTGATCAAGATAATGCAGCGGAATATATGGAATAGTATGCAGGGGGTGAGGAAGGCGGTAAGTCTTCCTCACTTGCTGTCACTATCGTATCAAGCTCCTAGGATGATTAAATGGTAAGCAGAAAGGAAGGGGTGAAGTGTATGGGGCAGTATGTTGTAGAACTTAAGAATATAACAAAACGTTTCCCTGGCGTTGTTGCACTTAAAGACATGTCGCTTTCCATTAAACCAGGAGAAATCCATGGGTTGATTGGTGAAAATGGAGCGGGGAAATCAACACTGATCAAAGTGCTGACAGGAGTGAATATTCCAGAAGAGGGCGAAATCTACGTCGATGGGCAGAAGAAGAATATCCGCACACCTGTTGATTCCCGTGGCCTGGGGATTGCCTGTGTATATCAGGAACTGAATATTGTTTCTTTGCTTTCGATTACGGATAACATATTTATCGGCAGATCGATTAAGAAAAAGAATGGTCTTTTGGACTATAAAAAAATGGATGAAGAGGCAAAAGAGGCGCTTGGAGCGCTGGGACATGGTGAAATCAATGTCCATACCCAATGTGGAAAGCTGGGGATTGGATTGCAGCAGATGGTGGAGATTGCCAAAGCGGTAGCGGTAAAAGCGAAACTGATTATTATGGATGAGCCAACTTCAAGTCTTGGAGAAGGCGAAGTAAAACAGCTGATGAAGACTGTCCGAAAGCTGAAGGATTCAGGAATTGCAATTCTTTTTGTATCCCATAAGCTGGAGGAATTGTTTGAATTATGTGAACGCGTAACGGTCATCCGTGACGGTCAGCATATTGTTACTGAAGCTATCGGGAATATTGATAATGATAAGTTAATTGAGGCGATGGTTGGCAGAACCCTTAAGAACCTTTTTCCTAAAGAGTTTGGCAAAAAGGGAGGTGAAGGTTTAAGAGCTGAACATCTGGTCGTGGAAGGAGTGCTGCAGGATGTGAGTTTTACAGCATATCGCGGCGAAATACTAGGTTTTGCAGGGTTGGTAGGAGCCGGCCGGACGGAAACGATGAGAGCTATCTTTGGCGCTGATCCACTGGATAGAGGGAAAATCTTCATTGACGGTGAAGAGGTGCAGATAAATAATCCCACCGAAGCTATTACGAAGAAGATTGCATTTCTTACCGAGGACAGAAAAGGGCAGGGACTGGTATTGTCACAGAGCGTAAAAACTAACCTGATTATGTCCAGCATGAAGAAGTTAAAGAAGAATATGCTGCTTGATTTTAAGAAAATCGAAGAAGTAAGTGAATCTAATATTAAGCAGTTAAGAATAAAGACCCCGACCAGCAATGAGGTGGCAGCACAGCTTTCGGGTGGAAATCAACAAAAGGTTGTTATTGGGAAGTGGCTGAATAGTAATTCGGAAATATTTATTTTCGATGAACCTACCCGAGGAATCGACGTAGGGGCAAAGATTGAAGTATATAACGTAATGAATGAACTTGTGAAACAGGGAAAATGTGTCATTATGATTTCTTCCGAACTGCCGGAAGTCCTGGCCATGAGCGACCGTGTTATTGTCATGCGGGAAGGAAGGGTTACGGGAGAGATTGAACGTGATTCGGAATTTTTTAATCAGGAAAGTATTATGAAAGCAGCATGGGGAGGTAAACTGGTATGAGCAAAAACATAAAAAATGTAGTAATGAAATTGGGGCCGTTGGTGGCATTATTTGTTCTTGGTATAGTACTGGCTATCATGCTGCCCGGTAAGTTTATCAGAATGAGCAACTTTATGAATATTCTGAAGCAGGCGAGTATCAACTGTATGATTGCTTCCGGTATGTTGGTAGTGTTGATTACTGCCGGAATTGATCTTTCGGTAGGCTCGAATACCGTCTTGGGAGCCTGCTTGATCGGTGTATTAGTTCAGAACTTTGGGATTACAAACCCAATCATCCTGATGTTGTCAGCAATCATGATCTGCACCTTGATGGGATTCGTCAACGGAACGCTCCTGACCAGACTGGATTTGCCCCATCCCTTTGTATCTACGTTAGGTATGAAGAACGTACTTTTGGGATTGGCGCTTTTGATAACCAATTCCACACCAGTTGGATTCATGAATAAAGGTGTGGATTCTACGCTATTCCTGGGTTCACAGACAATTAATGATTTTCCCATTAGTTTTATCATGGTTATCGTTGTGTTTGCTGTTTTCCATGTATTTCTGACCAAGTCGGCACTGGGACGCCAGATTTATTGTGTGGGTGGTAATGCAGAAGCTGCCCGACTTTCCGGAATCAAATCTAAGAATGTATTGACCTTTGTATACTCCCTTTCCGGATTTATGTGCGGACTTGCAGCTATTATCCTGGTAGGACGTGTTACGACAGCTAATGCTACAGCAGGAACTACATATGATACAGATGCTATCGCAGCATGTATCATCGGTGGGGCTTCTTTTACCGGCGGTAAAGGAACTATCTGGGGAACACTTCTGGGGGCGATTCTGATTGCGACCATTCGTAATGGACTGAATTTAATGGGAACGAAAAATGATGTACAGTTTATCGTTATCGGGGCGGTAATTATATTGGCGGTTGCAGTTGATGTTATCCGTAATAAGATGGAGGCAAAGGCGAGGAGATTGGCGGCAAAATAGTGTGTTGATGCAGGATACCACTGGGGAGAGGTGCTATGGTTTTGGCAGCATATAAGTAAACTGCTTGATGGAACAGCGGCAGAAGGGCATGCCCTTCTGCCGCGTTTTAGTAAGTTAATTTAACCGGTTTACTTTCGTGGTATGATTGGGTAGCGGCAAGTGCCAGTTTGATTCCAAGCATTCCGTCATATGCAGTAACAGGAGATGGCTGATCATTTCTTACGGCATCGGCAAAAGCCTGCATCTCCAGCTCGTAGGCATCTTTAAATCGTTCCAGACACCAGTTTGCCATATCTACGGTAATCTGTTGTCCGCCGATGATGGTATAAGGCGTGAGCTGTTCCTGCCCTACGAATACACTCTTTTCCGTGCCGATTACTTCGGTGCGGGTGTCGTAGACATCATTGGCATTGCGGCTGATCTCAATCATTCCCAATGCTCCGCTTGCGAATTTTAAAAGCATCTGTCCGTCATCAACATCATTTAATTCTTTCAGAAATTTGTGTTTTAATACGGCACCCTGGGTATAGATTTCAACGATTTCACTGCCCATCAGCCAGCGGGCTGCATCCAGATCGTGGATGCCCATATCTACGAATAATCCGCCTGATTGAGGAACATATGCCGGCGGCGGTCCGTTTGGATCTCTTTGGCAGTCATGTATGTAGATTGGCGCACCGCATTCACCGGAAGAAATCATCTTTTTGGCGGCCATATGACCAGGGTCGAAACGGCGCATGAATCCAACCTGAAGGAAAATACCTGCTTCTTCTACAGCGTTTATGATTTTTTCGGCTTCTGCTACTGTAAATGTAATTGGTTTTTCTACGAAGATCGGCTTCTTTGCAGCGATAACATCCATCAGGATATCATAGTGTGTTTGTGTAGGTGTTGCTACTACAACAGCAGCTACATCCGGATTGTTAATTAGATCATGATAATCCAGATACCCTTTGGTGTCAAAATCATTCACGGCCCGATTTAGAGCATCCTGTACCGGATCGGAGACAGCAGTCAGCTTTGCACCCATTGTACGAGTTACGTTCATTGCATGGTGGTAACCCAGACGTCCAAGCCCGATTACACCAATGTTGAGACGTTTTTTCATATACGCACCTCCAATAGTATGATTACATGTTGAAATATTAAAAAGACCATAAAATAATATTAACATATTAAAATATAATGTCAATAGATTGAAAGAATAATATTAAAAAATAAAAGTGAACTATCATTTAAAAAGGTGAAAAGAGAATTGATTTTTCCAGAATTGCGTAATATCGCATATTGACAGGGGGTTAATAATGAACTATAGTAAAATTTATTGTAATATTTTTAAATAGTAATAGTTGCTTAATCATTACTATCATCATTAGAGTTAAGAAATATGGAGGGAATATGAAAGTTACATTAAAGGAAATTGCACAACGGGCAGGTGTTTCGGTAAATACAGTTTCATTGGCACTTAGGAATATGCCGAGTGTAAAACAGGATACAAAAGATTTGATTTTTAAATTGGCGGACGAAATGGGTTATTTTGAGCAAAAAGGCAAGGTTGAGACGCAGAATATCGGATTGATATCAACCGGCGAACGGCTCAGGGATTCGTATTTTTATATGAGTTTTTATCAGCATATTTTGAGTAAGAGCCATGATAGTGGTTTTAATATGATGGTTTTTCAAGGAACGGCATGTAATGTTGATCCAGAGGAGCTGGAGAAAAGATTTGATGCTAATGCTGTAGTCGGGGTCATCATTCTGGGTGATATGGATGAGCGGATTGTTGCTAAGGTGGCAGGCTCGAATATACCGTTGGTGGCAACGGGAGCAAGGTATCATGACTTGAAGGTGACGACGATTATTGAAGATAATCTGGAAGGCTGTTATCAGGGCATACGCTATTTTTACAAAAGAGGATACAGGAGAATTGGGTTTATCGGTAATCCTTGCCATAGCACAGGATTTATGGAGCGCTACCAGGGTTTTACGGGTGCAATGCAGAAATTTCAGCTGCCGATATTGCCAGAGGACTTGATTATCAATATGGATTCAGGGCAGGTGTATGACCATGAATATATATATAAAGCGTTGAGTAAAATGAAAAGCATTCCGGAGGCCTTCCTGTGTGCTAATGATAATCTGGCGATGATTGCGGCGAAGGCACTTCATAATATGGGAAAAACAATTCCGGAAGATATTGCGTTAATGGGGTTTGATAATAGTGCAATTGGCAAGATGGCAATTCCGTCGATTACTTCTATTGACGTGCAGTGTGCTTTGCAGGCGGAGTTGTGTGTGAAGAAGTTAATTGATATTATTCAGAAAGGCCATAGTGAACCACAGCGCATTTTGTTGCCGATAACTTTGGCAGAGGGCGAATCGGTACGTCTGCTGCCAAATTGAGGTGTCCCTAATAAGTTGGATTTTAGGTCTGACTTATTGGGGGCGGTTCAAAATGGAAGTGTCATCCGGAGATTTTATATTCGGTCGGACTGCCGGGCATATTAAGCACCGGCAGAAACTGATTTTGGTTTATTACCATAAGGTCTTCGGTGTTTTTTCTTAAACTGATTGTTATTATTGTTATTAG
>Ga0153972_1000502_pt1 | contig 12440 bp, 12 predicted proteins | sample TSGA056MetaG_FD_104732 | JGI IMG/M metagenome (GOLD analysis project Ga0153972, IMG submission 104732) | Attine ant fungus gardens microbial communities from Georgia, USA - TSGA056 MetaG | ecosystem: Host-associated > Fungi > Mycelium > Unclassified | place: USA: Georgia, George L Smith State...
ATTATGGCGCCCTCTGTTATCAATGAAGGGCAGGCAGTTTGGAATATACTGTCTTTGTACTCACATTTGGCAGCATGCCCAGTTTTCCCGATAAGGCACTGATTGCATCTTGGGGAGCATCCATGACGAGACTGATGATAGACAGGTCACGGGGACGATGGGGAATTCCCATTCTCCCAATAATATACTGGCTGTACTCATGAAGTAATAAATTGATTTTCTCTACGGCATCCGGACTTTCGACAATAATACCAATAACGGCAATACGTGTTTCCATCTTAAATCTCCTCTTCTTAAAAATATTTGAATAACAATAAAAACTCCTTGAACCGTGAAAGGCACAAGGAGGTATCTATCAATCAAATCATAAAGGGAATCCCCTTTAATCAAATCAATATTCTCTCGCCTTTTCATTAGGGACGTACCCGCATGGATTCAGCACGATTACTTTGTCGTTGTTTATTGCCAGGCTTGCTAAAAGGAAACCATGTCACCTCGTAACTCGCCTATACTTTTATATTAAATGCTTAACACTTGTTAGTCAATACCCTAAATTTAATCATTTTTGCTATGAATCTAAAAAAAAACATGGAATGATGTATAACACCTTGAAAATCTCTTGTGATATGCTACTATATACTTTATAAAACCACAATTTTGCATAAAACAGGAGGAGGAAATAATGGACACTTTAAAACTGAAAGAAAACCTGTTTTGGACAGGTATATTAGATCCGGATTTAAGGACATTTGATATTATTATGGAGACTGAATTTGGAACGACATATAATTCATATCTTCTTAAAGGAACTGAAAAAACAGCGATATTTGAAACGGCCAAACTTAAATTTTATGATACTTATCTGCATAAGCTTCGGCAGTTAACCGATATTCAAGATATTGATTATATCATTATGAATCATACCGAGCCGGATCATGCCGGGAGTATCGAAAAGTTATTACAACTCAATCCCAATATAGAAATTGTCGGGACAACTACTGCCATTAATTTCTTGAAAAACATAGTGAATGGTCCTTTTAAAAGCAGGATTGTTAAGGAGAATGATACGTTGTCTTTGGGTGGTAAAACATTACGCTTTATGCAAGTGCCCAATTTGCATTGGCCGGATACAATGTACACCTATGATGAAGATGATAAGGTGTTATTCACATGTGATTCTTTTGGCGCCCATTATTGCTTTGATGAGGTGCTGCTTAGCAAAGTGACAGATCATGAAGGTTACGAGAGGGCAGTGAAATATTATTTTGATAATATTCTTGGTCCCTTTAAGAGATTTGTGCTAAAGGCGTTGAATCGTATTAAAGATTTAGAAATTAATATGATTTGCACAGGTCATGGACCGGTAGTTGACATAGATATTCCTGATTTGATGGAAAGCTATCGAAATTGGAGTACCGTTATCAATCCCAATGCCGGATTGACAGTGGTCATACCCTATGTCAGTGCCTATGGTTACACAAAGGAAATGGCAGTAGAGATAGCCAAAGGTATTTCTGATAGCGGCCCGATAGAGGTTCGTTTATTTGACATGGTTATAGCGGATAAAGATAAGGTTCTTGGGGAAATAGGCAATGCAGACGGCATTCTGCTTGGAACGCCGACAATTTTAGGCGATGCTCTGGAACCCATCTGGAACTTGACAACCTCTATGTTCAGCTCAATCCATGGCGGTAAGCTTGCCGGTGCCTTTGGAAGCTATGGTTGGAGCGGTGAGGCAGTACCGAATATGCTTGAACGTCTGAAACAAATAAAGCTTAAAGTGGTTGCTGGGTTAAAAGTGAAGTTTAAGCCGGGAGAAGCTGATATAGCATCGGCCTATGAATACGGTTATGACTTTGGCTGCATTTTGCAAAAGAAAGATAATCCAAGGAAAGCAGATGATCAGCAATAATGGAGCGTATAAATCACGAAATAGAACCGGTGTATGACCAGTATTCAAAGGTTCTTATATTAGGAACATTTCCCTCGGTAAAATCCAGAGAAGGAAGATTTTTTTATAATCACCCACAGAATCGTTTTTGGAAAGTGATCGCCGGACTTACTGAATCTGATGTTCCGGAAACAATAGAAGATAAGAAAAAGCTTTTGCTGGATCATCATATTGCGGTATGGGATGTGATAAAAAGCTGTGAAATCAAAGGATCCAGCGACAGCAGTATTAAAAATGTGGTTGTTAACGACTTAAACATAATTTTAGGAAATGCCCCAATTAGGGGAATATTTGCCAATGGGGCAAAGGCCTATCAACTGTACGACAAGTATTGCTACGGGCAAACTGGAATGGAAGCCGTCAAGCTGCCATCTACAAGTCCGGCGAATGCGGTATTTAGGATGAATCAGCTTATGGAAGCGTGGGCTGCTATCATCAGCCATTGAAGCTAACTTTTTTACTCATCTCATAGGAAAGTATCAAATACATTCGGTCTTCGTAATTATCAAAGTTTTCGCCTACAAGGGAATAAATTTTTTTAAAACGGTAAACCAGGGAAGACCGGTGCATGTCCATGGCCTCGGAGGCAGCTGCCAGATTGCGTTCATGAACCAGATACATGTACAGTGTATAGGCAAGTTCTGAATGATGTTTTTTGTCGTAGTCCAGCAGGAATTTCATTTTTGGATGGCAGAAGGCTTCCGGTGATTCTTTCTGTATAAAGATATTTTTTACATGTTCCAGATAATAATCTTTATAGCAGAACAGATTCGGTGCATCAATTTCACAGACACCAAGGTCAATGGCCCGCATCGCCTGACTATAAAATTCTTCAAATTTCATAATATCCTGAAAGCAGTTACTTAATCCGGCATATAATCCGTTTTCATCACAAAGTTTTCTGGCCTGAGTCAGGTATTCCGGTGAAATCAGTTGATTGGCTCTGATGCTCAGAATGGCAATAATCTGTTCATTATAAATAATGGTCTTGGAATATGGAAATCTGCTCTCTACCATGTTCCGTATGCGAGTGGTATTTATGGTAGAAGCACTTCGGGCAGTTTCCACTACCATACAATACATATTACCGGAAAATTCGCTATATACATATTGCATGTATGATAGATTTGACCGATTGGTGGCAATTTTTTTGTCCAGCAGGTCTTTCAGGAAATATTCATACTTAAATCCTCTTGAACTTCGAACGAACGAGTCCTTTTTCATCTGTTGATCCACATATTTTTTAAAAATCAGTAAAAATTCAGTATCAATTGGTTCAAAAGGTTTGTTGACAGCAGATACAACGACATGTCCCAAATCTTTTTTTGTATTAATCGCACAATATATCTGCTCATAGCCAAGCTCATCGTTATAGGCTTTGATGGGAATTTCGCTTTTCCGAACTTTATTGTGGATATTATTTTGTCGATTTGCCATTTTGAAATCCTGATCTGAAAATCGTTTATTAATCACCACCTGATCCTGAATCTTCAGGTTTTTAATGGCCTCCCAGGTTGCTGCAATCAGATTATAGTTGGCATCAAATACAAAAACCGGATTTCCGAAAACCTGAAATGCATACTCGACGGCGGACGGCAGTCCTTCCTCAGCGGCCAGAAATTCCAGTAAGGTCTGACTAAACAAACCGAGACCACATTTCATATTAAAATATTTCTGCAGCCGGGCATATATGGTATCTGGGTGGGCACTTTCTATGAGCAAAAGGCTTAAAAATGCAGGGAATTTCTCGGCAGCTGTTCTTAAATCCGTACCCTCCGCCACAATGCACAGCACATGCATATTTTCTGTAAATAAAAATGAAACGAAATCTTCACTGTATTCGTAAGTATATAAAAGATGATTAGTAAAAGGCTCGGGAGAGTTGGTTGATTTAATCCAGCCGGTCAGGCAATGAATGCCATCTGAATTTGTCAGCAGATTCGGAAAATCAGAAAACAAGTGTTGAATATTTTTTAATCCTATGTACATAACGAAACTCCTTCCTTATGTCGTTCCAGTCAAAAAAATCACTTTTATGAATAAATTTGTATACGATTTATTACAAGTATAGCATATTCAAATTTGAAAGAATAGTATTTTCCTATACAGATGTAGTAAATTAAAAATGATTTTCTATAAAATTGTATAAAAAAAATATGCCTGATAAATTTATAATTATTATAAGGAAAAAGGAGGATTTGATATGACTAATTATCAGGTAGATATTCATCCGCTAAAGCCTTATAGCAAAAGTGTTTCCATCATCGGCGTTGGTGCTACACCATTCATGCTGACGAAAGATAATACGGAAACAGAGGGCTTAAGCGAAGGAGAAATGTTCGGTGCCGCTGCCATTGAGGCCATGAAAGATGCAGGAATTACAGCGGAAGATGTAGATTTCTTTATTCATGCCCAGGCTGGTCCGGGGTGGCAGAGTAATTTTGGTACGCCGAATATGCATGTGGCAAACTGGTTTGGTATGAAAGGCAAAGGTTCTGCTCATCACAGTGAAGCATGTTGTACCGGGTATGTAGCTTTGGAACAGGCAGTTAATTATGTGGCATCCGGTTCTTATGATATTGTTCTGACCGGTGCATGTGATATGTCATATTCCGCCGCTATTCCCGATAAACCGATTTTTATGCGGCGTTATGGTACGGATCAGATGTTCTATGAGACCCTTTGTTCTGTTCAGCCTAGAGATTATACGCTTTTTTCAAACAGTGCTACTACCATGGGAGCAGAAGGCTGGCTGGATTGTTATGTAATGGAAAATGGTATTGAGAGTGAAATTGATGATGTTCTTACAAAAATGGCTATAGATGCCCGTCATAGTGCAGCACTTAATCCACTTAGTCTGAGTAAGAATACATATGAGGAAATGGCACACAAATTCAGGCTGGAATCTGCTGAACAACTGATACATTCTAAATATAATCCAAAGCTGGGCAAATATCTCCGCGCCAGCCATTTTGAGCAACGTTGTGATGGTGCCGCCGCCTTGATTGTATGCCCGACCGAGATGGCTAATAAATATACCGACAAACCGATAGAAGTACTTGGAATTGGACATTCCTGTTTGGAATGGGGAACGCCATATCTGGAAAAATGGGCTACCGAGACCGCATACAAGCAGGTGCGGGATTTAACCGGCTTAACCGGTGCGGATATGGACCTGTTCTTGGTCAATGACTTCTGGATGACATCCCAGCTGCTTGGTGCCGAAGCTTGCGGATATTTACCGGAGGGTGAAGGTTGGAAATATTTTAAAGAAGGCCGTACCAACTTTGAAGGGGATTCGCCGATTAATACCAATGGCGGCCGCTGTCAGTATGGTCATGCACATGGTACATCCGGCGTGGCTGATCATGTGGAAGCTGTCAGACAGATGCGAGGCGAGATGGGTGCCACTCAGGTGAAGCATGCGGTGAATTATGCGATGCTGCGTGGTTTCGGTGGCGGTCAGAACCTGACATGTACTATTTTGAAAAATAACGGGTAAGGAGACTTAAAGAATGGAAAAAGTAGAAAGAATTGTCAAACCATTTTATGATGCGCTGGAGGAAGGGAAAGTTCTTGCACGCAAATGTACAAAATGCGGCCATGTAGAATATCCCCCCTATCTTGCCTGTAATAAATGTGGGAATCTGGATACTGAATGGATTGAATTTGCCGGGAAAGGGATGATTACCCATTTGTTGCCGGTAGGTGCTGCATTTGCCGATACTGACTTTAATAAACTGGTTGGTAATCGGGTCGTTGGCGTAGTTGAGATTGAAAACAGTGATCCGCTTAACTGTACTATTCTGGGTATTAAGCCAGAAGAAATTGAGGAGCTGACACCACAGCTTCCATTACTGGTCAGACCCATAATTACTCAATTAGACGGATTCAAGATTGTTTGTTGGGAACTTGATAAAGAAAGCTAATAATGATGAAGGAGAAGAAAGAGATGGATATTGAAAAGAAAGTTATCGCCTGTGCGGCAGATGTATATGAGGCAGATGCAGCAACGATTACGCTTGAGACAAACATCCGTGAGGATTTGTCCAATGCGTCTTTACTAATGGTGGCCTTTATCTCCGGGATTGAAGATGAACTTGATGCGACGATTGAACTAAGGGATGCGGCGAAACTGTTTACAATCGCTGATTTCGTTGCCAAAGTAAAAGAGATATCAGGCTAATATTGATAACCGGAAGGAGAATGAATCATGAGCTTTATTGATACGATTTATGAAAAAGCAAGGCAGAATAAAAAACGTATCGTGATCCCGGAGTGTACCAATCCAAGCATGATGCGTTCAGCGGTTAAAGCTGCCGCTGACGGCACTGCAGACATTCTTTTTGTCGGTGATGTCGGCGAATGTAAAAAGACAGCCGTTAAGAATGGCATTGATCTTTCCGGTGTGACGGTAATCAGCACGACAGATACGGCATATCAGGAAAAATTGGTGGCAATGTACGCCGCTTTACCAAAGAAAATTCTTGGTAAGAAATACATTGCGAACAATATCTCTGTGCCACTGTTCATGGCTCTTGTAATGGAGGCTGTCGGTGAGGCGGATTGTACCTTTGGCGGACTGGACACGACAACAACCGAGTTTGTGCTGGCAGCTTCCGGTGTTCTCGGTCTGGCAGAAGGGGTCATTTCTCCGTCGGGAATGCTGATTATGGAAATTGATGGATATAAAGGTACCCAAGGCAATATCTTCGGTATGTCCGATGGGGCAATCAATACCGAGCCCACCAGCAATCAGCTTGCCGGTATTGCCATATCCAGCTGTGATACTTATACCGCTCTGACCAATCGGGAATCGTGCTGCGGACTTCTGTCTTATTCTACCTGCGGAAGCGGAGACAGCCCTTCGGTATTTCGGCTGCGTGAGGCATTAGAGAAGGCACAGACAATGCGCCCGGATCTTAAGATTGACGGTGAGTTTCAGGCAGATGCCGCCATCGTTCCGCGTGTTGCCGCCAAAAAGGTGACTCGTGAAAGTGCCGTTGCCGGCCAGGCAAATGTTTTGGTTTTCCCGGATGCGGCTGCCTGTAATATTGCCACAAAGCTGATCCAGCAGTTTGCCCCGGGGCGCAGTTATGGCCCAATCTACCAGGGATTTGGAAAACCCGTGCTTGATTGTTCCCGTGGTGACACAGAGGAGAGAATTTATGACAATATCGCATTTTGCAGTGTTATGGCTGCCGGTGAGGATAAATAGAGCAGGAGGAAAGAGGAATGGCTGAATATATAATTTTGACAGTAAACCCAGGTTCAACCAGTACCAAAATCGGTCTGGTAAAAGGTGAGGAAATTGTGCTTGACCTGAATGTAGATACGAAGCCCGATGAGTTTGCGGAATGTAAAACGCTTGGTGAACAGGCACCGATCCGCGAGAAAAAGATTCTTGATATACTTGCCGAGGCAAATGTGGATCTTGACAAAATCGATGCCGTCTCCGGACGCGGTGTCGGCGTGCATGCCTGTGCCGGCGGCACCTATCTCATCAATAATCTGGCGTATGAACATGCTTATCATGATGCCGCCGGAATTCACCATGTAGCTACTTTAGGTATTGTACTTGCCAGACATATTGCCAATAAACTTGGGAAACCGGCATACTTTGTCAATCCAATAAGTACGGATGAACTCTGTGATGTTGCCAGAATAACTGGTGTCAAAGGACTATATCGTCCATCTAATGCCCATCCGTTAAATATGAAACAGGTGGCCATTCATCACAGCAAATTACAGGGCAAACGTTACGAGGACTGTAGTTATGTCATTATGCATATGGGTGGGGGTACCAGCATCTCAGCACATCGCAAAGGAAAGGCGGTTGATCAGACCCGTATCGGTGACGGTCAGGGACCGATTTCCCCAAACCGCACCGGTGATTTGTGTTTAGATGACGTACTGACCCTGATAAAACGTGGCATGACATTAGAAGAAATCAATACACTGTGTCGGCGTAAGGGCGGTTTGATTGAACTGACAGGTACGGATGATGTCAGGAAAATAAGAAACGAATTGATTCCTGCCGGTAATAAGATGGCTAAGCTGGCGCTTGATGCAATGGAATATACGATGGTAAAATGGGCGGCGATGATGGCCGGTGTATTAAAGGGGGAAGTGGATGCCATTTTGATGACCGGTGGTCTGGCAAATGATAAAAAACTAGTGGCGCAGCTGAAAAAAGATTTAAGCTGGATTGCGCCAATCTATGTATATCCCGGCAGCTTTGAGACCGAGGCGCTTGCTTTTGGAGCGGTTCGCGTCCTTAGTGGTGACGAAGAGGTTAAGCAATATACCGGAAAGCCGGTTTGGGAAGGATTTAATTTTAGTTAAGGAGGTATTTTTATGATTGTAACAAATAAGGGTCAGCAACAGAGTGTAAAATTTACGGTGGACACAGATCGTTGTTGTGGATGCAAGCGATGTGTCCGCCGCTGCATGGAAAATGTCTGGCAGTGGGATGCCGAAAAACAGCACGCTTACCCAAAGTATCCGGATGAATGTGTATTATGCTTTCAATGTGAAATGGCCTGCCTGAACAATGTCATTGACATTTATCCAATCAATACTTTGCAGGTGGATCCCCTGGAGTATAGTGCGGGTCTGGTTAAACTTGAAGAGATAGAAGGAGGTAAATAAGGATGGCTAATGTTAAGGATTTTGGTGAGCTTTATACTTCTGATATTTTAATCATTGGTGGTGGCATGGCCGGTCTGGTAACCGCCATTAAGGCAAAAGAGACGAATCCCGAGTTGGATATTCTGGTCATTGATAAAGGTATCATTGGCTGGAACGGTCAGGCTACAAAAGCCGGAAACGGCATTCGGGCAACCTCTCATCATGAGAATGGAGTCATGAATGCGACGGGATATCTGGTAAATGCCCACACGCCATTTATGAATGACCAGGAATTTTTGATGAAGTATCTGGAAGTGCATCGAGATAATATTGAGTACATGCATCATTGTGGTGTTAAGACCTCGGTCGATGAAAATGGAGATGTCAACGTATTTGATTTTATTCCGGATGCCTTAGATATGTGTGGAATTGAAATTAACACCTGTGTTTCTTTGCGAAATTTTGCATTAAAACTGGGAGTTCGCCTGCTAAGCCGCATAAATCTATTTGAGCTGCTGACAAATGGTGCCGGCAAAGTCATTGGTGCGGTTGGCTTTGATATGGATTATGGTGAGTTCAAAATCTTTCAGGCAAAGGCAACAGGTCTGGCTACGCAGGGCTGCCACTTTAAGAAGATTGGTCTGGAATTCATGGGCTATGGTACCGGTGTCGGTGCCGCATACCGGGTCGGCGCAATTATGAGAAACGTTGAGTTTTCGACTCAGGTCGATGTCGTATTTAAGAAAAATAATACACCTATCTATGGTGGCTTTAACATCATCTATAACAGTAAGGGTGAAAACATTACCCAGAAATATATCGGCAAGCCGCAGTGGGAGGTGACGCCACAGTTGGTGGAGGCAATGCTTGAGGAAGTCAAATTGGGAAATACGCCCCTGTGGTGCGACTTGGAGCATCCCGATGAAGTCCGTACTGTTGTTGGCGGTCAGGGAATGGCTGAAGAGACAATGCGTATGCTTGGTGATAAAATGGAGTGGGAGGAGCATGTGTTTGCGAAAACAATTCGTTCCTTTGGCGAAGTAGGAAATAGCCCCGAGACAACCATCAAGACGGTCATCCAGGTAGAGCCGATTAAAGTTGATACGGAAATCAGAACCGATGTCGAAGGTCTGTGGGCACCGGGCAAGATTACGACACAAGGCAATGCTTACTTCGGCTGGACTCGCGGTGACGGTGTCGGCAATGCCGCTACAACCGGTATGATGGCTGGTCAAAGCATGGCTAAATATGCATCTGAGTCAAAATTTGATGACATCAATCTGGAACAACTAGCAGCATTAAAAGAAAAAATTTATGCGCCGCTGCATCGCAATACAACGCACAAATCAAAAGAAATTTTCGATATGATTGAGCGCTATATTTTTGATGTTGATAAAGCGGTTACAAAGAGCGAGAAATCCATTCATGAGGTGTATGCTGATATCGAAGAAATGAAAAAAATCATTCCTGAGCTTACTGCCGACGACCCCCATACCCTTTCTAAGTGCCTTGAAGCGGCGGATACCGTTCTGTGTCTGGAAATGGTGTTCCGGGCGGCTGATATGCGAAAAGAGAGCCGTGGAATCATGTATCCTCATTATCGTACGGATTATCCCGACAGAGATGACTTAAACTGGCTGAAATGGATTAACATTAAGCAGGGTGCCGATGGTGGGATGGAGCTTTATATAGAGGATATTCCCATGTGGCGATATCCGGTCAGACCGGAAGGTTATGAAATTCCTGAAGGTCATGTAGAAGAGTTCTATGTAGAAAAATAAGGAGGAGCAAAAGATGGGAAAAATTGCAGTCAAAATTAATGGTAGAGATTATTCTTTAACAAAAGGAATCACCATTCTTGCGGCTTCTTTTGAGACACAGCAGCTGCAGGAGTTCAGACAGGTTAAGATTCCGACATTATATTATTTAAAAGGAGTCATGGACATTGATGAAAGTGGTGTCTGCGTCGTTGAAGTAGATGGGGAAATTGTGAATGCTTCTACCACCCGGATCAAAGAAGGGATGGAAATTCAGACGAAAACACCTAAAGTTATCGCCGCCCGCAAAGAAGCATTGGCAAAAATTCTCGCCCGGCACAATAAATCCTGTCTGGAGTGCTTTCGCCAGGCAAGCTGTGAATTACAGAATTTATTGCATGAGTATGGATTCACAGACGAGTCCGAGCTGCCAAAGGATAAGGTAGAACCACTGGACTTATCTTCCAGGGTATTAGTGAGAGACAATAATAAATGTATTTGTTGTAAGCGTTGTGTCAACGCATGTGCCAAGATGCAGGCAGTCTCTGCCATTGCCGCAACCGGAACCGGTCTGGACACAATCATCGCTCCGGCTTCACCTGCCGGTCTGGCAGCGGCAAGCTGTGTCAACTGTGGTCAGTGTGTCGCCGTATGTCCGGTCGGTGCATTAACCGAAATAAATCAGACCGAAGAAGTAAAGGCGGCGTTGGCTAATCCTTTAAAATATGTCGTTGTTCAGGTAGCTCCGGCGGTCAGGGCAGCACTTGGAGAGAGCTATGAGTTCCCCATTGGGATAGATGTCGAGGGCCGCATTGCGGAAGCATTGAGGCGAGCTGGTTTTGATAAAGTATATGATACAAAGTTCGGTGCTGATCTGACCATCATGGAGGAGGCCAATGAACTGATTGAAAGAATCCAGGATGACGGTGTCCTTCCCCTGATTACTTCCTGTTGTCCGGGCTGGATTAAATATGCTGAACATTTTTATCCGGACATGTTGGAAAATATCTCATCATGCAAATCTCCGCATCAGATGCAGGGCGCTATTGTAAAATCCTATATCGCTGAAAAAGAAGGTATTGATAAAGAGAATATCGTCATGGTAAGTGTCATGCCATGTACCGCAAAGAAATTTGAGATTACAAGAGACGATGAAAATGGTACAGGTGTACCGGATGTTGATATCTCTATTACAACAAACGAACTTGCAAAATTGCTAAAGGATGCTGAGATTCAGCTAGAGGCGATGAATCCGATGGCTAAATTTGATGATCCGCTGGGACAGGGAACCGGTGCAGCCGTCATCTTTGGGGCAGCCGGTGGCGTTATGGAGGCAGCGCTTCGTACTTCTGTAGAGAAACTCTCCGGTAAGAAAGTGGAATCCTCAGATTCCATGGATGAATTGGAGTACACAGCAGTTCGTGGGCTGAATGGTATTAAGGAAGCATCGTTAGACGTTAATGGAACGACGATTAAGGTTGCCGTTGCCTCCGGTTTGGCGAATGCAAATGCGCTTTTGGGAAAAGTCAAATCCGGTGAAGCTGATTATCAGTTCATTGAGATTATGGCCTGTCCGGGTGGCTGCGTGAATGGCGGTGGACAGCCGCACCAGCCGGCGGCGGTTCAAGCGATAACAAATGTGACCGTAGAGCGTGCAGCAGCCCTCTATGAAAATGACAAGCAGAGCATTGTCCGCAAGTCACATGAGAATCCTGCGGTTATCGAAGTATACGAAAACTATTTAGGTGTTCCCGGAAGCGGGAGAGCGCACGAATTATTACATACAACTTATGTAGTGCGTTAGATGTAGCGAGGGTTTAAGGGAGAAAGAATAAATGAAGAATAAATTGAAGATGAATCCAAATTCAAAATGGTATGGATCAAAACAGATTGGAATGATGATTTATACAGCTATTATTTTCCTAATCGGAACAAGTATTATTGGTGGAAATAACAATACGGTATTTCCAATGTTTTCCGAAATCCGTGGTTGGGATGTTAATCTGCTCAATGCAGTATCTGGGATAGCATGTATTCTGAAAGCACTGGGAATTCTGGCTCTTGCAGGTGCTGTACAAAAAATTGGTCCCAAAAATCTGACC
>Ga0153972_1000506_pt1 | contig 12394 bp, 9 predicted proteins | sample TSGA056MetaG_FD_104732 | JGI IMG/M metagenome (GOLD analysis project Ga0153972, IMG submission 104732) | Attine ant fungus gardens microbial communities from Georgia, USA - TSGA056 MetaG | ecosystem: Host-associated > Fungi > Mycelium > Unclassified | place: USA: Georgia, George L Smith State...
ATTAAACGAGCAAACTTCTAGATTTTTAATGTAGCCGTTGTTGCCTTTTCCTTTTGCATAAAATACATCAGACATTTTGATACCTCCTAATTTTTTATAGTATTTTCATTATAGCATTGATTTGGTTTTGAAGTAAAATAACTATTTATTAATAGGATCAATAACGAAGTGGTAATGGTTTTTCTGGTATCTGTTTCAACTTGATTTTATGGCAGCAAAGGCAATAGGAAGGGGTTAAATCATATGCAATACAGATGCTTTGGCAGGAATATATCACAGTAGAAAGCAGAAAAAAGGATATTTGCTACCATACAAGTTATAAATATAAATAATCAGTTCCGTGCGTGTTGATACATTGAATTTTTGGAATAAAATTTTTAAGTAGAATTTTACTGTATCCACGCTAATATTCAGCTCTTGAGAGATCTCTGAATTATGAAGTCCTTGGGACACTAGCGTGAGCACATCAATCTCTCTTTGATTCAGCGTATCGGAAAAATATTCGAAATCGAGCGTGTCACTATCAGCAAAGATTGCAGTAACAAATAGTCTTGTTTCATTGTCATTAGCTTGCGGAACGCAAACCGTTTTCATCTTTAACCAATTCAACTTTCCACCTGTAGAAACCTGTATTAGCTTTGTAATAGTCGACAGGTTGCTGTGAATCAGTTCTTGAACATTATAACTCATTTCAGAAACCAGGTCTGGTTTTGCCTCTAATAATTCAGGCATGTATTCGTTCATATACAGAGGCTTCCCATTGTCCTTTGAAACAATAATCGGACAGCCGAAGGTTTTTATAATATGCTCATTGATTCTATGCTGTTTCTCCAATGCAAAATAGCGTATGGAAGTTACGAAAACGTCACACATATGACTGGAAATAAGTCGTATAAGGCATTGCTCGTGGGATGTAAAATAGTCGTTTTTATCGGTTCTGACAAATGAAAGGACACCAATCAAATCATGGGAAGGCGTAAACATAGGCGTCCGAATCCACTGGCCCGGTTGTGTCCGCTTTGCGAATTCCTGGAGTGAAATGCTCTCAATGAAACTATAGTATTTGTCAGTTTCTCTAGTTTTTTCTTCTATATTACTGCTTATGACGCTTGTGACCGGCAGGGCATCAAATCTAGGCCTCTTCCATTTATGGATACAATTACCATATTCATAGCTCATACTGTCCAGATCGTTCTGGGGGACAAGATGTATTCCGTATGCTGAGTTTCCTAGAATTTCTGGGATGCCACACATGTAGTTATTTATGATGTCATTGACATTGAGGCTCTCATGGCACTTTTGCATGAATTTCATGATTCGGTACAATTCCAAAATGTGTATTGAGGAGTCCTCCAGTATCTTGGTTTCCTGAAAATCAGTGGATACATTTTGCTCGGCATATTTTGCCGGATATACACTGACACTGCAATCTGACATGTTAGACTGTTTGTCGTTAACCTTGATCGAACTTTCTAGCTTTTTGCCCTTTAGGAATATGTACCCTTCATCATTGATATATCCAAGGTCCTCGGTATGAATCCAATAGTCGTTAAATGGAATCACCTGATGAGAATCCGAATCAATATATCCTTTCATCGGATGGCACATGTGCACAAGGAGTTCCCCGATTTCATTGTTTTGAAGTCTGTTACCATTGGTGTCTGCCACAATAATTGTTACGTCGGGTATGACTTTACCTATTGTTCCGAAATGGATGTGCTGAGTCTCTTCACCGGGTCGGTGCTCTTCTGGTGCAAGTAAAGCAATAGCCTTGGTCGTTTCTGTGAGACCATAACTCCCGGTCAATTGGACGTGCGGAGGGAATTTACTGACGGCAGATGTGATGATATCAGTGTATACGCTATCACCGCCGTAGGTTATTGTATGCAGGGATGAAAGATCCGCTTTCGGCAGCAACGAGCTATCTAAAATTTCTGCAAGAAAAGATGGTGGCAGAAACGTGCTGTTGACCTTTTCTTCATTAACAAGAATCACCCAATCATCAGCAAAAAAGTATTTCATTAATATAAGCCTATTACCATGGTAAAAATGGGGCATAATACTTGAAAGTCCATTGATGTGATACAGGGGTACATTCAAAAGGAACGTTTCATTTCCGGATGTGCCGTCACTGCTGCAGTGAGACAAGACAAGATCAACAAAATTGTCATGTCCCAGTGCCACTGCTTTAGGTTTGCCAGCGACACCGCTTGTGAACAATATTGTATTCACTTCATCGCCCTTAGTTGGAACTATAAAATACTCGTTTCTGCCGTCTTTTAAAAGTTGGTGGTATTCGAGTAAGCCATATATTTTTCTTTTGATGGGGATTATGTGACGAATATTGGAAAACTTCTTTTTAAGCACTGATATTATACTCAAATGCTCATCTCCAAGAAAAATTGCGTCCAGATGAACCATACCAATCATCTCGTACAGCTCATCGGTAGAGGCATCATAGTTCAGTGGTACAAATACTGCACAAAGCCGAGAAACAGAAAAATAGGTAACAATTGTTTCAGAACCGTTCCGGTCCAGAAAACCAACACGGTCACCTTTGCCTATACCGAGCTTTCGTAAAGAGTCAGTCAAGCGGTTAACTTGTTCATAGAGCTGTGCGTAAGTGATATTCGTATCGTCGGCAGAAAGAACAATACGATTCGGCGCAGTATTTAATGTGTTTTCAATAAATATATTGGTATTCATAGTTTACCTCCATGCCGTTTTGTATTCAATTCTCATTTTGAGTGCACGATATCGATACGGTTGCTTTTCTGTCTTATCGTTGATTTTATTATAAACTTTTATATGCCTATTTGCAAATGTAACTTTCTTCCGCATTTCTCAATCATAAAAATGTGATGCGGTATGTGAATAATCACGGAATTGTAATGTATTTTAAGCGCTGAATATAAAAAAATATCAAAATATATTTTACCCATCTGGGTAATTGTCGAGTGGATAAATAATTGATACATAAACATAGCATAATTAACGGTGCGATTTGTACAAAGTAAATAAACATAACTTCTTGGGATTATAGTAACCAATAATCCTATTGGGAGAGGAGCGGTGGTAAATTCAAAGAAAGAGAAAAATGGTTCAAAGATTCTAAGGAGATATAAATATTTTAAGGAGGATGAAAAAATGAGTGTAAAGAAAATTTTTGCAGGTATTCTTATTTTCACAATGATTCTCATGGTTGGATGCAGTTCTGGTGGAGGAGAGACTGCAGATGTAACGGAGGATGCAGACACTACAGCAGATGTAAAAGAAAATGCAGAAACCACAGTACTGAGATTGGCAATTCCTGATGGACCCGATGGATTTATGTCAAATGCCGTTCAGGAATTTGCAGACGAATTATATGAGAGGACTGACGGACAGTATTCCATTGAGATTGGATGGTCCGGTGCATTTGGATCTGTTGCCGAATACTTTGATTTGGTCAAAGACGGTGTAGTTGACTTTGGATTTTTCTTGCCGACTGTTACCCCGGGCGTCTTCCCGCTGTGTTCTATCATGGATTTGCCCTGGTACTTCCCAGATGCGGAAATATCATCAACCGCTCTTATGACCCTTTATGAAGAAGGGTACTTAAATGACAGCGAGCTAGAAGCGGTTCAAATACTTTTCTTGAATACTGGAGATGGTGCGAATATCTATTCTGTTAAAGAAAATTGCACAACACTTGCGGACTTTGAGGGGCAACGGATCGTAGCTATAGGCGATATGATGATTTCAACTGCAGAGGCGCTTAATATGTCTCCGTCTTTCTATGAACATTCAGAACACTACAGTGTATTCCAGAAAAATGTTATGGATGCAAACTTCTCCCCTTGGGACGGGATCATCACTTATAACCTACAAGAGGTCCTTAACAGTTGTCTAGAGACTAAGATTAGCAGTTCCATAACCGGGCTAATGATGAACAAAGACGTTTTTGAATCCATGCCGGAGGAAGTACAACAGATTATATATAAACTGTCTGATGAAGTACTCATCCCGCGTACGCTTGAGAGCCGCGCTTCGATATCGGAAGAAAGCAGACAGGCATTTATTGACGCAGGAGGCACTGTTTCGGAAGTAAGTGATGAGGATTTGGCTGCCATGAACGAGGCGTTGGCTCCTTTATGGGATAGTTGGCTTGAGGAAATGGGTGAAGACGGTAAAGCGGCTGTCGAGGCAATGTATCAGATTATGCTCGATCAGGGTGTAGAAAATCCTGCAGTCGGATATACCCCTTGAGGGGTGCTATGTCAATCTGACCGTTAATCAAAAATAGAAGAAAGAGGTGAAATTGTCAATGGAACGACTGAAAAGTTTGTTACGATTCTTAGTCAAAGGAATAAGGGTGATGGAAAAAATTTCTATGGACATCGTCATGGTTACATTGTTTGGACTTATGATCCTGGGTGCGGCCGATGTCATAGGTCGATATATATTTAATTCGTCTATCACTGGTACACCGGAGATTGGGAAATTTGTACTGGTTGTCATAACGGCATTAGGTTTAGCCCAGACACAGATGGATCACAGTCACGTCTCGGTTGAAATACTCTATGAACTGTTGCCGCATCCAGTGCAGAGGATTCTGGATTTGATCTGTACTCTGGCATCAATGGCTTTCTGGGGTGTCCTCGGATGGCAGTCAGTTGTCATTGGCCTTCAGTATGCTAAGGCAGGGCGGCGTCTTCAAACAATCGGCTTGCCCACCGCATGGCTTCAATATCTTGCTGCAATTGGTGCTTTTCTTTTGAGCTTTGAGCTGCTGTTTCAACTATTCGAAATTTTTAGAAAAAAAGACGAGGTCGATTATGTAGATGACACATTAGAGAAAGAGGTAGAAATATGAGTCCTTTTACAATTGGGTTGCTGTGCCTTGGCCTGCTCATGGTGCTGCTTTTTTGCAAAATGCCTGTCGGCTTTGCGTTTGGTGTCTCGGGCATCATTGGAATTATTGCAATTGTGGGGTTGGATTCGGGTCTGACGCTCTTGGGCAAGGCGGTCGTTTCAAATATCAGCAAAGAAATGTTGATTTCCATACCTCTTTTTATACTCATGGGTTACTTTGTCCTAGTGTCTGAAATTGGGGTGGATTTATACGCTGCCGCCAATAAATGGCTAGGCAGAATGTCCGGTGGCCTTGCACAGGCAACTACCGTTGCCTGTGCCGGATTTGCGGCCTGCACCGGAGATTCAATGGGGGCTTCGGCTACAATGTCGGCCATTGCTTATCCTGTATTGGATAAATACAAATACAGTAAGGAGCTTTCAACTGCGTGCATAGCCGTGGGCGGTACCCTTGGAATATTGATTCCGCCAAGTATACCTATGCTTACCTATGCATATCTGGCATCAGTTTCCGCAGGAGATATGTTTGCAGCGGGTATTATGCCGGGGCTGTTGGTGACTTTTTCACTTATGATTACAACTGCGATTATTTGTACTCGGAAACCGTCATTGGGTCCTAAAAGCGATGAAAAATATACCATGAAGGAAAAAGTGAATGCTTTACTGTCTGGTGGCGTGTGGTGTATTATCAGCCTGTTTCTGCTGATTATTTTTGGTCTGTATTTGGGTTGGTTCGCACCGTCGGAAGCTGGTGCCATAGGAGCGTTAGGATCTTTTCTGATTACAGTCTTCAGGCGGCGATTAACGATAAAAAACCTCAAGACTGCACTTGAGGGTGCCGCTAAAGTGTCGGCGTCCTTGTTCTGTATGACTGTAGGTGCCCTGACGTTCCAGACGACACTTGTATTAGGTGGATTTACTACGAAACTGCAAGCGTTCATGACCGGTCTGGATGTTTCCCCCTATATGATATTAGCTATTATTATTGTCATTTGGCTCATCATGGGTATGTTTTTAGATCAGTTGGCTACACAGTTTTTAACCGTACCAATCTTTGCGCCGATTGTTGCGTCATTGGGATTTGACCTGGTGTGGTTTGGTATTATTGCTATCATTGTCAGCGAAATCGGATTGCTTACCCCGCCGGTGGGCATGAATGCATATGTCGTCTCGGGAGCGACAAAAGTTCCCTCCGCAGTGGTGTTTAAAGGGATTTTTGCATTTCTTATCCCATTGATTATAGTAACAATTATCCTCATCTTTTTCCCGGATATTGTTCTTTTCCTCCCGAATATGATGCAGTAATTAAATATTTCCATAACGTTTCGTCCTAGAAGGATGTAAATAAAAAAGAAAGAGCAGGTGATTTATTTGAATAAATTAGAAGATAAAGTCGTCGTGATTACTGGCGTAACTTCCGGCATTGGCAGAGCCATCGCTAAGGCGTTTGCGGCAGAAGGAGCTAAGATTGGCATGGGTGCACGAAATGAACAAAAAGGGAAGGCCCTGGTCGAGGAGATAACTGCTGCAGGCGGCGAAGCCTTTTTCCTTGTAACAGATACACGAAAACGGGAGAATGTAATTGGGCTAATTAACACGACAGTAAAAAAGTTCGGAAGGATAGATATTCTTGTTAATAATGCTGCGTTAATGCTGTATAAGATGTTTGAAGAGTGTACTATTGACGACTTTAACGACGTAATGGAAACGAATTTCAGAGGCTATCTTTATACAATGTGGGAAGCGCTTCCTTATATGAAAAAACAAAATGGCGGCTGTGTCATTAATATATCCTCTATTAACAGTTCAAAAGCGAATCCGGGGCAGAGTATTTACAGCGGATTTAAGGCAGCGATAAACCAAGCGACACGGTGCCTGGCTCAGGAGTATGCCAGATACAATATTCGCATGAATTTGATTTTGCCAGGACCGGTTCGAACCAACATGATTCCCTATGAACTTGGTGGCACTGAAGAAGAGATTTGGGAAAAAGTGGCTGAGACAGTTCCGCTAAAAAGAGTGGGAGAGCCTGAAGACATTGCAAATGTGGCCTTGTTTTTAGCCTCAAACGAGGCTTCATTTATCACAGGTGCGTCCTATGTTGTAGATGGTGGAATTATTTGACATATTAGAATAAAATGGCGAACAGACGCATCCCATTTTTCATGACTATTTGTGCTGCAAGCGTCGGCGGCGGAATGGAGACTTATATGGCCAAAATCATTCAATATACATCTGGTATGTCGAACGGCTTTTTTGTAATAGACGAAGGTATCATTGCAGTTGATACAGGTAGCGAGTGTGGAGAAGACGTATTTTTAGACATATGTAAGAACCATGGCATAGATCCGAAAACAATCAAGCTCATTGTAATAACCCATGGTCATGTTGACCATTTTATGAACGTTGGCGCAATGAAAAAACTGACAAGGGCTCCGGTCTTATGTCATAAAGAGGCGGAGCGATTTCTTAAAAACGGTTTATTCCCTGAAATCATTGGACGCAATGAACTTGGAAGGAAAATCATAGCCGATCAAGAGGTAACAGGTTCTCCCTGCGCATCTGTGCCCAAGATTACTCCGGATATCGTCTGGAGCGGTAGTGAATACAATCTAACCCCTTGGGGAATAGATGGGAAAATTCTACATACACCGGGACATTCAAAGTGCAGCACAGCCGTAGCTGTGTGTTCCTGTGGGGCTATTGTGGGGGATACCATAGTTGAGTCTCTTGAGACCGGAATCCGCGGATTAACATATTTTACATATAGTCTTGGGAATGATGAGGAGATTATAAAAAGCGTACATACAATTTTGGAGAATGCCGATTTAATGTACTCAGGGCATGGGAATCCGTTTCTCAAGGCAGAAGTTTATGGTATATTGAAAAAGGAATCCGAGACAGTAGATGAGTGATATATTTAAGATTTCCCAAAAGATGTTTGGCTACTATAAAAAAGTCTGTAAGCCTTTTTCTTGCTTACAAACTTATTACACGAGGAGATGTTAGAATGGAACCTGCAATGGAATTTGCTCGGTTTACATCACGAATGGATTTTAACAAAATCCCGCAAAAAACAGTTGATACTGTTTTAAAAGATATTCTCGATTATTTCGGCAATAGCTTGGCGGGAAGCAATGACAAAATCGTAGAGACCGTCTATAATGTTATATCGTCTTTTGGGGGAGTGGAGCAGAGTACTGTTCTTACATATAAAATGAAGCTTCCGGGAGTACACGCTGCTCTTATCAATGGGGCGATGGGAACTGCTTCTGATTTTGAGGATACACATGAAGGTGCAAACACGCACCTTGGCTCAGCATGTATTCCGGCGGCGCTCGCCGCAGCTGAAATCAACGGCAATGTGGGTGGAAGTGAATTTGTAGTGGCACTCACCGCAGCTATGGAGATTGGAGCACGGATTGGAATGTTTTGCGGGAGACTGAAGCCGCATCACATTATGGGCGGATGGGATTTCGCTGCACTCCATGGTTCCTTTACTGCCACGATTGCTGCAGGCAGACTCCTTCATCTTAGCGAAACAGAATTGCTAAATGCCCTTGGCTTGGCCTACCATCAGATTTCCGGGAATGCACTTCCTGGAATCGAGGGGGCGGATACAAAGGTACTGGGCGCTGGATTTGCTGCGAGAAACGGATTAATAGCTGCAATCATGGCAAAAAATGGACTAACAGGTGCGCATGGAATATTTGGAAATAATGACTTTGGATTGTCCGCCATGTATCATGGAGGTGCCAATGTTTCAGAGATGACTGCCAAGCTAGGGGAAACATTTCATGTTGATGATCTGGGATTTAAGCCGTATCCCTGTTGCCTTATGGGACATAGGCATATTGATGCAGTACTTGAACTAATGCACAGTAGTGATATACAGGAACAAGATATTGTCAAGATTATAGTGTATGTATGTACGCCAGTCAGTGTCCAACTTTGTGAACCACGTGAGGAAAAGATATGCCCCAAAAACCGTATGGTAGCGCAGTTTAGTCTCCCGTGGATGCTTTCCTGTGCTGTTGTTCGCGGCAAAATAGGTTTTTCAGAATTTACACAAGAAAGTCTCTACGACAGTGAATTGATGAAAATGGCAAATCGGGTAGAAACGATAGTCGATCAAAAATTAAAGAACGAACGGGAATCTGCAAAGATTGTTGTTAGGACTACTAATGAGTCTTTTGAGACTCAAACAAAAGACTTTTATGGTAGCCCTGGGAATCCAATGGATTGGATTGCATTGGAAAACAAATTCAGGGAAAATGCTAAACAATGTCGCAAATCGCTTACCAGTGAGAAAGTGGAAAGAGGTATTGTATTGATTAAGAAATTGCCTGACATCCCAAATATTGGTGCTATAACTGAGGTGTTTTCCTAATATTTTACAAACATAATTAACTACCCGTTTGAGTAATTGAATTGAGCTTTTTTAAGTATTAATATTTAAAGTATAACGACAACACTATCAAAAAAGGAGAATTGAAAATGAACTATACTGTTATGAGTCCATGGGCAAAAGCGGACAAGGAAAAACCAGTTGGACTTACACCACGCATTGATTCTATTAATGGGAAAACTATTGGATTATTTGCACATTTTAAAGGGCATGCGGTAGTCATACTAAAAGAAGTGGAAAGATTACTTTCTGAAAAGTATCCGGACACCAAGTTTACATATTTCCAATATCCGGTTGAACTGGTTGAACTGGTAAACGATGAAGAATATGACGTGAAAGTGAAAGAATGGCTCAAAGGCGTCGATGCAGTAATCAGTGGTTTTGGAGATGCCGGCTCTTGTGCCATGTGCCTGGCCTATAATACTGCCTATATTGAAAAACTTGGAAAGCCGACAGTTGTCCTATCGCATTCCTACTATAAGACCGCCACACGACGGGGTGGATCAGCAAAAGCGGTCCCCGGGTTGAGAGTGGTACTGCCGGATATATGGGATTTGTCGGGTCATACAGTTATTGATGATGATGTGATATCAAGGCTCATCACCCCGCAAATTGCTTTAAAGTTAGACGAGATTGTTCAGGCACTTACCAATCCGTTAACGCAGGAAGAAAAATATGTAGAAAAAAATAAAGATTATTCAGGAGTTGAGTTTACAGGTTCGGCCATTGAAGTCAGCAATTATTTCTACTCAAACGGTTGGTCAACCGGATTACCTCTCATTCCTCCTACGGAGGAAGCAGTTAATGAAATGCTTCAGGGAACAGACTTGCCGAGAAGTCATGTCGTAGCCAAATTGCCTCCTATGGGAGGATATGCTACCGTTGAAAAAATAGCTGTCAACGCAGCCATGGCAGGCTGCTTGCCAACATACATGCCTGTTCTCATTGCAGCTGTCAAGGGCATGATGGATCCCAAAGTTCAGCTAGAGGGTTGGACTTGCAGCAATGCAAGTTGGCTGCCGATGAGCATTATCAACGGACCCATCAGAAACGATATCAATGTACACAGCGGGGCGGGTATTCTGAGTTCCTATTTCAAACCCAACGCTTCAATTCCCAGGGCATTAGCCTATATTACCATGAACATTGCCGGCGTAAGACCTTTGATTGAAGATATGTCTGCAATGGGAAGCATTGCAAGAACTGGTGTTTGTATTGGCGAAAATGAAGAAGACAGCCCATGGGAACCGTTGCATACTTTTAGCGGTTTCAAAAAGGAGGACTCCACCATTACGATGTTCTGGCCCTTTGACACACAGATGATTGGCGGTGGTCTGGGAAGATACGACTCTATTGAGGAATATCTCCGTTACATGTGTGAGATCACTGCGTGGGGTTGGCAAACCGGCGCCGCGCTAATCCTCTCTCCCGATACTGCGAAACTATTTGCGGATCATGGTTGGGATCAGAACAGGATTATGGACTATATTATTGAATACAACAGGATTCCAGGAGATAAATGGAACTTGCGTTGGATTGTTGAAAGCAATCATCTTCCAGGCAATGTTGATGTTCCGTTTGATGGCAGTTATTCAACCCGCAGATTCTGGAATAAAGATCATATGTTTATCGTTGTTGGTGGCAGAATTTGGGGTATGGCTCTGACCGGTGGGGGTGATCATGGCGGTCCCTCCTGTACAAAAATTGAACTGCCCCAAAATTGGAATGAGATTGTTAAAAAATACCAAACTGTAAAACCAGGCTATATACAATACTAATTCAAATAATATTGAGTGAAAAAGGCATCAAAATATTGATGTCTTTTTTCAAGTGCATAATACCGCTCTTGTAATCAGAGCCTGTCGTGAAACCAGTTTACTTGATTGCAATTCCCAGGTGTTGGTGTTCATGCAATGGATGGCATTGATGACGGGAAGCAAAGGAATTATCTCCCGGGCATTAGCCGTTTACTCACATGAAAAAGAACTTTAATTTGTTAGGAAATAAACATTGTAGAATTACCTGTTAGAAAGTATACTATAAGTATCTCGAAATTTATCGATTATAAACTTTCGTGGAGGTGTACCCATGAACGATTTGCAAGTAGAATATTTTCTGGCCGTTGCCAGAAATCTAAGCTTTACAAAAACAGCAGAGGAGCTTTATGTTACCCAGCCTGCAGTAAGTAAACAGATTTCCCTTTTAGAAAAAGAATTGGAGTTAGCTTTATTTGATCGGACAAGCAAAGCGGTAAGGCTTTCGCAGGCCGGTGAATTATTTCTTAAATTCTTTGAAGCCTCCATCAAGGAATTTGACAATACAAAAAGGCAGGCCAAAGAATTGCATCAGAAAAGTATTGGGAAAATTCGTCTGGGCTGCTTGCAGGGTTGGAATATTTCTGTTTTTTTCCCGGATATTTTAGCTTCCTTTTCGGAAAATTATCCTAATATCCGGATTGGTCTGGAATGCTATGGGGTACGCGCTTTGATACAGGCGCTTAAGGGCGATAAGGAGGATGCTATCTTAACTTTAGACGATACATTAGATAATATTGAAGGCATACAAACAATGAAATTGACCAAAATCCCCAAAATCATATTATATTCAAGCAAGCATCCTTTGGCAAATAAGACGGACTTGAAACCGGAGGACTTCCAGAATGAGGCTTTTTACGTGATGTCCAATGATGAAGTATCCTATGCGGCAGATATGGTAAAATCTTGCTGTGAAGATTATGGATTTACCCCTAAGATTCAGTATGTAAGAAGTATCGAATCGATGAATGCCTGTGTTCAAAATGGGATGGGAGTTGCAATCACTGATTTTTGGTCCAGTGTCAAGGATAATGCCGACTTCAAATACCTGAAGCTTGATACAAATCATAAAATTTCATTAGCATGGAAGAAAGATACAAAAAACGAAAAAGTATTTATCCTTGCCAATGAGATGAAGATTTTATTGGACAATTAAATACTGCGGACTTCCACATGATTGATATATGGCAGCAGGACCTTCTTCATATCTGATATCTCTTTTTTAGAATATCCGCCGAAAATAGGCATGATGACGTCATCGGTTTCGATATATGACTGGAGATAGTAGGCTTTGGCTCCCCGCAGCCACAGAGCAATC
>Ga0153972_1000510_pt1 | contig 12363 bp, 10 predicted proteins | sample TSGA056MetaG_FD_104732 | JGI IMG/M metagenome (GOLD analysis project Ga0153972, IMG submission 104732) | Attine ant fungus gardens microbial communities from Georgia, USA - TSGA056 MetaG | ecosystem: Host-associated > Fungi > Mycelium > Unclassified | place: USA: Georgia, George L Smith State...
AATCTGATCACAAATTTCGGTAAATTTATGGACCCTTTGGCGGATAAGCTGTTAGTTTGTTCCGCCCTCATTTGCCTGGTGGAGCTTGGACGTATTCCTTCCTGGATTGTTATCATTATTATCGGCCGGGAATTTATCATCAGCGGATTTCGATTGGTAGCTTCCGATAATGGTGTCGTTATAGCGGCCGGTTATTGGGGTAAATGGAAAACCACTTTTCAGATGGTGATGGTGTGTCTGATGATTGCCAATATTTCGGTGATTGGTCTGATTACTGAGATTGTGATGTGGATTGCTTTGATTTTAACAGTTATTTCCCTAATAGATTATTTATTTAAGAATAAAGATATTATGAAAGAGACAAAATGATACCAGGAGTTGCGAAGCACAAAGTGCGTAGCAATCCGTAGGTATCATAAAATAATAAGAAGTAACGTTTCAGGGATGTTCCTTGGCGATTACGGAAAGAGATGGTCTGATATGACAGCGGAAATCATTTGTGTGGGCACGGAACTGCTTTTGGGAAATATAGTTAACACTAACGCCGCTTTTTTAGCACAGGAATGTGCCGGGATGGGAATTTCATGTTATTATCAGTCCGTAGTCGGTGATAATGCGGGAAGATTGGAGGAAGCCCTGAAGACAGCGGTGGAGCGCTCGGACATTGTGATTCTTTCCGGCGGCCTTGGGCCCACAGAAGATGACCTCACTAAGGAAATCGCGGCAAAGGTGCTTAACCTTGAACTGGTTACGGATGAACGGAGCCGGCAGAGGATTGCCGCTTTTTTTCAGGCAAGAGGAATGGAACCGACGGAAAATAACTGGAAGCAGGCCATGATCCCGTCGGGCTCCATGGTTATGGATAATCATAACGGGACGGCTCCCGGTATAATTATCAAGGAAAAGGATACTTATATGATTCTGCTTCCCGGACCGCCCAACGAGTTGATTCCTATGTTCCAGGAATCGGTGGTTCCTTATCTTAATAAGATAAACCCCGGCATTATATTATCAAGAACCGTTAAAATCTGTGGTATTGGTGAAAGCAAGGCGGAGACTATGGTCAAGGATCTGATAGACAGTCAGACCAACCCCACCATCGCAACATACGCCAAAACCGGTGAAGTTCATATCCGTGTTACCGCCATGGCGGCGGATGAAGAAGAAGGCAGGAAGCTGTTAAAGCCGATGATTAAGGAATTGGAATCCCGTTTTGGCGGGAATATTTATACCGCCGAAAATGATGTCAGCCTGGAGCAGGCTGTGGTGGATTTATTAATTGAACATGAATTAACCGTCACCTGCGCGGAATCCTGTACCGGCGGGATGCTGTCCGCCAGACTCATTAACGTACCGGGAGTATCCGAAGTATATAAAGCCGGCTTTATTACTTACTCCAATAAAGCAAAACGTAAGCTGCTTGGAGTAAAAAAGGAAACCCTGAGGGAGGATGGAGCCGTCGGCAGCCGGACGGCCAGGGAGATGGCGGAAGGAGCCGCCCTTAACACCAAGGCGGATGTCGCGGCGGCGATAACCGGAATTGCCGGCCCGGACGGCGGAACGTACGAAAAACCGGTAGGATTGGTTTATTTATCCTGCAGTATTAAGGGAAATACCTTCGTGGAGGAGTATCAGTTTAACGGGAATCGTGCCAAGGTCAGGGATGCTGCTGTTTCTTATGCGTTAATCCTGATGCGTAAATGTATTCTGGAATCCTTTGGCGAAGCTGCCGGGGAGAAGGGGTGATTTATTGATAAGAATGATTGTGACAGATTTGGACAGAACTCTTTTGCGCAGTGACAAGTCAATTTCCGAATATACGGCGGCGGTTCTCAGGCGATGTCAGGAACGTGGCATCAAGATTGTGTTTGCTACCGCAAGACCAAAGCGGACGGTAAATCACTTCTTTGATAATATTCCTGCCGATGCGGTCATTTTACATAACGGCGCTGTAATCTATATTGGTGATGAACGGTTCTCAAATTGTGGCATTGAAGCAGCGACAGCCAGAAAAATATTATTGTCCATGAGCCGAGACTGGCCGGAAGCCGCATTGTCAGTGGAAATTGATGATGTGCTTTACGCTAATTTTGATGTATCGGCTATCTGGAATTACACACAGGCGACACCAACAGATTTCACAGATTTGCCGGACAAGCCTGTCGATAAAATTATTGTCGGAGTATCATCAATGGCTGATATTGAATGTTTTTCAAAATATCTACCAGAATATCTTTACATAGAAATGAGCGATGGCAGGCTCGGTTTGATTATGAATCGCGGCGCAGCAAAACAAAACGCGGTCAAAGTGTTAACCGGCCATTTCGGGTTTGATATGAACGAAACGGCTGCGTTCGGAGATGATTACAACGATTTACAGATGCTTCGTGAGTGCGGTATAGGCGTGGCGATGGAAAATGCGCTTGACGAGATCAAAGCTGTTGCCGATTGTATATGTGATACAAACGACAATGATGGTGTGGCAAAGTGGTTGGAGAAAAATGTGTTATGAAAAGTGACTTTGAATGCGGGCATGAATGGTTGGTAACTGCACGGCACATGTGGCGTTAAACTGACATAGGAATCGTGTGTCGTAAATATGAAGATGGATCACAATGAGTTGTTAGCTATAGTCCGCGCACAGAGTGAAGGATGAACACTATCAAAGAAAATGGGTTCGACAAATCGTCGAACTATAAGCCGATTGACCGGGCGCTCCGATATATGCGAGATGTCCTGCTTGGCAAGGGGCCGTCTGATGGCAGGGAAAAGGTGCTTAATTGGGACGCTTTTGAGGCGCATATGATGGCTGCATGAATACACATTTTTGAGCCGGATGACTCACTGATAGTTCCAATCGCACAAATGTGGGCGGAAATTGTTAAACATTCGTTCCGAGACGGTATACTCAACGCGGATATTTACACCACCGAGTATAGAAAACGGATACTATTGCTTATCAGCAAAGGACGGCATATACTTTCCGCTGTCGGATTCATGGCGCAAGCCGGAGAACCGCAAACGCGATTGTACCATCAGGATTGAAAAGCTGCTCAGTGCATTGGAGGTATTTTACCGTTGTTTGTACCATTAATGCTTGCGATGTGCGAGCGTTTGTGGTACATTTTTTATTACATAGAAAATTTCTTCGAAATATCCTATGTAATAAAAACGCTCCGCTAAGGATGCACACTCGCGCGAGGATGTATGATGTCGCAAGCGACCGCGCTTGGCGCGAGAATGTGCCAAGGCACATTCTTTATTACAAGTTTTATTCGATTCAGCACACGACCGGCGGTAAATCACATCTTTTGGTCTTGCTGTAAATCATCCGGCATTTCGCCACAAATTTTCAGAAAGAAATTTATAATTAAGGAGGTGAAATGTGAATGAGAGAGTGTTACGATTCAGCCTTACTTCATAGCAACGAAATAGTAGCCTAAAATATCATATATTATTTGAAAAAGCATTGACAAGTGCGAACAAATGTTTTATTCTTATAAAAGAAAGAACGTTTGTTCCTTGATGAAAAGGAGAACATAATATCATGGAAAAAGAAGAAAAGCTAAAGGCACTTGATGCCGCTATTGGACAGATTGAAAGACAGTTTGGCAAAGGTGCCGTTATGAAGCTGGGGGATTCATCCGCCCATATGAATGTTGAGACTGTGCCCACCGGTTCTCTGAGCCTGGATATTGCCCTGGGTCTGGGCGGCATTCCGAAAGGCCGTATTGTCGAGATATACGGCCCGGAATCCAGCGGTAAGACTACAGTTACCTTACATATGATTGCCGAAGTACAGAAGCGGGGCGGCATCGCCGGATTTGTTGATGCGGAGCATGCCCTTGATCCGGTATATGCCCGGAATATCGGCGTGGATATTGACAATTTGTATATCTCACAGCCGGACAATGGGGAGCAGGCACTTGAGATTGCAGAAACTATGGTACGCTCCGGTGCCATCGATATCGTCGTAGTGGACTCGGTAGCGGCACTGGTGCCCAAAGCGGAGATTGAGGGCGAGATGGGTGATTCACATGTGGCGCTTCAGGCGAGGCTGATGTCCCAGGCTCTCCGTAAATTAACTGCGATTATCAGTAAGTCGAACTGTACGGTTATTTTTATTAACCAGCTGCGTGAGAAGGTGGGCGTAATGTTTGGGAATCCGGAAACCACCACCGGCGGACGGGCCCTGAAATTTTATTCTTCCGTGCGGATGGATGTCAGAAGGATTGAATCCCTGAAGCAGGGGGGAGAAATAATCGGTAACCGCACCAGGGTTAAGGTGGTTAAGAATAAGATCGCGCCACCCTTCAAAGAAGCGGAGTTTGATATTATGTTTGGGGAAGGAATTTCCTCTATCGGAGATATTCTGGATCTTTCGGCGAGTGTGGATATTGTCAATAAATCCGGTGCATGGTATGCCTATAACGGGAATAAGATTGGCCAGGGGCGTGAGAATGCCAAGCAGTATCTGAGAGATAATCCGGAAATCTGCAAGGAAATTGATGGCAAGGTAAGAGATCATTTTGGCCTGGACGGAGACGCAAAGAGTAAGGATCAAAAGAAAGCGGATATCAAGAAGGCCGATGCTAAAGGCGCGGAGAATAAGAAAGCAGAAGTTAAAAGTGCCGCCGCTTCCGCCAAAGAGTCGAAGCCGGAAGTCGGTGCCGATGCTAAGGAGAAGAAAGCAAAAGCATGACAGTGACACAAATTACGGAAATCAATAAGTCCAGAAGCAAAGTATATATTGAACAGGAATTCGCCTTCGTATTGTACAAGGGCGAATTGCGTAAATATCGAATACGCTTGGGAGAAGAGCTGGCAGATCAGGACTATGCTATGATTATGAGCGAGGTACTGCCAAAGCGAGCTAAACTCAGACTGATGAATTTGCTGAAAGAACGGGAGTATACAACGGAGCAGCTGCGGAAGAAGCTGAATGAAGGCGGATATCCCGGGGACGTGGCTCAGCAGGCGCTTGATTATGTTGCATCTTTTCATTATGTGGATGATGCCCGCTATGCCTATGATTACATTGTATCCTGCGCGGCCAGAAATTCCCGGCGGCTGATAGAACAGAAGCTTAAAGAGAAGGGAATTGATGGAAATGTAATCAAAAAGGCCTTTCTAAAATGGGAAGAACAGGGTGGGATCCAGGAAGAAGAGACCATGATCCGGACTCTTCTTGAAAAAAAACAATATAATCCTGATGATACCGATAAGAAAGAACAACTAAGATTGTATCATTTTTTACTGCGCAAAGGATTTTCAGGCGAAAAAATATCCCGGGCATTGTGCTTTTGCATTAGTTCCACTTGACATAAGTAGTATTTCAGTTTAAAATTTAAATGTTGTAAATTGTTTGTTAGAATGTTTTCATTCTCTTCCCAAAATAGGGGAAGGTTTTGTACATACATTCTATATTAGATATTTGTACAATGAAAATTTAATAAGGAGGTGCTCCTGTAAAATGCTTGGTTATGTGATAACAGCATTGGTTACGCTTGCGGTTACCGCAGCTGCCACGTATATCCTGACTTCATCTTATCAAAAGAAAGTTACGGAAGCCACGATTGGCAATGCGGAAGACAAAGCAAGGGAGATCATCGATGAAGCTTTGAAGAATGCTGAGACTAAGAAGCGTGAAGCGTTGCTTGAAGTGAAGGAAGAGTCCATTCGCACGAAGAATGAACTTGACAAAGAGGTCAAGGAACGTCGGGCGGAAGCACAGCGTTATGAACGCCGGGTTCAGCAGAAGGAAGAGAACATCGATAAGAAAGCCGATGCGATTGAAAAGCGCGAAGCAAGTTTGGCGTCCAGGGAAGAAGCTTTGGTCAAGATGAAAGAAGATGTTTCCAAACTGAACGAACAACGATTACAGGAACTGGAAAGAATTTCAGGATTAACCTCTGAACAAGCAAAAGACTACTTATTGAAAATTGTTGAAGATGATGTAAAGCATGAAACGGCCGTGATGATCAAGGATATGGAGAATCGGGCCAAAGAAGAAGCAGACAAAAAAGCTAAGGAATATGTTGTAACAGCAATACAGAGATGTGCCGCAGACCATGTCTCTGAGACTACGATTTCCGTAGTGCAGCTCCCCAATGATGAGATGAAAGGCAGGATTATTGGCCGTGAGGGACGTAACATACGGACCCTGGAGACAATGACAGGTGTTGACCTGATTATTGACGATACTCCGGAAGCGGTGATTCTGTCCGCGTTTGATCCTATTCGTCGTGAGATTGCAAGGATTGCCCTTGAAAAACTGATTGTTGATGGACGTATCCATCCTGCCAGAATTGAAGAAATGGTAGAAAAGGCTCAAAAAGAAGTAGAAGTAATGATTAAAGAAGAAGGTGAAGCCGCTACCTTGGAAGTTGGTGTTCACGGCATTCACCCAGAACTTGTAAAGTTACTTGGAAAAATGAAGTTCAGAACCAGCTATGGTCAGAATGCTCTGAAGCATTCCGTTGAAGTAGCGCAGTTATCAGGCTTGTTAGCTTCGGAATTGGGCATGGATGTAAGACTGGCAAAACGTGCGGGGCTATTGCATGATATTGGCAAGTCCGTGGATCATGAAATGGAAGGAACCCACGTACAGCTTGGTGTTGAGCTTTGCAAAAAATACAAGGAGAATGCCACTGTTATAAATGCCGTGGCATCTCACCATAATGATGTTGAACCTACTTCCTTGATTGCATGTATTGTACAAGCTGCTGATACAATCTCTGCTGCAAGACCGGGAGCAAGGCGTGAGACGCTGGCGACTTACACCAGCAGATTAAAACAGTTAGAAGATATTACCAACAATTTCAAAGGTGTAGATAAATCTTTTGCTATTCAGGCAGGCCGTGAAGTTCGAGTAATGGTAGTGCCGGAGCACATTTCCGATGCCGATATGGTACTTCTCGCCAGAGATATTTCCAAGCAGATTGAAGCTGAATTGGAATATCCCGGCCAGATTAAGGTAAATGTAATTCGGGAGAGCCGTGTAATCGATTACGCGAAATAATTGCCATTAAACAGTTCTTGAATGGATTGTAGAATGAATGCGAAATAAACCGCTGTGCGTTAGTACAGCGGTTTTTATTTAATAATATCTCACGATGGTAAAGCAAGGGACACAATCGGAAATATCCTTAAAATTTTTCTTGTATATCCTTCTTTCTTATAGTATTATATACAGGATGTATGATTGTATACGATAATCCAATGTGTACAGATGGAAATTATGGAGGAAAGCATGAGAGCATACGAGGAGTTAACAAAAGAGGAACTATCGGCACTGAAAACGGATCTGGAAGCAGCTTATGCAGCAGTAAAGGCGGAAGGTCTTGCCTTGGATATGTCCAGGGGAAAGCCATCACCGGCCCAGCTTGATATGGGCATGGATTTTTTAGATGTCCTTACATCCGGAAGTGAGATTAAGGCTTTGGACGGAATGGATGTACGCAATTACGGGGATATGGACGGAATCCCGGAAGCTAAAGCGCTTATGGCGGATATGTTGGGAATTAAGCCGGAGAATGTAATTGTTTGCGGGAATGCCAGTTTATCCATTATGTATGATATCGTAGCCCGTTCCGTAACTCATGGCGTATTAGGTGCTATTCCTTGGTGCAAGCTGGATAAGGTAAAATTCCTTTGTCCGGTGCCAGGATATGACAGACATTTTGCCATAACCGAACTCTTTGGTATTGAAATGATAAATATTCCTATGACGCCCCAGGGACCGGATATGGATATGGTGGAGAAGCTGGTAAGTGAAGATCCCTTGGTTAAAGGTATTTGGTGTACCCCTAAATATTCTAATCCCCAGGGCTATAGCTACAGTGATGAAACGGTGAAAAGATTTGCCGCTTTAAAACCGGCAGCACAAGACTTCCGGATTTATTGGGACAATGCTTATGTAGTGCATCATCTCTATGATGACCGGCAAGATGATATTCTGGAAATCCTAAGTGAATGTGAAAAGGCCGGTAATCCGGATTTGGTATATGAATTCTGTTCTACTTCCAAAGTGATTTTTGCCGGCGGCGGGATATCCGCAATTGCGGCATCTAAAAAAAATCTGGATGGGTTTAAAAAATTTATGACTATTCAGACCATTGGCTATGATAAAGTGAATCAGCTTCGTCATGTCCGTTATTTTAAGGATATGAACGGAATCCAGGAGCATATGAAAAAGCATGCGCAGATGCTGCGTCCAAAGTTTGAAACGGTTGCCAGAATCTGTGAAGAAGAATTGCAGGGGCTTTCCATCGGAAGCTGGACGGTTCCCAATGGCGGTTATTTTATTTCCTTTGATGCCTTGGATGACTGTGCACAAAAAATTGTATCAAAATGTAAGGAAGCCGGCATGGTGCTGACCGGAGCGGGCGCTACGTTTCCTTACGGAAAAGATCCAAAAGACTGCAATATCCGTATTGCGCCCACTTATCCCACCCTGGAAGAAATGGAAAAGGCGGCAGCGTTGTTTGTTCTTTGTGTGAAGCTGGTCAGCGTGGAAAAATATTTATCAGCGCGTACTTAGGTCAACCATTGCCGGACAAGGAAAGAGATTGGGTGGTGAATTTATAACAGGGCAATTCAAGCCTTGTTGTATCCTGGGTATTTATCCATGTCTTTTTACCATGCTCTGTTGGCAGCCGACTTCCCATGTCCAAAGTGAATGGTCGCAAATTGGAATGCGCTGATTTTTTCGGCGCTCTTATACATATCCGCCCGATTGCCATACAGCAGTGATTTTGTAGGATAAACCATATTCATCAAGGCATCGCCTACGAATATATCGCTGTCGCCAACGAGTATCCCGATAGAGCCTTCCGTATGCCCCGGCAATCCGATTATCGCCCCCTTCACTCCGTAGTCATCCAACGTATCACCGTCGTTCAGGAATATGTCAGGTTCAAAATTCTCTACTTTGTCCTGCTGAAAACTTCTCATCGACAAGGCAAGAACAAGCTTGCCTAAAAGAGTATCGGACGACATAGTTTCCTCCATATTATTCTTGATTAGCTTATAATCGGCCTCGTGCATAGCTATCGGAGCGTTTAAGGCATTGGAAAGAGCGGCGGCGTTTTGGATATGGTCAACATGACCGTGTGTTAAAACGATAAGCCGCACATTTTTATCTTTGCAAACAGCCAGGATTTTATCCCGATATTGAGTGCGGGATGTGTCTATCAGGATGGTATTGCCGTTATCCTCAACACAAAAACAGTTTCCGTTGCCGCATTGTATTCTGGTAATCTTACACATTGTATACACCTCCTCAGTTGTTTGATTATTTCAATTTGTTCCAGACAATCCACGGAAATCCCTCCTTATGCGCACTTATGCGCATTGGTTCAAATAGATAAACCAAGTATATTCGCGGTGAATTAAATTGTCAACATTGGTAAAGAAAATCGAGACAGTCAAGGGGATAAGAGGTAAAAGCTCAGCCATCGATACCGCAGGGTGTTTTTTGTGAGTGATGCGAAGAACCGCTTGTAAGGCTTGCCCGCATATGATAAAATAAAACAATTTGTTATTAAAGAATGAAATGAAGACAGGAGAATAGACTGTTGATGGAAGAAATTAAAAGAATAAAAAGGGAATTAGTGGCTAAAGGTACGCTGATTAATTATTATCAGGATACAATGGAGCTTCCTGGCGGTAATACCGCTGTTTGGGATTTTTTGGAGCATCAGGGTGCAGCGGCTGTTGTTGCGGTTCGTGATGACGGTAAACTCTTAATGGTTAGACAGTTTCGTAATGCGCTGGATCGTGAAACCCTGGAAATACCGGCCGGCGGGTTGAACGGGAAAGAGGAGCCGACAATAACAGCCGCCGCCAGGGAGCTGGAAGAGGAAACCGGGTACCGATGCGGTAAAATTGAATTTTTAATATCAATCCGCACAACTGTAGCTTTCTGTAATGAGAAGATTGATATCTATGTGGCCAACGGATTGTCCAGGGGAGAGCAGCATTTGGATGAGGACGAGTATATTAATGTGGAAGCTCACTCTGTGGAAGCATTGATTGAAATGATTTATCAGGGAATTATCCAGGATGCCAAAACGATCTGTGGGATTCTCGCCTACGCAAGAAAATATTAGCATGTGTCCCCTTTCTGCCGCATAAAATAGAAGGACAATAAGGAATAAGCAGGTGAGTATGGATGCGGATAGGCAGGAAAAGAGTGCGGATGGGGAAGTTCCCTTATCTGTTCATTTTTATAGCGGGACTGATAGCAGGAATTGCAGTTATGAATCTGGGCAGAGCACTTTTGCTGGAAAATACTGGTTTATTGGATGAGTATACCCTTTATCAAATGAAATATATGACCGTGGACGGCAATGCTTTGTTCCTCTATGTTTTGCGGGAGCGGATGAAAACAGTGAGTCTGCTGGCGATTATGGCAACAACTTATCTGGGACTGGTCGTGGTGGGCGGAATGGTCATATGGTATGGAATGGCGGCGGGAATGTTTCTTTCGGCAGTTGTGATCCGATATGGCGCCAAAGGGGTCTTATTTGCCTTGACCGGTGTATTTCCACAGTATCTGCTTTATGTACCGGCTATGATTTTCCTTCTGATCTGGTGCGAACAGCTATGCCGGATCATTTACTTCGGGGAAGCGGGACCCGGCGAAAATCTGCGAAAAACCATGCCAAGGAGACTGCTGCAGTTAATTATCATAATCGGAGTAATTGTGACCGGTTGTATGTTGGAAAGTTATGTCAATCCATATTTTGTGTCCAAATTATTAAAGATATTTTAAATATGATCGATATATGAATTAAGCATGTTGGATATGAAATCCTTGCTAAATAGGCATTTTTGTGCATTGATTTTCCGGCTTTACCTGTTTATAATTAGATTTACTACATATCAGGATTTTACCGGCGGGAAACTTTTGAGGAAGGACTTATATGTTCATGAATAACACAATGGATGGTTTTATTTCTTATTTGCAGGATGTCAGGAAGACTTCGGAGAATACTTTGCTTTCATATCGCAGGGATTTGATGAAATTAAAGATATTTTTGGAGGCACGCAATGTTTTGCAAGTATCTGATATTACCTTATCGGATCTGGAGGTTTATATTCAGGAACTGGAGCAGCAAGGATTTAAGGCGGCAACGGTTTCCAGAAATATAGCATCAATAAAAGCGTATTATCATTTTTTATATAGAGAACATTTGGTAACGGAGGATATTTCAGCGCAGCTTCATACGCCCAAAATCGAAAAGAAGCTTCCGGAGATAATGACTATTGAGGAGGTAATCTGTCTGCTGGAACAGCCAGGGGGTGATACGCCAAAGGAGAAGCGGGATCGGGCCATGCTTGAGCTGCTTTATGCAACCGGCATCCGGGTTACGGAGCTGATTTCCTTAAGGATTTCCGATATTAATTTAAAAATGGGGCTTATTATCTGTCGGGATAACAACAAGGAGCGGAGCATTCCTTTTGGAAATAAAGCCAGGATTGCCATTTTGGCTTATATGGAGGAAGCCAGAGAGGTTTTACTGCAGGCAGACGCTACCGATATTCTTTTTGTAAATTGTTCCGGTCATCCCATGAGCAGGCAGGGATTTTGGAAACTGATTAAACAATATGCCGGGAAGGCGGGAATCAGATCCCCCATTACTCCTCATACCTTAAGACATTCCTTTGCGGCTCATTTGGTAGAAAATGGTGCTGACTTAAAGAGTGTCCAGGAAATGCTTGGGCATTCGGATATTTCCACCACTCAGATGTATGTGGCGCTGAATCAGAATCATTTACGCAGCGTATATGCCAAGACTCATCCACGTGGGTAAACGGGCAAATAAACAAAATAAAGCCCCGGAGTTTTTCTTTCAGGAAAGCAATCCGGATCTTTTATTTCCTAATTAATCATATTCCGCGATATCATATATCAGGCGTTCGGTATCTTTCCAGCCAAGGCAGGGATCGGTGATGGACTGCCCATAGACACCGCCGCCTACTTTCTGGCAGCCCTCTTCAATATAACTCTCAATCATAACCCCTTTAACCAGCTTATGGATATCCGAATTCAGTTTCCGGTTATGCATAACTTCCTTTGTGATCCGGATTTGCTGGAGGAACTGTTTGTCGGAATTGGAGTGGTTGGCGTCAATGACACAAGCCGGATATTTCAGGTTCATTTCCCCATACATAGCCAGCAGCCGGTTCAAGTCCTCATAATGATAATTAGGCTGATTGTGGCCATGTTTATTGGTGGCGCCCCGAAGAACGGTGTGAGCCGTTTCATTGCCGGAGGTGTTTACTTCCCAGCCCCGGTAAATAAACGAATGGGAGTGCTGAGCGGCATAAACGGCATTCAGCATAACGGAAAAATCA
>Ga0153972_1000516_pt1 | contig 12310 bp, 9 predicted proteins | sample TSGA056MetaG_FD_104732 | JGI IMG/M metagenome (GOLD analysis project Ga0153972, IMG submission 104732) | Attine ant fungus gardens microbial communities from Georgia, USA - TSGA056 MetaG | ecosystem: Host-associated > Fungi > Mycelium > Unclassified | place: USA: Georgia, George L Smith State...
ATGTGCGGCGGATCAAACATCGGTCGTGTTGGCAGAAACCTGACCATCAGCACGGGTGAAGACCTCGGCGGCGACATAATTATAGGCACCGTCGTTTCTACAGATTCGACAAGAGGCGGAATCACACCAAATGCTGATACCTCCGCAGACGGCGTTACGATTAACACCAGCGGAAATATTATCGCAGGGCTTGGCGACGTTATCATCGGAACAAACACCGAGAAAATCGTCACTATTGACCTGATAGGCGACATTCAGGGCGCAAACGTGACTATTAAGCCCACAAATAGCGGCAATCCCACAAACATAACAGGTTCAATCGGAAATATAACGGCTGCGGAAAGCATCGACATTGCGGTCGGCACGGTAAATGTCCAAAGCAGCGGTGGGAATTTAAACACCTCCAGCGGCTGGAGCTCATGGCAAAGCGCAGGCGGCGGACTTGTAATCGGCACCATGACTGCGCAAAACGGCGACGTGACGCTCAAGGCGGGCGCTGTGAACGGCTCGGTAGGAGATGCAATTGCCAAGGGAACGGTAAGCGTTTCATATCAAAGTGCTAAAGTTGACGCTGTGCTGACTGCTGCCACTATCATCATAAACGGAACAGCAGTCTCATTTGACGCCTTTAATATTGGAGGCAGTAACTATTTCAAGCTGCGGGATTTGGCATACGCCCTTGACGGCACACAGAAGCAGTTTGAGGTTTCATGGAGCGACGGCAAGAACGAAATCGCCATTACAAGCGGTAGCGCATACACCGCAGCCGGCAATGAAATATCCTCAAATGGCAGCGAAGGCAAAACTGCGGTATCCAGCTCCATCCCTATCTACCTAGACGACAACCGTGTTTATTTCGCAGCATACAGCATTGACGGCAATACATACTTCAAGCTGCGTGACATCGGCGAGGCTCTTGATTTCGAGGTTTCATGGGACGGTGAAACAAGCACCATCACCATTGATACTTCTAAGGGCTATACATCGGACTAAACCGGCATCCCGTAAGGCAGAAATAACCCTAGAATACACAAAATAAAGGAGAGTTTAGTAGCATGAAGAAACTGAGCAAAAAGGTGCTTTCTTTGGCGCTGGCTGTAATGATGCTTTTGAGTATGCTGCCCGCCGTTTTGGCAGCGGACAACAGCGGTCTGAATAAAATAACAACCGGAACCTACACATATGTAAGCGAAACACCGACCGCCGAGGCAGGCTCCGGTGAAGGGCAGATACAATTCATCTGGGACGAGAGTAAGATAGTTTGGGCTTACGGTGCCGCCGACAAAGTGGATACAGGCTCTGTGACCCTCACCGGAGATGAGCTTGAATTTTTCCAAGGTCTTTATCTCTCGGACCGCCCGACCTATGACTGGCTTGCAAGCGCACCGAGAGACACTGACGGCTATGCGGGCAACCTATCAGGAAACCTTCAGATTACAATTACTACAGAAGGCAAAATCTCGAAGCTTAGGCTGGACAGCGGGCTTGTGCAGATGCTGGCAGTTGTCACAAAGGAAATAACCGCCCCGGTCCTTACAATTTCGGGAGCTACCCGCGGGCAGCCGAACCTTTTGCATTCATGTGTCACACTTGTCGGCAGCACAAACGGTCTACATCTGACAGAGCAAGGAAACGTTATTCTGGATAATCTCTCCATCGGCAGCAACGAAAACGGACTTGGTCTGAGTGCAGACAAAATCGGCGGTGACACATTTATTGCGGGAACGGTCGTTGTTGACGGAACAATTGAGTGGAATTGCAGATACGCCAACATTCAACCCGTTCACGCTGAAATGCCTGCGACCTTGATGACAACAGGCAAAGACATCACCATGGGCGGCATGAACATCGGCCGTGTGGGCAGAAGCCTGACAATCAGCACAGGAGAAGACTCTGGCGGCAATATCACAATCGGCGCCAAGGTTTCGGTTGATTACGGAAGAGGCGGCTTGCTAGAGGATTCCTCAACGGGTACTCTTGTTCTAAGCACCACTGGAGACATTATCGCCGGTCTGGGTGATGTCACCATCGGTACCAACACTGAGCGCAAGGTGACGATCCACACAGTCGGAAATATTCAGGGCGCAAATGTCACTATCATGCCGACTCATAACGGAGTCGCCTCAGACATTCAGGACTCTATCGGCAACATCACCGCAACCAGCGGCAGCATTACCCTCGTTGCCGGCGAGCTAGGCGGAGGCCTGGGTACGCTGAGTGCGCCAAAAGGAACCGTGAAGACCGATTACTCCGAGCCTGTACCTTCCAATGTCCCTGCCATTCCCACTTCCTCCGCTATTATCGTGGACGGCGAGAAGATTGAATTCGACGCATACAACATCGACGGCAGCAACTATTTCAAGCTTCGCGACCTTGCCTACACTCTTTCTGAGACCGAAAAGCAGTTTGAGGTAAGCTGGCTTGACGGCGTAGCCAATGCCTATATCACCCTTACAAGCGCAAAGGTATATACCCCTGTCGGCGGCGAGATGCAGAGTAAGAGCTCCGGCACAAAGAACGCCACAGAAAGCACATGGACTATCTATCTCGACGGCAAGCAGGTGTCCTTCACCGCCTACGCTATCGACGGTAACAACTATTTCAAGCTGCGTGACATCGCCGTCGCTTTTGATTTCGGAGTGGATTGGGACGGCGCTGCAAACATGGTTACCATCAACACTGGCAAGGGGTATACATCATAAACAGCTTCTCAATCTATAATCTTATCCATACCAATAATGAAAGGGCGGCAGCAAAAACGCTGCAGCCCTTTCATTATTGGTATGGAGTTTTTCTAATCATGCCTGGTGTAGATTTTGTGTGGGTTTTGAATGCACGGTTCATGGTTACCGTGTTTGTGTAGCCCACAAGCCCGGCGATCTCTGCAATGGGCAGGTCGGTGTTTTTTAACAGCTGCGTTGCCTTGAGAACCCGCAGCTGATTGACATGCTCCAGAAAGCCCGTTCCCTGATATTTCTTGAATAATCGGGTAATCGTGGACGGCGAGGTCTTGAATTTTTCAGCTATCATGGCGGAATCGAGATCTGAGTTCGTATAGTTTTCCTGAACATACTGTCTAATTTTTTCAAAGCGGTTTAGCTGTAGGTCCTGCCTCTCGCTTTGCTTTACAAAAAGCAATAGATATTCCTGCATACGGCTGCGAAGCTCATGCGGAGTCTGCGCCGCGCGAATCTGGCTGACGCAGCTTGCGATAGTTGTCTTCGTGATGTCTCCAGATATATCTATGTCAAAAAACGCAAGTGTAATAGTGTTTGCAAGAACGTCATAGATGATATCCTCTGCCCCAAGCTCACGACCCCATGTCTGGGAAAAGGCGCTAACATGCTCGTCAAATATCAAAAGCGCATCGTCAACTGATAAGGAGGTGATGCAATCGGATAGCTTTCGCAATTGACTGTAGTCAGGGGCAGCGACACCTTCTCTTATCCCCCATTTTGGCAGAGAATCATGCGTTGCGATAATGCCGATGCTCCCGTTTGCGATGTAGTGTTCCGACACCGCCATAGCTTCACTATGACATCGGCGAAGCTCTCTTGATGAATTGTGTGTGTCGCTGATATATATGGATATGCAGAAGCCATGAAGCTCCTTTTGCAGGCGGCGAAAGGAGTCTACAAGTTCCTCGCTCGAAAAATCCTTCGGAAGCCTGAACACGATAAACAGAAAGTCATTGTCTGTCACTGTGCGAATATCCCAACCCTCGTTCTTTAAAAATAGACATGAAACACTTTCAATTCTCCCCTCGTCATATGAGTTGCCGTCGTCTGCTTCGTCAACGTGAATAGCTGCCACCAAAAAGGAGCAGGCGCTCTGCGTAAATAGCCAGTCATCCTGAAATTCCTCAAGATTGCCTGTCTTTTGTCCGCGTAAAATACGCAAAAGATAGAACTTCCGAAGAAGCTGATCTCGTCTTCCAAGACTATCGTCAAAGGCGGTTATGGCTTCATTAATTACCATGAAATCATCCCGAAGACCCGTGCCGCGCTTGTCAGCATCGTTATCCAGCCTTGAAACAAGCGAATTCACAGGCTCATATGTTCGTCGTACATATAAAAATGCACAAAAAACGCAGGAAACTGTAAGCAGAGCTCCCGAAACCCACAGCAGCGTTGACGCAACGCTCAATCCTTCGGCAATTTCATCCCTGAAAAATACGGCAAATTTAGATTGATTATGGTCGTTGTATACATAGTAACAAAGATAATGATGCCTACTTTGCGAGAAGAGAAAGTATCCGTTTTCATCAGGCCCAAGCGAATAGAAATCATACGCATATGCAAGATCGTGCGCCTGCGTTGTAGCCCGTGCATTTCCGTAGCTGTCGTAATAGCATATTTCAACATCCTTGAGACTTGCTGTAAAATCCTCGCTGAGTAGATGGTCGGCTCTGCCGCTAACGGGGTACTGCGGGAAATAGATATAAAAGATAAAGATCACGTTTGGAAAAATGGACGATGTCGTGACAGTACAGGCCTCGCCGTCACCTCCGGTTCCGCCGTAAAACATTGCCTGCGTTGTGCCGGTATCTGTTGCATCGTGACCATTTATCGCCTCGAAAATAAGAGGTCTGGCGTCTTCGACGGCGTTGCCGCCGAGGTTTGAGCTGTCGATCAAATAATTGCTGCGTGCAAAATATATATAGGTCGTTATCTGTCCGTTTTCGGACTCTGAGGTGGTGGCGTCAAGGAGGATTTTCTCCGCTTCATGCACAGCTTCGCCATATTCAAGTATTCCATTTTCTCCGAGCTCTTCAAGAAAGCTGTATCCCCTCAGGGCGGCAAGCTGGTCGGCATGGTTTCGACCTGGATTTGAGCCTTGAATGTAATTGAGCTGCACAGGCAAAACATCATTCAAGATGGATTGAAGCTGGGAATGAGAAGCTGTGAGCGCCTGCTGCGAGAGTATAAGCACAATTACCATGGGCACATTGACAAAAGCTATCAATGCACCAAGTAGCAAATAAAAAAACTTTCCCTTCCTGTGAAACCTCATTCTTTTTCCAAGCCTTTATATAGAGTATCCTTATCATAATTCAAAAGCCGACTCATTTCAAGATATATATACGTTAGATTCAGTGTCACCCCCCAAAGCCGACAAATTTAGTCTTTTAAAACTATACATTACAAGCAAGCTTTTAGTATCGGCTTTGCTCGACGTTTTCAAGCCCTTATACATCCAGTAATGTAGGATTCATTGATACTTTTCAAAGCTTGGCGTCAACCAAGTTGTGGTAATCATGTTGGTATATTGAGCAAATTCATTTTACGTTTTGGGAAAAGTGTCCTAAACATATTTGTCATGACAGAGCAATTATATTTCCAGATCAGGAATGAAATGAGCAAAATAGTGATATTTAACAGCAACCAATTCAATTGACAAAGAGATTTTGTGTTCTTATACTGAAAACACAAGCTAGTTTGTATGAAAACTCTGAATGCGACTTACCGCAAATACCCACACTGACAAATAAATAATATAAATCGGAGGTAATGAATGTATCAGGTAAGAGAGCTTTTTGAAAACATATTCACTTTTGAAGAGGGCGACCGAGTCCGTAGCTTCTTAGTCATTGGATCTGAAAGAGCCATGATGGTTGGATCAGTGTGCTAGAGAACTTACTGTCCCATTGTATAATTTTCTGCATTTAATTCAAGCCGAGTCCCGTAAAAAATCCCTCGCTGCTGCTGCCTCCCGGCCGGAGATACCGCCCCAGATTGTAAAGGCAGGCTGTCTCCCCCTGCCGCAGCGTATTCACATGCTCCTCACAAATCAGGCTTGCAGAAAACCCCATTTCACACACTACCTCGTCAGCAAGGCTATTTTTTATGCCGAATGGGTAGGTAAACGTATCGGGCATCCATCCGGTCTCTGCATAACAGCTATCCTGCATCCTCTGTAAATCCCGGGAGATGCGGCTTTTATACTCCTCGTCGCTCTCTCCCGCCCTCTTCTGGGCGTCCACGGCATCCACTTGCTGGTTGTGCAGATCGTATCCATGATTTTGAATCTCGGCACAGCCGGAACTTATCATTTCGGTTACCTGGGGCCACACAAGATTCGGGTAGTTGATATCCGTCCTGTTTTCCGCTGTATATTCATCGGCCTGCTTTCCCATGATGGAGAAGACGGCTTTCATCTCATACTGCTGCAGAAGAGGCAGAGCGTAGCAGTAATCGCTGTAATTCCCGTCATCAAATGTTAAAACAATGGGGTTCTCAGGCAGGGCATCGCCCTTATTTACAAAGGCAATCAGCTCCGTCATGGTGACTGTGGTATAGCCATGCTCTTTTAAATAGATCAGATCCGCCTCAAACTCCTCAGGCGAGACTGTATATTTTCCCTGCAAGCTCTCATTTGCGGAGATGGCATGATACATCAGGATGTGGACCCGTACCTCTTGTCTACTCTGGGACGTCTGTCCCTGGGCTCTGGTGATCCCTCCCAGCACAAACAAGTTCAGAGATATAATCAGAAGCGTCCCAAGCAATGCCACTCTTTTTTTCAAAAACAAGCCCCCAATCAAATTTCATATAGTTCAGTTTGTGTGATTTCCCTCTCAATTATTTCATGTAAAAAATTCAAAATTTTATGCCTCCATTGCCTTTTTCCAGACCCGATAAAATATGAAAAGATTGAAAAAATGAACGCCTGCTGAACGAGCGACACATTGTCGTTTTACTGTTTGTGCGTCCAAGCCTTACAGGCGCAAAAAAAATCGCTGAATTTAATTATCTGCACTACAACTCAATAAAATATTTCTCCATTTATGCTAATAATACAAGAATTGACTATCCTTGATTGAAATACTATATCTAGAATTGTAGGGTTAGTCTAAGCTAGCCTATGCGTATCCTAATATAATCACGCCTAAGAGGTAAAGAAATCGGTTATCACTGCCGGGTTGGAACATTCATCGGGCCTCAATATTTGCTTTAAAATAGTCCTCAATCAGGCGGTTATCTCCTTTGCGGAAAACTCTGCCGTCCCTTATCCAGATCACCCTGTCAGCCAGCGCCTCGGCGCAACGGTAATCGTGCGTAATAGTTACCATGGTATTTCCGGTTTCTTCGTGGATTTTATTGAGCGTTGTTACCATGTTTTCAAGATTCTCAAAATCCTGTCCCACCGTTGGCTCATCCAAAAGCAGCAGCTCCGGCGCACCCGCTGAGACCGCTGCAATACTCACGCGCCGCTTCTGTCCCTCGGACAGGGACTGGGGATGCTTTGCGGCCAAGCTTTCAAGGGAAAATGCTCTAAGACAGCGGCTGCGCCACGAGTCGTCTGCGGCATAGCGCAATTCCTCCGCAACCGTCGGCATAAAGAGCTGATAGCTCGGCTCCTGATAGACATATCCGACCTTTTTAAACCACTTTTTTGAAGCGGTCTTTACGCCGAAACTGTGCTTTATTATGCCTTCTGTCGGACGCAAAAGTCCCGCCAAAAGGCGCAGAAGCGTTGTTTTGCCGCAGCCGTTTTCACCGAGAATCACCACTCGTTCACCTGCAAAAATTTCAAGATCAAGACTGCGCAAAATCTCCTGCTCCTTAATGCGATATCCCAAGCATTTGGCAGACAGAAGCGTTTCTTCGCCTGTACGGTTCTGACAGATGCCCTCAATCCTTTTCAAATTGCCGTACAGCAGATCATCGCGATTGCGTTCGACAAGCCCTCCATTCTCAAGTTCCAGAACCCTGTCTGCGTAGGGAATCACCATGTCAAGCCTGTGCTCCACAAGGAGGACAGCATAGCCTTTGCACACAAGGCCTCTGAGGATACCAAGTAAATGCATGCTTCCCGCTGTATCAAGATTTGCAAGCGGCTCATCCAGCATCAGAATTTTCTGCCCCATGGCGAGAGTTGCCCCGGTGATAAGCCGCTGTTTTTGCCCACCGGACAAAACTTTCGTGCCGGCACTCGGTGACAGCTCCAAAAGCGAGCAGATTTCCGCAACTTTTCCCTTGATCTCCCCGGGCGCAAAATTCAGATTTTCGCAGCCAAAGGCCAACTCGTCGCACACCTTGCTATGAAATATCTGGCTGTCGGCGTTTTGAAGAACGCTGCCGACTAAACGCGCGCGCTCGTGCATATGCATCTCTCTCGCACTTTGTCCGTCGATAAGAATTTCACCCTCCTGTACGCCGGGAATATTGTACGGTATGATACCGTTGATGGAGGACAGCAGCGTCGTCTTACCCTCGCCGGACAGGCCGGAAAGCACGCAAAGCTCACCATATTTGAGCGCAAAATCACAGTTCTTGAGGATATAGTCCCCTGCTTCGTCATATTTAAACGAATAGCCTTTCAGCTGGGCCGCATTTTTCATATCGCCACCGCCAATCCGGCGAGAAGCAGTACACAGCTCACACAGTACAGCCCGTCGCGCAGCCTGAAGGTCACCCGCTCCGAGACACTCGTAGGCTCGTCTCCGATAGAAAACGCCCGGGTTTCAAGCGACAGAGACATCGTTTCCGAAATATTGATGACCCGCATCATCACCGGAACAATAAACGCCCGATAGACCGACATGCCGACACTGCGAGTTCGCATCGCCTCGCATACGCGCCGCACCTCGTCGCCGATGACCGGCACGAACCGGATGGCAATAAGCATTCCGAGGGCGATAATTCTGGGGCAACCCAGCTGCGTCAGACAGCGGGTAAGGTTAACTGCCGGAAGCGTAACCATCGGCACGGCGGAAAGTCCAATTAGCAGCACGCGGCAGGCCATTTGGACTGCCGTTACCAAGTCACGCTGAAGCAGAAATGAAAACAGTGCAAATACGATGCTCACCGGAATAAAAACCATAAAGCACTTTGCCGTGACCTTGCCGAGGCCAAACAGTGCGTACAGGAGGCAAACCATAAGCACAAAAAACGGAAACACCGTCTGCTTGGCGCACATAAGCCCGCCGACAAGGAGCGCAATCGCTGAGCCCAGGCATACCAGCGGATATAGTGGATTTTTCACCTGAATCCGATCCATTATTTTAGTTTCCCTGCTTTCTTCAGTTCTTTGCCAATCTTCCTGCCGAGGAAGCCGCCGAGGAAGCTTAGTACGATGGTCCCGACGCAGGTCAGGCATACCAGCCACGAGAAATTCAAAACCTCAGCGAAGCTGACACCGTTCATAATAACGGAGAACACTGCGGTAAACGGTAGAGAAAACGGCATCATCAGGCATGCCGAGGCCGTGACGGCCTTGTTGTTCTCATAGGTTTTGAATAACGCAATGGACACGATTTCGGCTAAAATCGCACTTGAAGCCGTCGTTACAAACATCACCGGGCTCATCATAATCAGGATCGCGGCGTTAAAGAAGCCCAAAAGGCTCATGGCGCCCGGCTTGCGCACCTTCATTAGAGCAATGGTTGCAAACAGGCCGTAAAAAATGGCGGTAGCCAAATTGCGAAGGCCGAACAGCGTTATAGTCATCAGCGGCATTGCCACTGCGCTGCACAGGAAAAGCAGCGCGGCCATAATGGCCAGAAATACAATATCCTTTACCGCAAAGCGTTCCAGCTTAAATCTCATATCTTGTTTTCTCCTTTTTTCCGGTGAGTACATGCCTGATTAATACTATCGGATGGTAAAACAGCATCCTCGGTCCGGAATAGCGCATGACATTTCGGATTTGCTTACGCATATCGGACCTATAGCAATGGATTTCGCAGGCTGAGCAGAAGGTCTTGGTCTCCATGCGAGGACATTTTTCGCTGCGCTCCTGTGCGTATCCTAGAAGCACCCGGCATTCGGGACACAGACCGATGCTTTTGTGGTTGCCCTTACAGAAAAGCGCAATCATCTCGCTCAGCAGCAGATGCTCCTGTCTGTGTTTTTCGCTCTCAGCCATTAACTCAGCCTCCCGCTCCGGACGCTGTAAATCTTTTCGGCAATTTGCATGGTCGACGCCCTGTGTGATACCAGTACGACGGTTTTGCCGCCGCACTCCTCATGGAGAGCCTTGAGGATTACCGCTTCGTTCAGGCTGTCGAGGTTGCTCGTCGGCTCGTCAAGCAGTATGAATGGTGCGTCATGTAAAAACATTCGTGCAAGCCCAATGCGCTGTCGCTCGCCGCCGGACAGTCGATCGCCCAGCTCACCAACGACGGTATCGTAGCCCTGGGGCAAAGACTCAATAAACTCATGTATCGACGCTTTTTTTGCCGCCTCGGTTACCTGTTCGTGTGTGGCATTAAGATTGCCGATTTTTATGTTGGCTTCGATACTGTCGTTGAAAAGGCTGGTGTTCTGCGTTACCAAGCTCTCCATATTGCGTAAATTATTTGTGTTGATTTTGCGAATATCTTTTCCGGAAATCGCAACATCGCCGCTGTCCCTGTCCCAAAAACGCATTAGAAGCTTCAAAAGCGTAGACTTGCCCGAACCGCTCTTTCCCGTGATGCCGACTACCATTCCTTCCGGAATGTCAACGGATATCCCACACAGGATTTGCTCTTTATCGTAGGAAAAGCCAACGTCCCGGCAGCTTGCCGCGCTAAACTCGACCTCCGCATGCCCGGATACATCCTCCGTGACCGGCTTTTCGTCCAATATATCCAACACACGGTTGCCTGCGCCGATGGTCTGCTGAAGGCCGGTGCCGAGATTTGAGAGCGCCACTGTCGGGCCGAAGGAGCTCATTAGCGCTATGACTGACATAATAACGCCTTCAATTGCTACCATATCCCGCTCATACAGCCAGAGTGCAGCAAGCAGCATTACAAGCGAACAGAGGGAGATCGCCGTATTTGTACGGGCGGAGCTTTTGCCAGTGCTGCGCCTAAAGACTTTATTGATCTCTGCCATGCTCCCGCTGCGGCGATTCATTCCTTTGCGACGTGTTTCAGTGCCGCCAAACTGTATGCTCTCTCCCATACCGTGCAGACTCTCCAGCACATAGGAATTGAGCTCACCGAGTGTATCCCGCATAACCCGCCCCAGCGTTTGGGTCTTTCTAGCCGCAATAAGCGGCAGTACCGCACCGACAACGAGATAGGAAAGCAGTGCGGCAAGCCCCAATAGCGGGTGAAACTGCCCGATGAATGCGGTCATAATCGCCGTCATAACAAATGCAATCATCACCGGCGATATGGTGTGGGCGTAAAACACCTCCAGCAGCTCAACATCGGAGGTAAGGACTGATATGAGGTTTCCCTTATCCTTGCCGTCAAGCTTTGCCGGGCAAAGGCGACGCAAAGCTGCAAACACGCGGTTTCGTATCACTCCCAGCAACTTAAAGGCGATGTAATGATTGCACAGTTGTTCGCTGTATCTCAAGCCGCCTCGCGCAATGGCGCAACCTAACGCCACTACAAAAAGCGGCGCCAGCGCCTGCCCGGACTGAGTCAGCACGGTGAGGATTCCATAACCGCCAAGAAGGGTGATGGCCGTTGCGGCGGAAAAACCCAGCACGCCGAGGAATATCGCCAGCAGCATAAACGGGAGCATCGGGCGCACAAGGCCAATCAGTCGCATCATCACGTTAAATCCGCTTCTTCTCATGCCCCGGCCCCCCTATAGTTCTCAAGCTCCTGTTGCCGATTCCACAGCAACTCGTAGGCAGGGCTCTTCATTAGAAGCGCATCGTGGGTTCCGGCTCCCGCAAGCCGCCCATTTTCCATAACATAAATACAATCGGCTGAAACTGCGTTTAGCAGCCGATGCGTTATCATAACTACCGGTTTCCTCTTAGCCAGGCGATGTATTGCAGATAGGATCTCCGACTCACTCTCTACGTCAATGTTCGAGGTCGCCTCATCAAATATGTAAATATGCGCATCATGTAAAAGCGCCCGTGCAAGGGCAAGGCGCTGCCGTTGTCCGCCGGACAGATTCACTCCATTTTCGTCAATGCATGTATTCAGTCCCTGTTGACCGCTCAAAAAGACATCAATGCGCACCTGACGGAGTGCTGTCCAGAGCTCATCGTCCGAAGCGTCGGGTCTGCCAAGCCGCAGATTCTCCGCCACAGTGCCCTTGAAAAGGTAGCTGTTGTGCCCAATATATGTAACCGTTCGCATCAGGTCGTCTTCTGCGATTTCGCCGATATTTGCCCCACCGAGCATCGCCGTGCCGGAATATCCGATGCTTCGCCCGGCTAGAATCGAGGCAATCGTCGACTTACCCGAACCACTCTCCCCCACGATGGCGGTAAAGCTCCCCTGAGCCATGTCCATTGTTATGTCATTCAATACCTGCCTTTCCCCATCATAAGAAAAGCCAAGATTTTTGAGACTTATGGATTTGTCCACGCCGACGGTCACTTTGCGCTCGGTGGGCTCCTCCATGTC
>Ga0153972_1000517_pt1 | contig 12298 bp, 10 predicted proteins | sample TSGA056MetaG_FD_104732 | JGI IMG/M metagenome (GOLD analysis project Ga0153972, IMG submission 104732) | Attine ant fungus gardens microbial communities from Georgia, USA - TSGA056 MetaG | ecosystem: Host-associated > Fungi > Mycelium > Unclassified | place: USA: Georgia, George L Smith State...
TTCAATTGGTCACGCTCCTAACTGTTGCAATGGATACACGTCTCAAAAAGCGCCCCGGATGTATATCTATTGATAAATTTCTTTTTTGAGGACGCCGATATAGGGGAGATTGCGGTACCGCTCGGCGTAATCCAGCCCGTAGCCCACCACGAAATGATCCGGAATTTGGAATCCGAGATAACGGGAGGCCACCGGAGCCCTGCGGCGGTCGGGCTTATCGAGCAGGGTGCAGATTTCGATGGAGGCGGGATTGCGGTTCCCCAGGTATTGGATGAGATAGCTCAGGGTCAGGCCGCTGTCTAAAATATCCTCAATGACGATCACATGCCGACCCTCGATATCCGTGGATAGATCCTTTTTGATCTCCACGGCCCCGGTCGTCTCCGAGCGGTTGCCGTAGGAGGAGACCGCCATGAACTCGATCTGACACGGCAGGTCGATGCACCGCATCAAGTCGGCCATGAAGACAAACGAGCCCTTGAGGACGCCGACGCAGACGGGATCTTTCCCTGCGTAATCCCGGGTAATGTCCCGGCCAAGCTCCGAAACCTTCTCCTGAAGCTCTTCGGGTGAAAAAAGAACTCTCTCAATATCCTCTCTCATTTTGCCTCCCACATCCAAACATATACTGTTGAATCCGTGTCCTCCGGGGCCACGCGCCGGTCGACCCCCATGCCCAAGGCGGCCAATACGCCGGCTTCGTCAGCCAGAACAGGAATCCGGCCGCGCTGATGCCTTGGAATCCGCTTTTCGATCATGAGTTTTTTTAGGGATTTCGTGCAATTTCTGCCGAAAATGCACATCTCATCCCCTTCCAGGCGCGGCCTAACAGCTATCTTACCACAGATATCGGAACTTTTAAAGCAAAATATCTGAAATGTTTCTTGATTTTCCGGGAGATCCGGCCCGGTCTGAATCCAGAGGCCCAATTCGGGCAGAAAAGAGGCGATTCCGGGCTCCAGCTGAACGGGGGAAAAGGTCTCATCGGCTGTAGGTTCCCGTGAAAAAACCAAATCTGTGTATTCCCGTCTGACCCGTGCGCCGCCCGGCAGATGGATCTCCCCCGAGGGATCGGCGCTTTCCGCGAGACGCTGGGTGGCCGCAATGTGCCGTGCGGCGGCCGAGACGTCCAGCGCCTCCAGCGCGAGCGCGATGACCCGGGTGCGGACGGGCGCCGGCAGTGCGGCAAGAGCGGCGACGCTGCCCCGATGCGTTTTGCCAAAAAGCGCGTCATACTGCGTTTCGGCAAGGGTGTCGAGATAGTCAGCGTCCGCCCGGACGCGCTCGGTCAGGCCCAGGACCGCCGTCCCCAGATCGGGGTTTATGTCCCGAAGGGCCGGGACAGCCTGATGACGGATGCGGTTGCGGGTATACGCGTCGTCCGCGTTTGTGGCGTCCTCCACGTGGGGGATGCCGCCGGCCGCCAGCAGCCGCTCCACATCAGAACGCGTCAGCGGCAAAATGGGGCGAATGATCGTCCCCCGAACCGGCGGGATACCGGAAAGCCCCGCAAGGCCTGTGCCGCGGGCCATATGCATGAGGACGGTTTCCACATTGTCATCCGCCGTGTGGGCTGTTGCGATTTTCGTGGCGCCCAAGGCGGATGCTGTCCGGGCCAAAAAATCATACCGCATGATGCGGGCCGTCTCCTCAAGTCCGCAGCCCGCTTTCCGGGCGGCGGCGGACACATCGCCGTCCTCTGTGAAAAACGGCACGCCCTTCTCCGCACACCAGACAGCGCAGAAATTCCGGTCGCGCGCCGATTCCGCGCCCCGGAGGCAGTGGTTATAGTGGGCGGCGGAGAGGGTCAGGGAACGCTCCCGGGCTGTCTCCAGTAAAATCCCCAGCAGGCACATGGAGTCCGCTCCGCCGGAGAGGGCGACGAGAATGTGATCGCCTGCGGCGATCAGGTCGTGCCGATCCCAGAAGGCCCAAAGGCACTGCCGGTCAGTAGGCGTCATCATCCGAATATCTCTTTTCAACAGACGTGTAGGTCGTGTACTCAGGAATCCACATCAAATCGACGCGGCCCGTGTCGCCGTGGCGGTTTTTCAGCACGAGGCACTCGGCGGCGTTGGGGTTTTCCGCGTCCCGGTTATAGTATCCCTCCCGATAGAGGCCCAATACAATGTCCGCGTCCTGCTCGATGGAGCCGGACTCCCGGAGATCCGACAGCACCGGACGCTTGTCCGACCGTTCGGCGCTGGCCCGGTTGAGCTGGGACAGGCAGATGACCGGAACCATGAGCTCCTTGGCCATGATCTTCATCATCCGGCTGATGTCGCTGACGACCTGTGTCCGGTTCTCGTTGGCATACTTATGCGCACCCCCCGCGCCGGTCATGAGCTGGAGATAGTCGATGACCACGAGCCCCAAATTCTTCACGCGGCGGCACTGGGCGTTCATATCCGAAACGGTGAGCATGGGGTTGTCGTCAATTTCCATATTTGTGCGGCTGATGGCGGCGGCCCCCGCGATGATGCGCTTCCACTCCTCGGCAGAGAGCTTGCCGGTCTGAAGCTTTTTCCCATCCACAAAGCTCTCGCTTGCGAGCAGGCGGGTGGCGAGCTGCTCCTTGCTCATCTCAAGGGAGAAGACAGCCACGGCCTTGCCCGAGGTTTTCGCCACCGTCAGGGCGATGTTCATGGCGATACTGGTCTTCCCCATGCCGGGGCGGGACGCGACGAAAATGAGATCCGAGGGATTGAGACCCATGATGGCGTTGTCCAAATCCTGAAGACCCGTGGAGAGGCCCGGCAGCCCCCCATCCCGTTTTGCGGCCTCGCTGATGAGGGAGAATGCGCTCTGCATAATCTGGCTGACGGGCTGGAGACCGCCGGTGGAGCGCGTCTCCCGGATGGCGAAAATCTTTTTCTCCGCCGTTTCCAGAACCTCGTCCACCGTGCCGCCGCCCTCAAAGGCCATTGTGCTGATCTCCCCCGACGTCTCCGCCAGCGCTCTGAGGATCGCCTTGTCCTTGACGATGGTTGCGTATTCCATGGCGTTGGCCGATGTGGGGGTGATGTTCATCAGCTCCACCAGATAGGCGGATGTCTGCTGCGTAAAGGTACCGTTCACCTTCATTTGATCCATGACCGTTACCGGGTCGATGGCCATGGAATAGTTGAACATGGAGACGATGGTCTCGTAGATGTCCCGGTTGACCTCAATATAGAAATCCAGCGGCTTTAAGACCGTGATGATCTCCGAGACGCGGCGGGCGTCAATGATCATGGAGCCCAGCACCGCCTGCTCCGCCTCGATGCTGCTGGGCATCTGCCTGTTTAAAAGTTCGTCCACGGCCTATCACCTCCGGTCTGATTTTTGATTCTCAAGTAACCGCTGATTAAATCGGGTTGCTCGATTTGATCATCGGTTACTTTATTCCGTCACCGTAACGTGGACGGTGCCGGTGACCTCATGGCCCAGCTTGCACGTCAGCTCGTAGGAGCCGAAGGCCTTGATGGGCTCCGCCTGGATGAGCTTGTTTTTCTCAATGTGCACGCCGTGCTGCTGCGCCAGCGCCTCCGCAATTTCCTTCGTGGTGACTGCGCCGAAGAGCCTGCCGCCGGCGCCGGCTTTCGCCTGGACACGGACGACGATGCTCTCAAGGCCTTTCGCCGTCTCCTCCGCCTCGGCCTTCTCCTTGGCCTGCTGCTTGATGCGGGCGGCCTCCTGCTGCTTCATGGCGTTGAGGTTGTCCTTATTGGCCTCCGTGGCCAGCTTGCGGGGCAAAAGGTAATTGCGGGCATAACCGTCTGAGACCTCAACGAGCTGTCCGGCCTTTCCCTGATCCTTGACGTCCTTTAATAAAATAACCTTCAAAGCGGTTCACTCCTTTTCATATCCCTGTTCTGCGAGTTCCTGATTGATGGCGGCCGTGAGATTGGCCAAAACCTGATATTGGGTCTGTCCGCGAACCTGGGCGCCGGCGGTGGACCTATTGCCGCCGCCCCCCAGCCGCTCCAGAATGATCTGTACATCGAGATCGCCAATGCTCCGGGCCGATATGCCCACGGCCCCGTCTGTGGAAAACAGGACGAAGGACGCCTGAATGCCGGAGATGTTGACAAGCTCATCCGCCGCCTGAGCCGCCACGATCCGATCAGCCTTGACGTCCGATGACGCGATGGCGATGCCGGTCTTGTAGAGCTTGGCCTGGCGGACGATGTTATAACGCTCCACAGTACCGGCGAAGTCGTTTTGCATCATGCGCTTGACCTCTGTGGTGCTGGCCCCGGCCTGGCGGAGGAAGGCAGCCGCCTCAAACGTGCGGCTCCCGGTGCGCATGGTGAAGTTTTTCGTGTCCATGACGATGCCCGCCATAACGGCCTCCGCCTCGACCCGGAGAATGTCGGACTGGTTAACCGTGTACTGGAGCAGCTCCGCCACGAGCTCACAGGCGGATGAGGCGTACGGCTCGTGAAAGTTGATGACGGGGTTTTGGATATAGTCCGCCGCCCGGCGGTGGTGGTCGATGACGGCCACATTGTTGCATGAGGCCAAAATTTCCTCCGACTCCACCTGATTTGGGCGGTTCGTGTCCACGACGATCAGCAGGCTCTTGCTCTTCATCTCCAGCATGGCGTCCTGGGGGGCGATGAAGCGGCCCTGATATTCCGGCTGGGCCAGCAGGGTCTCCATCATGGGGCCCGTGCCCTGGGTGTCGATATCGATGATGATGCGGGCCTGCACCCCCAGCGCCCGCGCAATGCAGCAGACGCCCACGGCGGCGCCCAGCGAGTCAAGATCCGCCTGCTTGTGACCCATGACGTAGATGTCCTCTGAGCCGCTGATGAACGCTTTCAGGGAATTTGCCATGACGCGGGATTTGACCTTGGTTCGGGATTCCAGTTCATTCGTGCGGCCGCCGTAGAATGTGAAGCTGTACTGGTTTTTCGTAACGGCCTGATCCCCGCCCCGGGAGAGGGCCATCTCGATGCCCAGGCGGGCGAATTCATAGCTCTCCCGAATGGAGCTGCTGTCTCTTCCGATGCCGATGCTGACGGTGGCGGAGATGCCGGTGGGACTTGACACCTCCCGGACTCTATCAAGAATGGAGAATTTATCGGCTTCGAACGCGTCCAGATAGCGCTCCTCGTGGAGGAAGAGATAGCGGTCCCGATCGAGCTTGCATAAAAGTCCGCCCGTTCCCTCGGTCCAGAGGCTGATGCGCTCGTCGAGATCTGACAGGAGGGTTGATTTTTCCTTTTCCGTCACATTTTTAATGAGCTCGTCGTAATTGTCGATGTCGATGAGGGTGCAGATCGGACGGGACGCGTAAAACTCATCCTTGATGTTGCTGAAATCCGTCACATCGATCCAATAGGCGTTGCCCAGATACTGCTGCTTCTGGTTTTTGGGCTCGGAGCGCACGATGTTGCCGAAGACCTGATATTTTCGTTCACCCACGGCCATCACCTCGGGGCAGAGGGTTTTGCCCTCCAGAAGCCACTTGGTGGTGAATTCCGGAACCACATCGCCCAAGCGCTGTTCAAACAGGTGCTCCCGGTCGCCGGTCATCCTGAGAAAGCCGTCATTGCTCCAGATGATCTCGCTGTTGTCCAGGCGGAAGATGACCATGGGCATGGGGAAGTTGAACATGTTGTCCCTGTGAACGGACTCGACGCTGTAGGTCACTTCCTCAATATAGTCTACCAGTTCGCTGCGCTGGCGGGACATTTTGATCTGGGAATAGATGAAGAGCAGGACAATGACACCGCCCTCCGCCGCCGCGACAATGGGACTCACGAAGACGGTCACAATGGCAAATATGACGAGGATCAAGAAATAAAGCCGCATGCTCGGCCGGAGCAGACGGGATAGCTTCTGATTCACCTTTCGCCCTCCTGTTGCTTGCGTTCTCAGATGATCTGGGGTTTGAATAGGATGGATAGAATATTATATCAGAGTTTTTCGGTTTTCACAATCGGAAATCAAGATCTCCGCGATCGATTCCGCCGATTCTTCCGCCTTTTCGCCCGCATCCGAAACGCGTATACAAAATAGAGAACGAAAAGCAGCACAAACACCAAAATAGCCACAATGACTATAGGCTGACTCAGCGTGGCCTTCACATGGCTGAGCATATACGCCGAACGTGAAAGCTCCACTGCGGACGCCGCCACGAGCTTGACCGGCCCATATGTCCGATCGCCGTAGGCGAGCGTCATCTCCCCCATGACCTGCCCTGCCGTGATGGGGGCCGTCTCCCCCTCGTCACTGCTCAGCGTCACGCTCCTGACAATGTCATCGGCGCTGTAGTCGTTCGGCAGGAGCATGGAGACACTCCCCTCGGGTACGAGGCCCACGGAATCGGTGCCGTCGCCGTAGAGCACCGGGGCGGTGGCGACCCGCTCGCTTGTCGAGAGAACGTCCTGATAGCTGTAATTTGCAAAAACCCATTCGCAGAGATCTTTTGTGGCGGTAAGGTGGTTCTCCTCCGGAATCTCCGCAAAGACAGTCGCTTCGTTTTCCCCGCGGATATTGACCCCCATGATGACGCAGATAATCTCCAGATCACCGTCCCGCGCCGTAGAGACGAGGCACTGACCGGCCTCCTTTGTATAGCCGGTCTTCCCGCCGGTGGTTTTTTCGTAATAATTGTCACTCTCCGGGTTGATGAGGCTGTTCGTGGTCTCCAGCTTCCGAATTTCGGACATGTTCGTCATGGGCAGGGTCTTGGTGACCGTCGCTGTGATTTCCTTGAAGAGCGAATGTGTCAGCGCCTCGCTGACCATGAGGTACATGTCATGGGCGGTGGTGTAATGATCCGCATCGGGCAAGCCGTGGGCATTGGCGAAATGGGTGCCGGTGCAGCCCAGCGCTGCGGCGCGCTCGTTCATCAGCGCCACAAACGCATCGGTCGATCCGGATACCGCTTCAGCCAGTATGTTGCACGCCTCGTTGGCGGAGGCGATGAGGACACAGTCCAGCAGCTCCTCAACCGTCATCACCTCACCGGGCTGGATGTTCGACGTGCTCCCGTCCTCCGCGAGATCGGCGTCAAAGGTGTTTGAGGCGGTGATCGTGCCGTAGAGGCTCAGATCGCCCCGGTCGGCAGCCTCCAGGACGAGCAGAGTCGTCATAATCTTCGTGGTGCTGGCGGGATAGACCTGGGCGTCTTCATCTTTGGCATAGAGAACCTGGCCGGAGCTCTTCTCGACAACATAGGCGGATTTGGCGGCGGTTCCCGGATCATCCAGGGCGGACGCCGACGGGATGAGCATGCAGAGAATAAAAATGAATGTGATGGATAAAAAAATGTGTTTTTTCATGTAAATCTCCAGGAATCTGTGGTATGATGCTGATAGCCCCACATATTGGGGTACCAGTCATTTTCTGATGTGTGCGAAACAACGGTCTATATTATAGCAAAGAATGGCCGTCTGATGCAACATTATTTTGCCAAGCGGGCGTTCGAGACCGGAGGCAATGAGCGCATTTTAACAAGGCGGGGCACGTGATGAAAAGAGATGAACATAAGCGGCAACTCGGACGGGCGGGAAAAATTGTCCTTGCGGTGATGGCGGTGGCCGTGCTCTTTACGCTTGGCTTTTTTGCCGGCCGCTCCTCGCGAAGCGGCGGCGCCGTGACGGTGCAGACACAGAAGTCTCCCGAGGCGTCCGCCTCCCAGACGCAGGACACCGGCCAGACGGCGGAATCGCCCTCAGCCTCTGAGACAACCGCTGACGAGAGCCCCGCATCGTCAGACGCGCTGATTAACATCAATACGGCCACGGCGGCGGAGCTGGAGACCCTGCCGGGGATCGGTGCGGTCATGGCCGGGCGGATCATTGATTTTCGGGAGACGTATGGGGACTTTAAGCTCACGGATGAGATCACCGATGTCAACGGCATTGGCGATGCCACATTTGAAAATATAAAGGATCTAATTACGGTTGGGGATCAATCAGGAGGATCGTGACGTTGAAAATTCTTGTGGTAGACGACGAGCAGACGCTTGTCAAGGGCATTAAATTCAATTTGGAGAACGAGGGCTACCAGGTGGATGTGGGCTATGACGGCGAAATTGCCGTCGAAATGGCCAGAAATGGGCAATACGACCTCATCGTCCTGGATGTGATGATGCCTAAGCAGGACGGCATCGCGGCCTGTATGCAGATCCGGGAATTCTCCACCGTCCCCATCGTCATGCTCACGGCCCGGAGTGAGGACTCGGACAAGCTCGTCGGGTTTGAGTCCGGGGCGGACGACTATGTGACAAAGCCCTTCAACATTCTGGAGCTCAAGGCCAGGATCCGCGCCCTGATCCGCCGCTCCGCCATACAGGGACAGGGCTCTGATCAGGACGACCGGATTACGGGCGGCCCCATCAGTATTGAGCCCCTGCGGCGCAGCGCCGAGCGGGACGGGGCGCCGGTGGAGTTGACGGCCCGGGAATTCGACCTGATTGAGCTCTTTATGAAAAATCCCGGCCGCGTCTACAGCCGGGAAAATCTTCTGGACATCATCTGGGGCTACGACTATCAGGGGGACGTGCGCACGGTGGATGTCCACATCCGGCGGCTGCGCGAGAAGCTGGAGCGCGATTCGGCGGCGCCGGAGCTCATTATGACCAAGTGGGGTGTGGGGTACTATTTCAAAGCGTAGAAAAGTCGGATTTCGCATCCGCAACAGTGTACAATTTAAACTCAGCATCTCGTTTTTCGCCATCATCGCGGGTCTTTTGATCCTGCTGAACACCTATCCGCTGACCGTGTCCCGCGACCTCGTTTTCCAGTCGAAGCAGAGTACGCTCCAGGGAAAGGCGCAGGACGCGGCAACCGCCCTCTCTACACTTGAGAGCCTCTCGGCGGACACGGTCAAGGCCAACATGGGCTATCTGGATCTCGGTGCGTTTACGCGGATTTTGGTCACCAACGAGGCGGGTCTCATCCTATATGACACCTCGGACGGCGGCGTCAATGTGGGGAAATATGCCCTTTTTTCCGAAGTTGTCACGGCGCTGAGCGGCAAGGACATTTTCTACTCCAAATTCTCTGACGGGGCGTTTATGAGCCGGGCCGCCATCCCTGTCGTCTACAGTGGCCGGGGCGCCGGCGTCACGACGGGGGCGGTGTACATTTACGAGTCCGACACCGACCAGGCCGCGCTGATTCTCGGCCTCCAGACCACGTTTCGCAATGTGTCCGTCGGGATCTTTTTCATTTCCCTCATCCTCGTCATCTTCTTTTCCAGCACGCTGACACGGCGGCTGAAGGTCATGCTCCGGGGCATAAAGTTTGTCAGCGACGGGGACTATAATTATCAGATCAAGGAGAAGGGAAACGACGAGGTTGCGGAGCTGGCCCGGGCGTTTAACGACCTGACGAGCCGCCTCCAGAACACTGAAGAGGTGCGCCGCCGTTTCGTCTCGGACGCGTCCCATGAACTGAAAACGCCGTTGGCCTCCATTCGCCTGCTGGCGGACAGTATTGACCAGAATACGGAGATGGATGTGGATACCGTTCGGGAATTTGTCCAGGACATCGGGCACGAGGCGGACCGGCTGACCCGCACGACGGAGAAGCTGCTGCGCCTGACACGGTTGGCCGCAGATTTGACGGATCACGGCGTTCCGGTGGACGTCAAGACCGTCGCTGAGGGCGTTCTGCACATGCTTCGCCCGCTGGCCTCTGAGCGGAATGTCACGCTTGCCTTCGATCTGGCGGACGGCTGCGTCATCTCCGCCGATGAGGACGACTTATACCAGATCATCTTCAACCTGGCGGAAAACGGCATCAAATACAACCGGGCCGGCGGCACTCTGACGCTGACACTGACGCGGCTGGGGGATGAGGCGCAGCTCGTTATCGCGGACACGGGCATCGGCATTCCCGAGGCGGATGTCCCCCACATCTTTGACCGCTTTTACCGCGTGGATAAGGCCCGGAGCCGGGATCTGGGGGGCAGTGGCTTGGGGCTCTCAATCGTCCGGGACATGGTCTTCCGCCACGGCGGATCGGTGGAAGTGGCGACCCGGGTCGCAGGCGGCACCCGGTTCACCGTGTCCTTTCCCATCTGGAAGGAGGATGCCGAATGAAGCGGCTGATTGCGCTGACACTTGTCCTTCTCCTGCTCCTGGCCGCCTGTGGAAGCGGTGAATCCGCGGCAAACGGGGAGGGGCCCACGGCCACGCTCTATTACATGCCCGTTGTATCGGGCGGCGGCTGGAGCCAGGCCCTGGAGGGCGTGACACTCTCCCTGGACGCTGAGGGGGATGCGGTGGAGCAGGTTCTGACAGCCCTCTGGACGTCGCCGGACACCGGGCGCTACACTGTTGCGCTGCCCCAAACGGTCTCGCTGGACGGCGTGGAGCTTGTGGGCGACGGCGTGGCGCTGCATCTGTCGGCAGCGTATGGAGAGCTGACGGCCCTGTCGCGCTCCCTTGCCCTGGCCGCCATTGTCCACAGCCTCTGCTCGCTGGACAGTGTAGAGCATGTGACGCTCTACGCCGGAGACATCCTCGTCGCGGAGGCGCTGACGGCGGACGACTTTCTGCTCTATGATAAGGAAGCGGACCCCTACGAGCGGCAGGTCAAAATCTACTTCCCCGACAGCTCCGCAAAATTCCTCTACGGCTATACCTATCTCTACACAGTGGGCCGGGATGTGGATATCGAGGCATATGTTCTGCAGGAGCTCCTGCGGGGAGCCGAGGACGTCGGGGATGTGGTGAGCTTTATCCCCGAGGGGACGGAGGCTTTGGAGGTCTATACCGAGTCGGGCACATGCTTTGTCAGCTTCAGTGACGTCTTCTTCGGCGACATGCCGGACACATATCTGAAGCGGCGCGCGGTCGTCTATGCCATTGTCAACTCCCTGACGAGCATTGCGGGCATTGACAGCGTCCTGCTGCTGCGGGACGGCGAGCCCGTGGCCAGATACGGTGAAATCCCTCTGGATCAGCCCCTGACGCTCAACGAACACATCCAGGGCGGCAGCGGTGACCGGGAGGTGACACGCTTCCTCTACTGTGAGCAGACGGGAACGCTGGTCTCCATCCCCGTTATGGCCGAAGCCGCCGAGGGCGATCTCGCGGCGGTGACCATTCTGAACACGGTTTTGGCCGCCGGAGACGAGGCGGGCTACCGCACACCCATCCCTGCGGGAACGACCCTCGCCGATCCGCCCGAAATACAGGACCGGATTCTCAACATGAATCTCAGCAGCGAATTCCTCGAAGCCGGAACCGCGGAGATGATCGAGCTGGCCTTGACCGCCATCGCCCGATCCCTGTCGGATCAAATCGGGCTGGACGGGATTCGGGTGCTGGTGAACGGTCAGGACATCATCGTTGACGGCGTCAATTTTTCCGACATCATCTATTTTTAGGGAGGACATATCATATGAGACAGGATACAAAATGCGTACAGGCGGGCTATCAGCCCGAAAACGGCGGACCCCGCCAGATCCCCATCATCCAGAGCACGACGTTTAACTACGATTCAGCCGCCGAGATGGGCGATCTGTTTGACCTGAAGACGGCGGGCTATTTCTACACAAGGCTTCAAAACCCCACAAACGACAATGTGGCTGCTAAAATCTGTGCGCTGGAGGGTGGCAGCGCCGCTATGCTGACCGCCTCCGGACAGGCGGCGTCCTTCTTCTCCATTTTTAATATCTGCTCCGCCGGCGACCACGTCGTGGCCTCTTCCATGCTCTATGGCGGGACATTTAACCTCTTCGCCGTCACCATGAAGCGCATGGGCATCGACTTCACATTCATTGACCCGGACTGCACGGACGCGGAGCTGGATGCGGCGTTTCGGCCGGAGACAAAAGCGGTTTTCGGTGAATCCATTTCCAATCCTGCGCTTGTGGTGCTGGACATTGAGCGGTTCGCGGCGGCGGCCCACCGCCATGGCGTTCCGCTGATCATCGACAACACCTTCCCGACGCCCATCAATTTGCGGCCATTTGAATGGGGGGCGGATATTGTCATCCATTCCACCACAAAATACATGGATGGACACGGCACCAGCGTCGGCGGCGCCCTTGTGGACAGCGGAAATTTTGACTGGACACAGCATGCGGACAAATTCCCCGGTCTTACCGCCCCCGACAGCAGCTATCACGGCCTGATCTACACAGAGGCCTTCGGACTCGCGGGCGCATATATCACGAAGGCCACAGCCCAGCTCATGCGGGATCTGGGATCCATCCCCTCGCCCCACAATTCCTATCTGCTCAACATCGGCCTTGAAAGTCTGCATCTGCGGATGGCACGCCACTGTGAAAACGCCCAAAAGGTGGCGGAATTTCTCAGCGGCCACCCCGGCGTGGGGTGGGTGAA
>Ga0153972_1000519_pt1 | contig 12289 bp, 11 predicted proteins | sample TSGA056MetaG_FD_104732 | JGI IMG/M metagenome (GOLD analysis project Ga0153972, IMG submission 104732) | Attine ant fungus gardens microbial communities from Georgia, USA - TSGA056 MetaG | ecosystem: Host-associated > Fungi > Mycelium > Unclassified | place: USA: Georgia, George L Smith State...
AAGCTGATCGGCCAGTTTCATGGCATCGTCAAGTTCGAATTGGGGCTGCAATTGTGAGTTTACATAATATGCGTGAACTTCAACGCCGCACGCCTTGGCAGCATAGAGCAGATAGCCCGAATCAACTCCGCCCGAGAACGCCAATGCCGCTTTTGGTGAGGTGCGCAAAATGTCTGCCAAGGGTGGGGGCACGGTTATTTGGTTACTTCTCATAGTGTTCTCCCCGGCTATGGTGAAAGAGACTCCGTCGGGATCTTACGCCGGAGTCTCCATTCATGCTTGTTATTTCTTTTTAAGGATAGGAGTCCTAACCTTGCCTTCGGGGTCTTTGACTAGAATAATCACGAGCCATAGGACAAGACCGGGCGCAACAGCGCTGAGACCCAAACGGCAGAAACTGCAAAACATGCCATGTTTTTGCCCTCAGATAATTAAGCTTATTTTACACTCGACAATATCTTTTGTCAACGGTATAAAGCGCGGCGGGCTCACTCAAGATGCGGCAAAAATCTAGGATTTGTTTTTATCCATACAATGTGATAAAATATCTGGAAAAGCAGATATTTTATCTTGCGTCAAAGACGAATTTAGATTTATGCTATACACACGGGGAACTATACAACAACTTAACTAACAAGGAATGGGTATACATGAAAAAGGGTTCTGAATTTATTGTTGATGCGCAGGATACGCTGCTGCCGTTTTTGCTGAAATGCTTCGGCGGAAAGAGCAGAAACTATGCGAAGGGCATCTTAAAACGTGGACAGGTGATGGTTGACGGCAGGGTTTGCACAAGCTTTGACCGTCGGCTTTCGCCCGGACAAAAGGTTGACATAATAACAGAGGCAACGGTAGGCATACCCAAGCTCGCCTTTCCGGTTTTGTACGAGGATGACGACATAATCGTAATCAACAAGCCTGCCGGAATGCTTGCGGTAGCAACCGAAAAGGTGCGTGAGGAGACGGCGTATCATCATGTGAACGAATATGTGAAAATGCGCTCGAAATTTGGGCGTGTGTTTATCGTGCACAGGCTTGACCGTGAAACCTCTGGAGTCATGCTTTTTTCAAAAAATGAGGAGCTGAAGGAGGCGCTTCAGGAAAACTGGGACGAGCTTATAACAAAGCGTGAGTACATCGCCGTTGTTGAAGGCGTGCCTGAAAAAAGAGCGGACACAATTATCTCATGGCTGAAGCAGACAAAAACGCTCATAGTATATTCAAGCAATAGGCAGGGCGACGGAAAACGTGCCGTGACAAGCTACAAAACAATTAAGTCCTCTGATAATTTTGCATTGCTCGACGTTTCGCTCGACACAGGGCGAAAAAACCAAATTCGTGTGCATATGAAGGACATCGGGCATCCCATAGCAGGCGACAAGAAATATGGATCGGTGACAAATCCGCTTGGCAGGCTTGGCCTGCACGCATCGGTGCTTGAAGTGAAGCATCCGTTTACAGAAAAAGTTATGCGCTTTGAAGCGCCAATGCCGGGAACATTTGAGAAAGCATTTAAATAAAAAAAGAACCCCCGCAAGCGTAATGGCAGGGGACGCATAAAGAGGTAATAGCGGGTGCTGCCGGAGGAAATCTCCAATTGCACCCGCTATTTTAATTTGCTATCTTATTTGACCGTTTCCACGGATTATATATTTGTAGGTGCAAAGCTCCTCAAGCCCCAGTGGGCCACGGGCATGCAGCTTTTGCGTAGATATGCCCATTTCGCAGCCGAGACCAAACTGACCTCCGTCTGTAAAGCGGGAGGAGGCATTGTGATAAACCGCCGCGCTGTCAACACGGGACAGGAAGATTTGAGCGGTTTCGCCATTCGCGGTGACGATAACGTCACTGTGCCCTGTGGAGTGGAGCGCAATGTGCGCCACGGCGTCCCGCACATCCGAAACGACCTTCACGGCGAGAATATAGTCCAAAAACTCGGTATCAAAATCCTTTTCACCTGCCGCGGTGCCTTCGATGATTTTCTGCGAGGCTTCGCAAAGTCTAAGCTCAATTGGATTTTCCCTTTTGGTGACGAGCCTTTCATGGAGAAGCGGCAGAAAGTCATTTGCTATTTCTTTGTTTACAAGGCAAACCTCGGCAGAGTTGCAAACACTGGGACGGCTTGCCTTTGCGTTTTCGATGATATCAAGCGCCATGTCAAAATCGGCATCCTTGTCAACATAAATGTGGCAGATGCCGGTGCCGGTTTCAAGCACAGGAACGGCGCTGTTATCAACACAGGAGCGGATAAGCCCTGCTCCGCCGCGTGGAATCAGCAAATCGACAATACCGGCGGCAGCCATAATTTCGTTTGCGCTTTGTCTTGTGGTGTCCTCAATAAGGACAATGCAGTTCTCATCAAGTCCCGCTGCCTTCAGCCCCTTGCGAAGAGCGCAAACTATTGCCTCGGAGGACTTGTGCGCCTCCTTGCCGCTGCGCAAAACGCAGGCGGAGCCAGCCTTTAGAGCAAGGGACGCGGCGTCGCTTGTTACATTTGGGCGGCTTTCGTAAATGATAGCGATTACGCCCATTGCAACGCTTGTTTTTTCGATAACAAGCCCATTCGGGCGGCTTACCGTACGCATAACTGCACCCACAGGGTCAGGCAGAAGCGCAACCTCCCGAATGCCCTTTGCCATATCCTCAATACGCTGTACGGACAGCGCAAGGCGATCCATCATGACTTCGGACAGTATGCCTTTTGAGGCGGACATGTCAAGCTCGTTTGCCTGCAAAATTGCATCGGTGTTTTCAATAAGATAGTCTGCCATAAGGCAAAGCGCCTCGTTCTTCTTTTCGGTTGTTGCAAGCGAAATTGACTGCCTGCTGTTTTTCGCAAGAGCCAAAAGCTCCATTGTGCTTGCCATAAGCTATGCCCTCCTTCCTAAAAATCTTGTTCCGACGCTCTGGCCGTCAACTGCCGCATAGAGCAGCTCGGGCTTTTCGCCGCTTATTATGACCATATCAGCGCCGGCCCCGGTGGCAATCACCGCTGCATTGATTTTTGTCTGCATTCCGCCTGTACCAAGCTGGCTGCCGGTTCCGCCCGCAAGCGCAACAATTTCCGGTGTGATTTCTTCAACTATTGGAATTAGCCTTGCATTTGCGTCCTTTCTGGGGTCGCAGGTGTATAGTCCGTCGATGTCGCTTAGTATAATCAGCAAATCCGCAGAAATGTGTTTTGCGACATATGCGCTTAGCGTGTCGTTATCGCCAACGGCAATTTCCGAGGTTACAACGGTATCGTTTTCATTAATAACAGGCAGCGCGCCAAGCTCAAGCAGGCGGCTGATTGTGTTTTGGAAATTTTCAAGGCGGCTTGGCTCGCCGATATCCTCGTTTGTAAGCAAAATCTGGGCAACAACGTGATTATAAAGCGAGAACATTCTGTCGTAGGTGTACATAAGCTCGCACTGGCCAACGGCTGCGGCTGCCTGCTTTGTGGGCATATCAGATGGTTTCTCCGAAAGCAAAAGCTTGCCGGCGCCCATTGCAATTGAGCCTGAGGAAACAAGGATTATCTCGTGTCCCGCATTTTTCAGGTCACTCAAGGTTTTTACAATGTTTTCAACATGGCGCACATTCATGCGGCCTGTTTTATGCGAAAGAGTCGATGAACCGACTTTAACTACAATTCTCATATTCTTTTACCTCTATTTGATACTGCGGCTTTTTTCGTAGGCGGCAATGACTGCCGCCATCGTGTCGGAGCGGAATGCGCCTGCTTCAAGCGCCTTTACTCCTTGGATTGTGGTGCCTCCGGGGGAGCAAACCTGATCCTTCAAAACTCCCGGGTGAATTCCGCTTTTAAGCACCATTTCGGCAGAGCCGGAAACCATTTGCGCCGCATATTTAAGCGCCTTGTCCCTTGGCAGCCCGCAGGCTACAGCGCCGTCGGCAAGAGCCTCGATAAACAGATAGCAGAATGCAGGGCCGCAGCCTGAAACAGCGCTGGCAGCATCAATCAGGGCTTCGGGCAGCGCATCAACAAGTCCCTCGTTTGCCATGAGCTTTTCAAAGAGGTCAAAGTCGTCCTGCGTTGTGTTAAGCCCGCAATACTGCAAAACGCCCTTGCCGATTGCGGCAGGTGTGTTTGGCATTACTCTTATAACAGGATATTCGCCCCCCGCATAGCCTGCAATGGTTTTGCACTCAAGTCCGGCAGCCATAGTAACCAGAACAAAACGGTCGCTGCGGCGGGCAAGAACGGGGGCGATTGACGAAACTACGCTTTCCATAACCTGTGGCTTAACGCCCAAAAAGATAACCTCGCAGTCGCCCGCAATTTGGTCGTTTGCCATGCTGTGGCATGAAAGGCTGCTCGCAAGTGCAGCTGCCTTGTCCATATCGAAATCTGAAATATATACGCTGTCGGACGAAACACTTTTGCATACCGCCGAAGCCAGTGCGCCGCCCATGTTTCCGGCGCCGATGAATCCTATTTTCCGCATAACTTCTACCTTCTTTGTGTTGGGATTATTATAATCTATTATTATACCAAACTGCGATAACTTTTTCAATACCGCAAATGAATTGACATTTCGGAAATAAAAAAGCAGTATGAGCAATAGCCCACACTGCTGAAGTTAAGCTTTATAGGTTGCGAAGCGCCGTTTCAAGCTCGGTTTTGGAGTTTGTTTTGTCGTCACGCTGCTTTATAACCTTGCCTGGGATGCCTGCTACAACGCTGTTTTCGGGGATATCGGAGATTACAACGCTGCCCGCCGCGATAACGCTGCCGCTGCCGATGTGAACGCCCTCAATTACAACTGCATTTGCGCCGACAAAAACGTTATCTTCAAGGATTACCGGCGTCGCACTTGCGGGCTCGATAACCCCTGCCAGCACTGCGCCTGCGCCAACGTGGCAGTTTTTGCCCACGGTGGCTCTGCCGCCCAGAATTGCGCCCATGTCAATCATTGTTCCGTCGCCGATTACAGCGCCGATATTTATAACAGCGCCCATCATGATAACGGCGCCGTCGCCAATTGTGACCTCGTCACGGATTGTTGCGCCCGGCTCAATACGCGCGCTAATATTCTTCATATCAAGAAGCGGAACGGCGGAGTTTCGCCTGTCGTTATCGATTACGATGTCTTCTATCTTGTCGCTGTTAGCCTCAATAATCGGAGCAAGAGCCCTCCAGTCGCCGAAGACGATTTTGTCGCCTGCGCCGAACACCTTGGCATCCCCATAGTTAATTGCCTCTTTTTCCTTGATGTAAAGAGTTACGGGCGTTTTCTTTTCAGCCTCCGAGATATATTTGATGATTTCCTGTGCTGTTTTTGCCATGATTAATTAGTCGTCCTTTCCGAAAATCAGCTCTTCAAGCGAGTAATAGCCCGCTTTTTGCGATGGGAGAATTTTTGCGGCGTTGATTGCGCCCTCGGCGAAAATTCGGCGGCTTGTTGCCTTGTGGGTGAATTCAAGCGATTCATCTGCGCCGAAGAACATGACGGAATGCTCGCCTGCGACCGTTCCGCCGCGAACTGCATGAACGCCGATTTCGCCAGGCTCACGCTTTGCCGTCCTGCCCTCACGTCCGTATACAAGAGGTCTTTTGCCCTCAGGGTCGATTGCGTCAAGAAGGCGCTTCGCTGTGCCGCTCGGCGCGTCGGACTTCTGGTTGTGGTGGGTTTCGATCAATTCAATGTCGAAGCCGGGCAGGCAGCCGGAAACCAGCTTCAGCGCTTTTGCAAGCACGACAATTCCAAGAGAGAAATTGGCGCTTGACAAAACAGGAACTTTTTCACCAAGCGCCTGCAGCGTTAGTATCTCCTGAGCGCTATAGCCGGTTGTTCCCGAAACAAGGGGCGTAGCTGTGCGCTCAATGTATTCTGCAATTTCGGGCAGCACGGCGGGGGAGGAAAAGTCGATTGCAACATCGGCAACCTTGCCAAGATTTTTAAGCCCGGCAAATTGTCCCTCGTCAACGGTAAGGGCAACGCTCATTCCGGCGTCTTCGGCGCATTCCTCAATCATGCGGCCCATTCTTCCGTAGCCTAGAAGTAGTATTTTCAAAGCAGACCCACCCTTTGCATTGATGCCCTTAGAGCATCGGTGTGAGCCTCGGTCATGTTGTATAGCGGAAGCCTGAACCCGCCTGCCTTTTTGCCCATGAGGTTCAGGGCGGTTTTTACAGGGATTGGGTTGACCTCAATAAACAACCTGTGGATAAGGTCAAGATATTCAAGCTGAAGCGAGCGGGCTTTTTCGATGTCGCCGTCAAGGTAAGCGCGGGTCATGTCGTGGGCCTGCTTCGGGCAAACGTTTGCCCAGACGGAAATTACGCCCTTTCCGCCGATGCTCATTAGGGGAATGACAATATCGTCGTTTCCCGAATACATACAGAAATCGTCGCTTAGAAGCTTTGCAATGTTCATTGCGTAGCCAATATCGCCCGAGGCTTCCTTTATTGCAACAATGTTCGGATGCTTTGAAAGCCGGGCTACAACGGAAACTGGAATGCTGCAGCCCGTGCGCCCCGGTACGTTGTAAAGTATGCAGGGAGTGCTTACAGCGTCGGCTACCACTTTGAAGTGCCGGTACATTCCTTCCTCATTTGCCTTGTTGTAGTAAGGCGCAATAAGAAGCAGACCGTCAACTCCAAGTTCGTCGTACGCAAGGCTTTTCTCAAGCTGGGTCTGTGTGCTGTTTGAGCCGCTGCCTGCGATAATGGGGATGCGTCCGCCAATGCGCTCCATTGCGAAGCGGATAACGGCTTCGTCCTCCTCGTGGCTCATTGTAGATGATTCGCCTGTTGTTCCAAGAAGCAAAATGCCGTCTGTTTTGTTTTCCAGATGAAAGTCGATAAGGTTTGCAAGACTGTCAAAGTCAACGCTTCCGTCTGAAGCAAATGGTGTGACAAGAGCCACAATTGATCCGGTTAAATTCCATGTCATAGTTTTTTCCTCCAAAAAATATCTGTTATCGTTTAAACAACAAAAAAAGCCGGTAGGAATACACCTTACCGACCTGTAACAACAGGGTGAAAACCTTCGCCCCTGCAGCCAGTTTCATAGTCTGTAAGATAGCACCCCTGCAAATGGTTGCAGACAGTCCTGTGGGTATTTCCCACAGCCCCACCACACCTGCGCGCCCGCAAATGCAGTTCGGCGAATTTGCTCAAAGTAGTGGTTACTGCCTGCCGGCTAACACTAATCCAGTCGCATCCGCGCCTCTATCATTGTCTATCATGATAGCACCAATTGTTCGTAATTGCAAGTAGTATTTAAAAAATTGTCAGACCCGCACTCTTGCCAGAAATGCGCTTTAGGGTTAAAATGAAGAAAAACATAAAGGAATATAAATTATGCTTGATGTAATAGAAACCAGGCGGCAGCTGCACAAAATACCCGAAATAGGCTTCGACCTGCCGGAGACAGTTCAATATGTTAAAAATGCCCTGAGCGGATTATCATGCAAGGTGTTTGAGCCTTGCCAAAGCGCCGTTTGTGCGTTTTTTGATATGGGAGGGCAGGACGCTATTGCGTTTCGGGCGGACATGGACGCCTTGCAGGTGAGCGAGAAAACCGGGGCAAGCTTCTCCTCGGCGCACGAAGGGAAAATGCACGCCTGCGGTCATGACGGGCACGTTGCAATGCTGCTTGCGCTGGCGCACGAAATTGATGCGATGGGCGAAAAGCCCTTGCACAATATTTTGCTGGTTTTTCAGCCTGCCGAGGAATCCGGAGGCGGCGCACAGTTTGTTTGCGAAAGCGGAGTTTTCGAAGAATATGCGGTTAAGTGCATTTTTGCGATTCATCTCTGGCCGTTTTTGCCCTTGGGCGGTGTTTTTTCAAGGCCGGGAGCGATGATGGCGTGCGCCTGTGAGGTTGACATAACTATGGAAGGGCGCAGCGCCCATGTTGCCAAGGCAAGCGAGGGGGCGGACGCACTTGAGGCGCTTGCAAAAACGCTTTTGGGCTGCTATGAGATGGAGAAAAACGAAATTGCCTCAGAAGTTCCAAGGCTTTTGAAATTTGGTCTGCTCAATGCGGGAACGGTTCGCAACGCCATAGCCGCCAATGGCATTTTGCAGGGAACACTAAGAGCCTTTGACGACGACACATTCGGGTTTCTAAAAAGAAGGGTTCAGGAAATTGCCCAAAATGCCGCCGACGAAACGGGCTGCACCCTGTCGGCAAATTTCACAAGCGGATATCCTGCGCTGATAAATGATGAGAAGCTTTTTGCGAGGGTTCTTGAGGTTTTAGGCGAAGAAAACGTCGGGATTTTAGATGAACCGTCAATAACGGCGGAGGATTTTTCGTTTTACGGACAAAAGATTCCATCGGTATTCCTGTTTGTCGGAACGGGACTTAATATTGCGCTGCACGCAGATAATTATAATATAAATGAGAATGCGCTTTTCTCGGGGCTTGATGTTCTGAAGAAGCTGCTTGAAGTATAAGAAAAAGGCTTGCCATTTGGCAAGCCTTTATTTTATTGCCCTTCCAAGCTCGTGTACGTTTTCAAAAACAAAGTCGGGCTTAATCCCGCTTGCCTCCAGCATCCGGCCGTCCGTCTCGCCCGACATCACAAGAACCGAAACCGCGCCTGCGTTTTTGGCAACCAGAATGTCGGTGTAGAGCCTGTCGCCGACGCAGGCGATTTGGGAGTTTGGTATACCGTGCATTGAGGAAATTATGTCAACCATGCTTCGGTTCGGCTTGCCGATATAAAACGGTTCGCGTCCTGTCGAGGCAGTCAGCAGCGCACAAATGCTGCCGCAGTCGGGCAGAACCTCGCCCTTGGGCATTGGGCAGACCAAATCGGGGTTTGCGGCAATGAAGGCTGCGCCGTGCCGCAGAAAATGCACCGCCCTATCGAGCTTTTCATAGGTAAGCTCCGTGTCAAAGCCGACTAGCACAACGTCGGCGTTATCCTTGCAAAGAGTGATGCCGCTTCGTTTAAGCTCTTCTTCAAAGGCGGTGGTGCAAACGGTGAAAACCTTTTTACCTGCGTAGTTTTCTCTTAAATATCTAATCGCCGCCATGCTGGAGGTGAAAACATTCTCCTTTTCGCAGGGGAAACCAAGATTCCTTAGGCGGTTAACATAATCATCTCCGGCTCTGGAAGAATTATTTGTCAGGTAAATGTATTTCTTGGATTTTTCGGCAAGAAGATTTACGAAATCGACTGCGCCGTCAAAGACATCGTCGCCAAGATAGAGCGTCCCGTCCATATCAAGAAGAAAAAGCCTGCAGGCTGATAGTTCAAGCAAGCCGGTTGACATAATCATATATTGAGATCTTCCTTTATTACTGTTGTGAGGTCCTCCTTGCTGGGACTTTCCATTTCTGAGAGGCGGTTTGCCTGCTCCACAACCATTTTTTCAAAGATATTTCGGACGTCACGGCCGTTGCCAAAGTTTTCGCCCCGGCTTTCGTATAAATCGTTAAAAAGCTCGGTTGCGTACTGCTGGGCTTCGTCGTCTAACTCGTATCCGTTTTTCTCGCATTGCAAATCGAAAATGCGCTTTAACTGCTCGCCGTTATAGTCTTCAAAGTAAAAATATTTGTTGAATCTTGACTCAAGTCCGGGGTTAGAGGTGATAAATTTGTCCATTGGCCCATTGTAGCCTGCTACGATTACGACCAAATCATCACGACGATCCTCCATAGCCTTTAGAAGCGTGTCAATAGCCTCCTGCCCGAAGTCGTTTTCTGTACCACCGGCCAGGGCATATGCCTCGTCTATGAACAAAACGCCGCCCAAGGCGCTGTTTATAACCTCGGTTGTTTTAAGAGCGGTTTGCCCGACATAGCCTGCCACAAGCCCGGATCTGTCAACCTCAATCATCTGTCCCTTTGACAAAACGCCGATTGCGGCATAGAGCCCGGATAAAATTCTCGCAATTGAGGTTTTGCCTGTGCCGGGATTGCCCATGAAAACAAGGTGCAGCGACATTGGCGCAACGGGAAGCTCCGCCTGAGAGCGCAGACGGCGGACTCTCATTAAATTCACAAGGCTTTTGACGTCCTTCTTAATGTCGTCAAGTCCCACAAGCGACTCAAGCTGCTCCATAAGCTCGTCAAAATCCGGCTTTGCCTCTTGGGCGGCAGGCGCTTTGCTGTCAGACTCCTTACCGACGGTCTTGCCTGAGGCCGAAACGGGGTTTTTGTCTGTAAATGAGTCTTCCGAGCTTGTCACAAAATCATTTGCATTTAGCGCCCTCTTGCTCTTTTTGACGCCTGCCGCATCGCAAATTGCCTCCATCTTGTCGCAGCAGGTGGTGATAAACTGCGCCTCGGCAAATGTGACCTCATCGTTAACGGCGGCAAGAGAGAGAAGTATGTTCGTAATCATCCTGATGAAAACACGGGAGTGGTCGGTGCCTTTTTTAACATCATCGTCGGCAAGATTCCAGAAAAACAGCGGCGGCATAAAATTGCCTGCTTCGCAAACTTTCTCAGTCAAGTGCCACAAAAGCCACTGCGGCATAACGGCGTTTTTTGAATAAAGCTCGTTTATTGCGTCAACGTGATCCTGGGTAACGGCGGCGCTGTTTTTCCATAGGGCGCAGGCACAGTTTGCCATGAACGCATCAAGCTCGTTTGAAAGCCCCCGTCCGGCCACCTTGTAAAAGGCCTCCGTATTTGCGATGTAGGCTTTGTGCAGGTCGCTCGGCGAGCGCTTCCAGTTGCTTGGCATGTCATTAGCTCCTTCAAATTAAATAGATAAAAGTTATTATAAACCAGTTTACCATATTTCTCAATAAAAAATGCAAAGACCGGTTACTGTTGATGTTTTGGCGCAAATGTGTTATTTTTAAGGGACGAAATTGACTATGGATGTGAAAACAAAATGCGAATGAGAAAAAAACCAAATCTTCTGCCAAGACTTCAAAAGACCGAAGCTTTGATGATAGACACGCCTGAGGAGCTGAGAGGCACGTGGAGGGAAACCTTTGCGCAGTATAACGCTCTGCATCTTGAGCTTGGCTGCGGCAAGGGCAGGTTCACGGCGCAAACGGCAAGGGAAAACGCCGATACAATGCTTATTGCCGTTGAAAAGGTTCAGAATGTCATGGTAATGGCGATGGAGCGTGCAGCCGGTCAGGAGACCCGAAACGTGCGTTTTATCGACCGTGACGTTATCGGCATTGATAAAATATTTGCTCCGGGTGAAGTTGACATAATATATATAAACTTTTGTGACCCCTGGCCGAAAAGCCGGGACGCAAAGCACAGGCTTACAGCGCCGCAGTTTTTGCGCCATTATGCCGATATTTTGTCAGACGGCGGCAAGATCATGTTCAAGACAGACAACCTGCCCCTGTTTCAGTGGTCTGTGGAGCAATTTGAGGCAGAGGGCTGGAGGCTGCTTGAAGCTACAAATGATCTGCACGAGCACGGCCCTGTCGGCGTGATGACGGATTACGAAGCAAAATTCCACGGGCAGGGCATTAAAATTAACAGAGCCGTAGCGCAGAAAACCGATGCGACCAAAAACACCAAGGACGGCGAGGTCGCCAGACTTCGCAATGCGTCGCTTGCGGACGCAAGGGGCTACGAGGACAGCAGAAAGGCTAATCTATGAGGTTTATTTCTTGGAACGTGAACGGGCTGCGCGCGGTTCTGACAAAAGGATTTGAGGATATATTCTGGGGGCTTGATGCGGATTTTTTTTGCCTTCAGGAAACCAAGTTGCAGGAGGGGCAGGTTGACATAAATCTGTCGGGCTATTACTGCTATTGGAATTATGCGCTTAAAAAGGGCTATTCGGGCGTGGCGGTGTTTACAAAGCATCAGCCTCTCGATGTCACCTGCGGAATCGGCATTGCCGAGCATGACACTGAGGGCAGAGTTTTGACCTTGGAGTACCCCGAATTTTTTCTCGTGTGCGTGTATACCCCAAATGCGCAGGAGGGGTTGAAGCGCATTAACTACCGCATGAGCTGGGAGGATGCTTTCAGGGACTATCTAATCGGGCTTGACCTTAAAAAGCCTGTTATCATTTGCGGTGACCTGAACGTTGCCCATCAGGAGATAGATATAAAAAATGCCAAGTCGAACATCGGAAATCCGGGATTTTCTTTTGAAGAGCGTGACAAAATGACACAGCTTTTAGATTCCGGGTTTACAGATACTTTCAGGCATCTTTATCCCGAAATGACGGGCGCATACAGCTGGTGGAGCTATCGTGCCAATGCCAGAGCGAACAATGTTGGCTGGCGGATTGACTATTTCCTGTGTTCTGACAGGCTGGCGGAAAGCATTGACAAGGCGTTCATCTGCCCTGAGGTTTTCGGAAGCGACCACTGTCCTGTCGGTCTGACGATTAT
>Ga0153972_1000520_pt1 | contig 12285 bp, 13 predicted proteins | sample TSGA056MetaG_FD_104732 | JGI IMG/M metagenome (GOLD analysis project Ga0153972, IMG submission 104732) | Attine ant fungus gardens microbial communities from Georgia, USA - TSGA056 MetaG | ecosystem: Host-associated > Fungi > Mycelium > Unclassified | place: USA: Georgia, George L Smith State...
TCTCAGCCTCGCCAAGCTCTTGATGGTGCATAATCGCAAAAGAGTTCCATGCGATGGCGGCGAGGTGGTCTTCGCTCTTGTCTTTTTTCAACCAAGCGATCAAATGCCTGAACAGGGAGGCGGTGTAGCGACTGAACGGCATCCCGTTTTCCCAGTTCCTATTTCCGTACTTGTGACTACCAAGTTCGTACCACTTAGCTAGTCTTGTCAGAGCCCACGGAGAGATGAGGTCTGGTCTGCCTTTGCCGGTTGCCGGCTCGCGGTCTGCCGAACCCGCTCCGTAGCTCATACGCTCTCCAGAGTCAACAATTTTTCCATCCATGGCACTAAAATCCTCCATATGTAATCAGTTCTCTTGCATAGGGGAGAGACATAACCCACGCTACAAAATCGGCTGACCACTCGCTAAGTTTGTGATTTCGCCTTGCAAAATACATTGCCCTCAAATTCTGATAAGACATGGTGATTGTGCGGGTCTGTAGCCATGAGGACGGGAGCAATTGGATTAAGGCTCTCCACACTCTCTTATCTCCGGTTCGCTGGTACTCATTCCGGTAGTTTTCGAGCAGATTACATATTGCGCCAATCACACTTATATCAATTTCTCCGCACATTTCAGTAACACTATCAAACTCGAAACAGTCAGGCGTAATCTCGGTAGACGCTAATTTATGCATCGTGCTTGTAGAATTAGCAACCGTCCCAACCTTATAGGTGTCAAACTCTTTCCACCAATACAGCGGAGCGGTGATATCGACAGAAACGATAATCTGCCGCATAAACTTAGAGTGGTCTGTGCCTGCCTTAACAAGCTTCTGAGCAAGTGCTAAATCGTCTTTGCCTTCAATAGGGTAGCCATAATCAAATACCGTGTCTGCTGCGTCCCAACTGTTCATTGGGTTTCGCATACCTCGAAGTGCGCCCTCAAAGTTGAAAACCTCGGTGTATTCAAATTTCATTTTCCATCAACCTCACTTCCATATAACTCGGGGCGAGAGCTGTAGCAGAAATATGTTGTGCCTAAGATGCTATCATGAAGCTTCGCATAAACGCCGCCCCCCTGCGGTGAGTTAGACTGAAAAACTACGGAGCTGTCATTAATAACTCTCTCGCCGCTAAGAAGCCTGGCAGCAACTCTCACGCTTGTCTCTCCCGGCAGTAAAGTAGCAAAATAGCTTCTTGTGGCAGCGGCATACTGACCTCTCTGATAAAAGCATTCTTTTATGCTGTTCGGGAATTCGAAGGATGCCACCCTGTTTAATAGAACCTCACCCACCATCATTCGCCACTCATCGGATAGCCAACTGCTGCCGGCCTCGTCTTCTATAATTTTTGATAATAAAAACAAGTCATCGTAACTGATCCCAGAAACCACAATATCCATTGTTTCAATTTTCAGGGCTCTCTCTGCCTCTAGTTCATATCCCTTTTCTGTGTCGCCATTGATGCAGCACATAATCATCTCTTCGAGGTAGTTGATATTGCGGTCAAACCCAGAGTAGTTCTCAAAACTTTGCAGAAGATTTGTGTTGGCGGTGCATTGAGCTATCTGAGCCACGCAATAAGTTTCTGTATCGTAATATGCATCACTTTTAACGTGGTCTTTTCCCCCAATCGATACCGAATATCCCAGCAAAGTTAAAATAACTATTATTAGTAGAGCAATGTCTATTTTTCGCATGATTCCCCCTATTCTCTGTCTCCGTTTTCATACCGTAAAGCCTCCGCCAATTTAAAAATCGGCGGAGGCTTTCGCGGCCTTACCTTGGTGTGGCTAATTACTCATACTCGCCACTACCACACCTCTCTTACCACAGGAGAGATCGTACACTCGTCCACTATCTTGTCAAAGCAGTCACAGCAGACCTGCAAATATACTTCCTCTCCGTCGTGTGTGCTTCCGTAGCCAATGGTTTTATGTATGATGTATCGTTCTTGCAGATCCCACTCATTAAGAGCTCCTCCACAATAATTGCAATGTTTTACTTCTGGCATCGCGACACCTCCCATTTTGATAGATATAAAACCACGGTTTTATCAATCACTCTAAATAATCTTCTCATAGGAAGTTAATGTAAAATACTCTCCATTGCGCTCAAATCCTTTGCAATAGATAATATCTCCCTCGTTAACTGGGTTCTTGTCATACACCCTATTAAAAACGGTAAATCTACTTTCTACACCGCTGCCTATTGATTTTGTGAAAATACTATATCCAAACTGCTTTCTATCAGATTTGCGGTGCAGTGGCTTGACCGTACTTATGTACAGCCTTCTTCTGTCCTCTTCTTTCCCGGAAACATATCCGCTGTACCCCATAATGTCATGGAAATTCTTAACTTTAACTAAATCGCTCAGATCGGTCATGCCAATATTCTTGACCATTTTTTCCGTATCACGTAAAATTGACATAACATCGAGGAGGGTATAACTCTTCGCAATGCCACCGGATTTAGTAACACCTACTGCATACCTCTGGACAATAGGCTCCAATGGGGTGCCATCCACCGCCGTCTTCTTAATCTGTTTCGCCTCGCCCTTTTTAAACATGTCAAAAAGTTCTACCATACGGAGCAATTCGCGTTGATTACCAAAATCAATGAAGAAGTCCAGCTTAATCAATATTTCAAGCTGTCTGGAGTCAACGCTTGTTTGGTTATCAATGTCGTAAAGCAAGTCCATAAAGTATGCATAGATGTTTTTTTTCGCCAGATTGTAGAGTTCCTCGGCGGTGCCTGCGCTCATATATTTGACGGATGTTAATCCTTTTGCAATGACGTTTTTCTTTTTGTCGAAGAAATAATCCCCTCGGGAAAGCCCCCATCTCGGAAGCGTAATTGCGATGCCACATGTTTTTGCGAGCTTTGTTCCCGTGATGATATCCTCTTCGTTCGCGGCGTTGTTCAGATATGATGTTATGAACTCATGCGGGTGGTAGTGTCGATAGTATCCGCAGAGGTACCCGAGCAGACAGTATGCCACGCTATGGTTGTAACCAAACTGATAGCTTGCACTATCCTCGATGATTTTCAGGAACTCTTTTGCCTCCTGCTCTGCCTCGTGCCTTGGTCTTTCAGACTTAGAGCAGTATCCCTCAAGGATTTGTGGCAGGGCTTTGTTAAGCCTGTCAGCGTCCTTACGTCCAATCGCTCGCCGGACGTTATCCGCTTCACTGCCGCTCAACCCGCATATCTGTTGCAGAAACTTAATCGTGTCTTCCTGATAAATCAAGTATCCATTATTGTCTTTCAACAGTTTGTCAATTAACTCCGACGGATTACCGTGCTCCTTGTGCGCAAGTAATTCATTTCTATAAGATGCACCAGATGGTCTGATGCAAGCGGTCACAAGGCTCATATCGAAAATTGACTTTGCCCTGTACTTTTTAAGGCAGTCGGATGCGAAGCCAGACTCGAACTGGAAAATTGCAGTTGGGTTCCTTGTTATGTCTTCCCAAACCGCTGCGTCATTCCAATCAACCTCGTGTGTTTTAGGATACGGGACTCCGACTGCACGGCATGTATCACGGATAACCTGTACCGTCTTCAAAACAAGGAAGTCGTATTTAGCTACTCCAACTTCATGAGCCTCGTCCATGTCCATCATCAGACAACGTTCTCCGTCTTTGTCAAAAAACCCGTAGTTGTCGTCTAATGTGACAGGGCTGATTACCATACCCGCCGGATGCACAGATTGAGATACCTTTGTGCCTATCAGTCCGTTGAAGAAGTAAAAAAGCTCAGGATATTTTTTCCTAGCCGAATCCTCATCCTCTGCAAACAGCTTCTTAATGGAGCTAACCTCTGAGAGCGAGTATGGATTTTTGCTGTTGTCTGTATGGTCGGCTTTCCAGCGTACTTCTAAGCATCGGCCAATATCCTCAATCGCCTTTTTGGCCTGTATCGTGCCATATGCCGCGACCCGTGCGGTTTTGTCCTCGCCGAACCTGCTGGTGATATGGCCGAATATCATCGGTCTGTCCTCTTCCACGCAGTCTATATCAATGTCACCAATCTCAACTCTATCCTCGTTACAAAAACGAGAGAACACAGTGTTCCATGTTTCCGGATTTAGGTCTATAATATCCGCCACATATGCGACCCTTGATCCACCCACAGACCCTCTGGCGGTGCCGATCGCCATGCCCTGTTCTTTACACCATGAGATGAGTTCTGACATTGATAGCATGAATCCATCCATCCCAAGCTTTTTGAAGACACGCATCTCTTCCTCGATTGCTTGACGGAACGCCACCTCTTGCGACTCTGGGATTACACCGGAGGCAAGTTTATTCGCAAATTTTTCGTTAACAACCTCAGCAAACTTCGCTGCGTCCGCTTCTCTGGAGCCGTACAAGAGAGGATACTTGATACTCATATCGAGTTTAAAGTCTTCAGTTATCTCATATAGGCTGTTCGTGTTTTCGATTGCCGTCATGTATGCGTCTTCCGGCAAAGCGCCCTGACGCCGGAACAACTCAACGAGTTCGTCAAAACTCTTATACGTGAGGTCAAATGCGTCCTCGTCTCCGTAGCTTTTATGCTTTGCAACGAGTAGCACCCTCCTACACTCGGCCTTGTACTTTGAGGAGCTATGTGTGTCTGTGCCTGCTATCAGCGTCTTATTATACTCAGCCGCCAAACGCAACAGCTTCTTATTAAACTCTACTTGCTCCGGATGAAGGTGAGGCTGAACCTCAAGAAAGTCGTATTTCATTACGAGTGATTCATACTTTGGATGAGATTCCTGTAATTTATTCAGTGGTGACGCAAGACAGGCGCTCGTGCTGATGATGTTATCTGAGATTGCCAAAAACTCGTCGAACGAAATGCGGTTCACATAGTAGAAGTGCTCCTTATCGCACGACGTTGACACTAATCTGTTTAACTCCAAAACGCCTGCCAGATTCTTGGCCAGTAAAATAGTGTGGTAATTGTCGCGCACCTTCTCATCAAGGCGTTCAGTGAGATAAATCTCAACGCCGTGAATATAGCGGATGCCGGCCTTATCACAAGCCATCTTCTTAGAAATCCATCCAAGCGGCTTTCCGTGTTCTGTAAACGCGATAGCTTTGCTACCATTTTGAACCGCAAGATCTATGTAATCTTGGAACTGCGTGCAAGAATCTAACAAGCTATAATCGGTATGGACATGGTATAGCGTGTAACTATTTATAGGGCAACCTCCCTTCGTAAAGGATTTTCCATATTTCGAACCCGTTATCAACCGGGCTCATCTTATCTTCAAGCAGGTTGTCTTTATCCCACAGATATTCAACGGTCACAAATCGTTTTAGCCTGCGGATGTTGTCGTCCTCTCGTATAGATACGCCCTTATCAAGAGCGAAAACCACCCTGCAAGCAAGCTGTGCCAAAATTTTGAGCTGATAAGGGTTCAAATGTGATGTAAGAAGCGCTCCCGCGTTATTGATTCCCCAGGTATGGGTTAATAAAACGGATTTCATTCCCTCAAAGATGATGATTTCTCGCTTCTCAATGATAGATTTGCGGTTCTCGGCCAGCCCGTAAACTGTATCGAGGGCTCCGAGTGGGCTGAAATATGTGTATTTACGCAACCCCTTCTCTTTCCACTGTTCATCTACCGTTCTGCCGGACACATTGATGATTTCTCCATTGATATTGCGTATCGGGTATACCAAGCGGTCTGAAAAATTGTCATAGTACACCTGAAACGCATCCATAGCGTCCATAGAGATGCCCTCAGACCCCCAAATCCCCATCTTGTCCCTGTTCTTTTCATACCGTTCCATGTAGTTATCTGGTAAAACCTCTGACCTCGGTTCCTTTATCTTCTTTTTTCGAGGAGAGAACCGTTTTGCAACCTTTACTGCTTCCATTCTGTGCCTACTCGAAACTGTTCCTTTATCTCCGGCGTATGCTCTGAGAATTTCCTCGGCTTTTCGCTTGTCGCACCCGTTATAGCAGCGGATGAAGGTTAATACGTTTCCGCCTCTGCCAGAGGAGAAATCGAAAAACGACTGCATTTCTGTGTTTACGGAGAATGATGGCGTTTTTTCATCTTTGAGCGGCGACAATGCCCAGTATTCTCCGTTCTTTTCCTCAAACTCAGCAAACTGTGAGATGTATTCAAGAATATCAACAGACTCGATCAGCTCTGATAGTGTCACGCCATCACCTCCGTATGTTATTAATTATGATGATTGTCTAAAATGGTGTGACCGGTATGTGCTGCTTAGCTTGCTCATATAGAATAAGATTCCCATGGAAAGACAGGTCAATGTACTCTCCCTGAGCCATCTGCATCCCGTTCCGGTTCAACACAACCGTGAGTTTTTTGTTCCCACACTCAACGCCATCGGTGTCAATCTCTTCTGGCGTCTTATCACGAATGACTGCTATCGTGGAGGCATTTCTACCGATTTTTGCGCTGTCTGCGACTTTGCCAGTAGCTGTTGCCTGTGCCGCACCGAGCCCTGCGATATTCATGTCGCCGCAAATCTGGTTCTTTATCATATCTACAAAACGACCGAGCTCTTGGTAGCTGTCAAACGCGTCTCCCTCACCCTTGCCTTTGAAATAATCCCATCTGTTCAGTTCAAACGATTTTGTTTTTTAAAATTTCTTACTTCGGTGTAATTATGAAACAAAATCATTTTTCGAGTTCGCTATACTCGACCGGTGATTAAACACTCCTTTGCCTTTCGACAAAGCGCAGACTATATCTTCATCCACTTACGTGGAGCCCTCAGCTACCTAGGCTACTAGGATACTTAGTCGTTGAACCTTCCCCTGTTCGGGGCTTGGCTGCTGATCGCCCATTGTAACAGCGTTTAGGGTTTAACCTTGCGCCATCCCATCGCTTTTTTCTGCTTTCGCCGCCGTCACGCTTAGATATTTCAATCTTACGTTGTGGCGCGGTGGGCTTTAGGGCTTTCCAGCAATTCAAAGGGTTATTTTTCGAACACTTTTCAGTGAACGTAGTCTGATTAATCAAACTATCAGCACATCTAAGCCTTCCGTATGCTTTACCTTCTTCACCGCCGTATAAATGCTCTGCTGGTCGAACATTGGTATGTATATGTGGGTAAACTTCCTTGTTTTCAACCACTCTTTTGCGCTGATAATCCGGCGTTCTTCCTCTTTGGTATAGTTCCCGGCGGTGATTTTCTTAAACTCAATGCCGGTAAGGTGTGCCAGAATACGAGCCGTAAAGAGTCTGGAGTTAAGTTCACTATCCAGATACAGGATGGCGAGGTCTTGCTTGAGCATATCAACCGCACAGTTCAGGAGCATCATACTCTTGCCCTGTTTTGCCTCAGCTGCAAAGACGAACAACTCACCACGTTCAAGGGTCGCATACTGGTTAAGGGCAGGGAACTTAAATGGAATTCCTGCAAACCCACTGCTCTGACGTTGTCTGATTTCATCCCAACAACCGTCAACAATTTCTCTGAATGGCGGTATCTCGTTGGTTGTGGAAAACTCCATCATCACATCGTCAAGCGTCGCGTAGATTTTCTGCTCTAGGTTTTCAGACGGATTAAAACACAGAGCCTCACACTCCCTTAATCTCTGGAAAGTGTCCCGGCGTAATGCCGCGTCTAAGACGTTGGCGACCAGCAACTTATACTCCTCAACTGTCTTGCGGGACAATACCGTGCTCATATCCATAAGTTCCTCTAACTCGTCTATGTTGAGCGCGGCGGCGTATCCTCTTGTATTCTCAGCCGAATTTAGTATATTGATGATATTGTACGCATCAACTGTCGTGATACCCTGCTCGACGAGTGTCTGAATCGCAAGGTACACGCATCGATTCTGCTTATCTGAGAAGTGGTTGGGCAATAGGTTTTCGGAGTAGAACACGAACTCTGGGTTGTGTATGAGCGACGCTATAACGCCAGCCTCGCTCTCGATGTTCTTTATATCGTCAGTAGTAATTTATATCACCCCTTTGAAAGTCTGTAATAATCACAGTAGTCCTGCATTTCACAGAGATAACGGCAACGAAAGAACTCTATATCCGGGGCGAATTCTGTCTCTACAACAATCTCCTCAATCTTACCAAGGAACCAGTTTAATGCACTCTGATAAGCCTCCTGACTGAACGGCACCTTGATGAATGTGTTTTTTCTGAAACAGTTAAAGCACAGCTCGTCTGGGAACTTGCCGTATCGCACGAAAACATAGTATGAATACAGATAAAGCTGCTTCAGATACTCGTCGAGCTCCTCATCTGCTCTTGTTGGTTTTTTCCGTGTACTGCGTGGCTTGAGAACCTTCGACTTATTGTCTATTAGCAGTATCTTGCCGCCTTCTTCCTGCTCAAGCAGGTCTATGTATCCAACGAATGGCCACGAACAGATTTCAAACTCAGCCTTGCTTTCGATAGAGAGTATTTTATTGTCTGACGGATGAATATTGCTTAGATATTGCAAGCCGTCCATGAAGTAGTTTTTGAAGACTGTTGCACTCGGCGCCCGAGCCTTAATGCGGGCTCGGAAATCTCTCAAGTATTCCGTCTTTATTTGCTCAGCTGTCTTTTCTCCCTTATTGTAGGATTCCAGCAGCTTGTGCATGAAGATTCCATAGCTGGAAAAGAATAAATCCTTGCTCTCAAACTTCGGAAACCGGATATACTTTAAGAACCATCTGTATTTACAGTCATCAAAAGCCTTGATTCTGGAATAACTCCATGTCATTTCTTTTATGAGCGGCTCGTAACTAACCTCTCCCATTAAACCGCCTTCCTGTTAGAAGGGGAACCTTCCTCCGTCTTCATTAACCTCTCCATCATCAACGGATTTTTCAGGCTCGCCGCCTCCGAGCGTAGTGCCAGCGCTGGCATCCTCAAATGAGAAGATTTTGTAGTTCGTGTAGGTAATCCTCTTAGACTCCTCATACTTCGTAGTCACATCGCAGTCACCAATCTTAATCCTGGAGTTCTCGGTGAGCTTAGCGGCCTTCTGCGCCGCTGCGGTACCGACACACATCACGAAACCAGAGAAATCCTGCTCATACTCATTGGTTTGCTTGTTTTTTCTGCTGATTGAGATGCGAAGCTTTGTGCTGGTGTCAGACAGTGGTGTGACCTCCCAGACCTTCGCATAGGCATTTTGTCTAAAACCGATGATAATCGCCTTCTTTCTAAATAAATTTTGAGTGATGTCAGAGCATCACTCGCTCTCCTCCAGAGGAAATGCAGCCTTTACATCCTGCATAAGTTTTCCGGCGAGCGTAGACTCCTTGATAGTGAAATAGTCACCGCTCTTTACATATTTTGTGACGAGCTTTGCTAATTCATCTCGCTTGTCTGGGCTACCGGCGAGGTATCTCTTGATATGTGTATCAACATCCTGAATAATTTGTTCCGCAATCAGCTTGTCCTCAGACGCTTCGGCCTCTCTCTGTTTGCTGCGGAACTTGTCGGGGTCATCATTGGACGTCGAGATGTTGAAATACTTCAGCAGGAAATACCGCGATGCGTAGGTGAGCCCGGAACCAAAGCTCTGAGACGCGTCAGACTGCTGGCCGACCATTGCCCACGGAACTACAATGCGCTCCTCGGGGTTATCGTTGTTTACCCAAGTCCAGACCATGTCGGCGTTGATGAGGACTTCATTAACATTCTCCTCATATATATCGCCCTTTGGGGTAGTCTTGGTTTTCTTGTAGTTATACGGTTGTACAACGGTGCTGCCCTCAACGATTCCGGGGATGAGAGAAAGCCCATACTTCTCCATAAAGACTGTAATCTTGGCTAAGATACTCTCTTCTTTGGTGTAGTTGTAGCCGTATGCTTTGGTGTCGCGTTTCATAACCTCTACCGGCTTACGAATTTTCGCAAGTTTTTGATAGATGTTTAATTGCGCTTGTTCTGCCATGCTATACCTCCTATCCATTCATCTTGACATGTTGACTTAATTTTGCCTCACCTGTCTCTAACAGGTAGGTGGCTTCTAAGTCAGCCATATGCGTAAGTAGAGCCAGCTTGCTTTTCTCGAAAATCTTGCCTACAAAATAGTCACCTCCTTTCACCGAGGTATCGAACCCGCCCATATGTGCTCTGATTGCATAGATCTCGTCGATGGAAAGCTTAATGAAATTCTGCAAGAGGATTACAGATTTTTCACTATGCCCGCAGGGAAAGCGCTCATCAATCTCATAGACCTCTTTTTGCACCCATCGTCCATCTTCTTTCACATTCCGGAATCCCTTTTTATAGAAGTTGGTCTTGCACACATCATGCAATAAGGAAACAATAGCTACTGACTCATCGCTATATTCTCCATTTATTCCTGCGCCCTCAATGAGCGACAGGAGGCATTTGTATACATTTAAGGAGTGCTCCAAAAGTCCGCCCTCATAGCTCCCATGGAAACGAGTAGACGCCGGTGCGATGAAGAAGTCTGATTGTTCCAACCATTCTAATAGATCATTGCTTCCGGCTCGCGTTATAATGGTTCGATACAGTGCCAAAAACTCAGCTTTTTTGTCTTCCAATCCATTCACCTCCTTCTATTTGGCATTTATATAAGCCACGGAATGTGGGTTACACATGAAAAAAGCGCCCACTCTATTTTGAGTGGGCGCTTCCCAGGTTCAATTTTGGTGAGCTGTTATCTCATTCCTCTTACAATGTCTGAAATAGCTTCCTTGAGCAAATAGACTACACCAGCTATGATCCATATAAAATCTAAAAACATTTTAATCCTCCTCCCTTAAATTGAAAACGCCAGCTTCCAGCGCTGATAGTCCTCGGCGTAATCCCTTGCCTTACGGTTCTGTTTTTGTTGCATGGTACTGCGACCAGTTAGGGAGTACGTCTTCCCGTGCATCTCATTGACAGCCGCCGCAGAAAAGTCTACCGGAAACCCTGCACGCTCTGCTTCATACATCCTATAGAAAAGACCGGAAAGCCAGATGCGGTAGAAGCTCAACTGAAGTTTAGACTGCCCCGTTTTGGCTGCTTCAGTTAAACGTCTGGATAATGCTGAGCGGAGGGTAAGCAAATGGGCATCGGCTTTTACTCCGCGCATTATGGTATCACCTGCAACCCTGTCTTTTCTGACTGGTCTTTTGTAGTGGGGATGCCGATGCGAGAAACTCGTCAGTGTGATGGCGCTCTTGAACGCCGGCAAAGCTTCACGGTATATCGGAGCTTCAGTATCTCCAACATTTATCCTGAGATCCTCAAGGTTTACGTCGCCCACCCTAACAGAGAGCGAGTCTTCGTCTGAGATTCCTCCGTATGCCATCCAAAGGTGGCAACGATATGTGATATCTATGGTTTCCTCTCGAACCGGGTCGAAAATTTCATCAAGATACCGTTGTAGGTGTAAGGGGCTGGCAACCATCTGTTTTTTGATTTTTTCAAGCCCGATCATATTGACTTCCATGATACCGTTACAAGCTCCGGGGTACTTCGCGAGCATACACCACTTCGCGTATTCGCGAAGTATAATGATAGACATCCACTTACTTCTCATGCGGATGCCAAGTAGATCATCTATGACAGGCTGAAGCTCAGCCGTACTTCTCGTACACATATCTGCGCCCCATTGCTTCTCATACGGCTCTATGGCGTCAAAGATTGTACGAGCGACGGTTTCGGTATGAAGGCTATCGGTGTAGCTCTTTATGAACTGCCGCTTTAATTCCTCGTTGTACATACAAGCACCTCCTCAGTTTATATGTGTCACACCACGGCGGCGTTCAGCGCAGCTGCCTTTCGCCATATTTTCATGAGTGACTCAATATCAAGGAAGGCTATTGCAGAAGTAGCCAGCAGGTTAGCCTCTGTTATTTTCTTCATGTACTCGTCAGACAGCTTGCCAATGTATCTTCCGACTTTCTCCTTAGACATCCTCTCGGGGTTTTCACAGAGAACCACACTATCCATACGAAGCCCGGTGTCTACTGCGCGAAGCAGGACGTGGGTGGGCTGCCCCATTTTCTTGACAGAACTCGTGATAGGTAGGGCAATAATGTTTGGGCTATGAGTATTTCCGACATTGTTCTGAAATACGACGCCAGGTCTCAGGCCGCCCTGCTCACTGCCGCTACCACCGAAGTTCATAAGATATATATCCCCGATTTGTGGGATACGTTCTGTTCTTTGACTGACCACGCTCAACCCTCCTTCAGGACAAAATTACTTACTTTAATACCTGAAGTATAACATAGGTTTTCAATCGTGTCAACATAATTAAATTAACTCCCGCGTCGCCGTGGAACGGATTACTCTACACCCTTAATCGCAAAGGGGAACACAGCCGCTATGGAACATCTTGCCCTCTCTTAA
>Ga0153972_1000525_pt1 | contig 12258 bp, 9 predicted proteins | sample TSGA056MetaG_FD_104732 | JGI IMG/M metagenome (GOLD analysis project Ga0153972, IMG submission 104732) | Attine ant fungus gardens microbial communities from Georgia, USA - TSGA056 MetaG | ecosystem: Host-associated > Fungi > Mycelium > Unclassified | place: USA: Georgia, George L Smith State...
CACCAGGGCTAAAAGCAGCAAGATTCGACAAAACCTGTGCTGCATCTTCCTTTGTGTTGCCTTCATTCAGCTGGTCGAAAAGGATCAATCAATGCGGCAAACGATATCACCCAAGAACAAAATTGAAAAAAAAGACAACACTGATGCCTCCCCGTGACTTGCATGAGATGCGCTCGTGCTCACCGTCGCGAGTCGCGAACGAAATATGATCACGTGTAGCTAATTAACACGACTGATGCAACAAGAAACCGATCCGACCACGAATGATAATAGAAAGCGTGGATACAAGAAAAAAAAACAATCCTCTCGAGACGAGCCTGATACAAGCACAGATGACTCACCCTGCTCAGCAAAGGGAGATGGCGGAGTATGGATATGATTTGATTTTGGTCAAGGCCTTGAAGTTGAATATTGTTTAAATCAGAAGCGGTTGGAATAGGAGCAGTTACGCCTCCTTGAGATTGAGGGGCAGGAACTTGAAGGGAGTTTGATGTTGATTGAGCCGGCGCAGAATCATGGTTGGGCTGGGATGGAGGTGCCATTGCAATTTAAGCGTCAATGTGGAGACCTAGAGTCGATAATCTACGAGGGGAAAACGGTGCCAAATAATGTATTGGAATATCGGTGATATTGGCGGCAGCGATGTTCACAGGCGAGTTCAAGTCAGTGTCTGACGAGGCGGTTTCGAGCTAAACAATATCAGAAGGAAGGCTATAAGCCTCGAGATATGATACTGTGATTTTTCTTACAAAGACCTAACGTTTTCAAGAAAAATATTGTATTTGCACAATGTGCGCTTGTTGTGAAGTGAGGAGGGGAGGGGGATATGGGGCGTGAAAGTCACGACCAGACGTGATCACAAACCCTGTGACCTGGAAAGTCATACCTTTATCACGCTTTTGAAGTTCTCACGCCACAGAAATCACATGGTCAGGTGCATTTGGATATCATATGCTATCATTCTCCCACGTCTTTACACCTGTTGAGTTACCATAGTATATAACCCAAATCATGCAACACCAAACCCAGCCTTGAGTTCTTTTACGAGATCAGCCAGCTCTCGGTCATCATTATCCTTTGACTTTTGGGCTTCTTTAACGCAGCGTGGACATGTACATTTCCCGAAACCCCATCCTTGTAATTCATTTTGTCTCATTCGATATGGGATTTGCGGATTGACATAAGTCACCAGCAGTTCCTCACCCACCCGGATATCACAATTTGCAATTACAGTGATACGTGCGAGGGCTGTGCGCTGGTCTAGGTGACGAACTGACACGTTGGGCTCACAAGAATGGTTCATATGGGAGTGCAATGCATACAATCCTCCGTGAGCTTCGAGGTCTAGATAACGGTAGGTCATTATGACATACGTCAATCTTGGGCACTTACTGAGATTCATGCAACCCAGTCCATGCAAGAAGCCAGTGTCATAGTCAAAGATATCATTTTGAAGGCCTTCCGTTATCGGTTTCTTCAGTATTTTCGCCAATTTCTTTGCTTCTTGCTGGCTCTTGGGTTCCTTGAATGCCTGAAGAAACAGCTGGTGCGCCTTTTTCCAAGATTTTCTATCTGGTTCCCATTCAGATCTAGTCAAATGTAAGGAGAAGTCAAACAGGAGCAGTAATACTTACAGTCTGAAGCTATACTTAAAGCGCTCTTCCATACCTAACTCAGCCAGTGATTTGACAAATTCCCAGTCCTCAGTGAATGCTTTCTCGTTCACCTGATCTGCGAGGAGAAGTCTACTCATACACTGGGCAAGCGCATGCAATGTCATCCACTCAGTTTCCCGGACAAAATTGAGAAGAGGGACACAAGCTGGGTTTCTCGCAGAGCAAAGTAAAGGGTGAACCTGCGCAGACCGCACCAAACATAGACGATTGCAAAATCTCGCAGCACACGGAGAAGTCGCATTGGAGGCGGAGCATGCTAATGCCAATGGCGAGTCTCCTAGTGGTGTTGTACAGAACGCACAGGCAAGCGATTGTTTTTGTAAATCGAAGATATCCCTAAATCCTCCATGTAACATCCATGAGCCCCACATCATCATTGAAACAGTGACGAGAACTCACCACTCAGGTGCAATGATGAATGGATCTTCCTTCCAGATCACTTCACCCTTTATGATTTCTTGAGTAGCAACTAGGCCTTTGCCTTTCTTCTTACCAAACCATCTCACTTCAACCTTTGAAGTCCATTTTGGAACATGAAGGCCAGCTACCAGCCTAGATGACGGATAAATGTTAACTTCGTGCATATTTCTGGGTGTTGAGATGATAAGCCCCTGATTTTGGATGATTTTTCTTGTCCTCTGTTCGCTAACAGTCCAGTCTGGATATTTACCAGTTAGTCGAGCATGGACTTTAGCGATTCCAAGTTCTGGATTGTCTTTTTTGAGCTGCACGATTGCCATTGTTAGCTCATCTTCGGATGGTATTGCAGGCATTTTGACGTTGGAATAGTTTGATGGATAGAAGATCAGAAAATTAGGAGTCTGGATGTGCCGGACCGGATCAAACGCCGAAATAGCAAATGGCTGTCTTTGACCTGCTTGCTCTCGGCCTTGCGCATACCTGCGCGAGTTGTCTACTCTTGTGACAGAACTCAAGACCATAGATTCCAAGGACCTGAAAGCTCTCCTCCTTCTTGCTCACTGACGTGTTCTGTTCCGGTAGGATCTGCTGCTATTCTCTTGATGCTTTGTGCTTGTCTGCCTTTCAAACGACTCGGCTTGTGCTGACCCCAACATAGATCCTGCACAATGCACCGGTACAGGTATTTTTTTCTCATTATTTCGTCCTCTATGGTGCTTGATCCCCAAAATGTGAGCAGAGGCCATCGTCAACAATCCTACATAGCATCAGACATTAATGAGCTCGTTGAAATTCGAGCCCGACAGCGCACATTTCATGGGGCTTATAGCCGTACCGCACTTGGCTCCCTCGGCTATGCATTGACGATACTGCGACTTTTCGATACTCGGTTTCGGAAAAGTGAGTTTGAATCTGTTTTCCAAATGTTCCTCCTATCTTTCGTCCGAGCTTATGCACGGTTCTAGTCGGCCTATTGTTCGCATCTCTTGGAGCCCTCCTCCTCTTTATTTCGTTCACCCGAGCTCGTCATTCGACACATGACTTTGCAGACTGTCATCAAGAAGCAGATACTCCACATCAGGGACTGTCGACTGTCGGCCAAGAAGGAGGCCGCAACTATGGGCGGCCATTCGTCACAGCAGGTTGGATTGTCATCCAAGTGACGGTTGTTGTAGCTGCGGTGGAACTTGGGATGTTAATCCTGATTCTTACTCCGGGAGAACTGTAGATATGCTGTCGACTAAATGTGAGCTTAATAATTGTTTGACTTTAAAGAATGTTGAAATTTCCTTATTCGTAGCACTATTCAGACGTCTCATACCATGTGTATGTATCTGCATCTGCTTCCACATAATCATAATGCCGTCCGGAGTTTCTCTTTGAGATCAATTGAAAATTCGAAGGTTTGTTTTTCTCGTCAATACAGACAGGTAATTCATGGAAGCTTGGGATCCACTTTCTTGCGTTTGAAACACAATGTTGAATCCAAGAAAGCTTCCTTCTGTTGGCTCATATTATGTCAGATCAGGACTGAGTTTGATTTCGAAAACGTTCTAACTGCTTCTCTTCGGTTTGCAGTTGATGCTGCTGACAGTTTTCGTAAGGGGAGAGAACTGAATGATATCTCCACGACAACGCGCTGCGGCATATCCCATACTACAAGTAGCGACTGACATCAATTTCCGAGGATGCGCTTCTCGGCAGCTTTTAGAAAGGTAAATTCGGTCAGAAATCTATTCGATTTAATGTACCGATTTCACGTTGAGAGGTAAACAGAGTTTTCCATTTTTTCATTAGATCTGATCAATTTGCAGTATTCTATTCCCCGGAACACGAAATGAGTGTGGAAGTCTAAATTAAAAAGGAGCCAATATACTCGAGGGTTCGTTGATGTTTTCTGTGAAATGTTGCCCAAGATGCGTCACTACTACTTTGGATGTATGTATCTCTCCCTCTTTCAGTGTTACTCGCTATATGTATGGACGCCGATCGGTTCGTGTTTTCTAGTCCCTAGGATTCCCTTCATACTGTCCATCGGGGGGCTTAATTTATTTCATTTCTGTTCCTCAATTTAGGTCACTCCTATGATGTGATATGGGCGCGAACCTCTTCATTTGTGCTACCGATTTTATCGAGGTAGGCTACGTATGCTGCATTTCGTCAAATGTGATGTGTGATGATGTTCATTTATTTATTGCGATACAATTTTGATGTCCTTGTTTTAAAGGAAAGTCCATGCATCCCCGGTCTTCACGTTTACTGTCATTGGTCTAGAGCAGTCTAGAATCTGTCATGGTTACTTTCGACCTATTCTCTTGTCGTCATAATCCAAGCATGTGGTTCGTTCCATCAAGTCATATCATTCTATAAACTGATTATTGAACGTCCGTTTCGCTTTCCAGTGTTGTAATTTTTTGTCAACAATTTATTACGCAGTGTACGTACACAGTCCGCGGTCTTTCCAGTGTTGCAATTCCTCGATATTTATGCATTCCATTTTTCTCTCTGTCATTGACATTTACGATCTCCAACGCTTCCTCGGTTTTTATTCAAAAAGCATCAAGTCACAAGTCTCCTTTGCTTAGTCGGTTATGCGATCTTGCCAGCTCATTGTATTCGAGAAACTTTTGGCTTGACGCGGCGCAAAGATATACAATTTCTCTTCATAGAAGGAATTGGTATCGGTCATTGAGATAGCTCGCTGTGTAAAAGCATGCACGCTAATAATACTACCATAGAAAGGACATGAAACACCCAGTGCATCGCTAGAGCAGAGAGACGTGCTACTGAAAATTTCATGCGCATAACGAGAGAATATTAGTTATATGAACAGTGATTCCAACTCCATAAAAGAAAGGTTAGGGTACCTCAGAGGTGGGAAAAGATTGTTTCTTCTTGCTATCCAATTTATCAAAGCCGCATATGTTGATTCACCTCAAAACAATACCCGCCGTAAATTTCGTTCCGGAATTGCGCTCATAGATTCATGACTGCCCATTGGAAACTTGCGCAAAAATTTCGGTTTATAGTCTTATCTCCGGACACGGCCCATTCGGTGGGATAGAATCTGGGCACCCATCGGCTCTAGACCGACGAAGTATCGCCGATTCATGATCACGGCTAGGGAAAGTTTTTTCTCAGTAATCTCTACGTCATCTCGTAGCACGACAAGAAGTGACACCTTCAGCGTCAAATCCATCAATCATCGCGCTTCGTATTGCAAATACACAAGGCCCTCTACAGATGAAGTCTCCAATTAACACAGAGTCATCTATTTTGAGGTCCATAGTTAATTGATATCACATGACGTCATATCAGATATTCGATAAATCCGAACTGGTTTATGTCGACGCACTCAAAAAGAACCGCTCGGAACGTGTGAGGTCGGCCTCATTGACTGGATACTACTTACGCGTGGATGCGCCTTGTCTAGACTCTTCAGGGTTCTTTGAGACACCGGAAGATGCGGGCAAGAAATCAGCGCGGGCGACAAAAAAGCTTTTCCGTTGCCTTCTCTGATCGAAATGAATCTAAAGGGAAAAAATGGGGACGGAAGCCGTCCTACTTGATAGTGCTCATGAAGGAAAAACACCCCTACCTCCACGCGTACAGTCTGTGGATCCCGGCTTTCATGGATTCCCGTGTTTATGATATGAGAACGCGACATCTTGGGAGGGCCTACTCTGCCGGTCTCGAGCCAACCAGGATAGTATAATCAACGTCTTATCCCGATCCGAGGTCCCCGGGTACCGGTAATCGTCCAAAAATATTTTCTGTCTGTATCTCAATTCGCTTTCTGTTCTCAAGTCTCTTGAGTCCGGTAGCAAATTTTGTCAAGGTCCGATTATACCAGGTTTCAAAGGATCGAACAGCCGATATTAAACGTACAAACTAGTACGCCGTAACATTATAGTTGAAAACCAATCATTCCCGATGGTAAAGTTCCAGAATCATAGAGACACTTGATGTTTTGTAAAAAACCTCGTGGATGCCTTCCTTTATGTGGTACAAATCCCGAGTCTATGACAGGCCTAGCTGCGCCTCAAGCCAATGAACCTCGGTCCTGCCTTGGCTTCCAGGTCTATTGTCATCTAAGCAGGGTGTCAGACGTGAAAGACGAGTTTCAGATGGATGGGTGGATATAAATAAATTAATAAGACAGCTCAAACCATGTAGAGAAAACGTCCTTGAGGAACAAGAAAACGATAGCGGCCTACTCAATTAGCTTCTCGAAGCGGCAATGAACGGAAATTCCACTCACAACCTTTCATCCAATTCGCAGCCTACCAGATACTATAAGAGGGTCACTATAGATGATAAAAATTCGGTCAGAAGCTTGTCTTTGATCAATTCAGCGCGAGAACGGTCTCTATCGATGGTCTATTATCAGTGATTCCAAAACCCTGGTAATCGAAGACCCTGACAAACCCGCTATTATCAAGCTCATAGAATTGAGTGCTCTCAAACAGGGTGATGGGTTAGAGCCTTTCAGAGACATAGGTTCCTGTGCTGTGGTGCATCCACAGAGATCACGGAGGTGTAGAGAATAATCTGCAACCCACGTCAGTAGTTAAAGTTAATTAAGGGCTTCCACCAATTTTTGCGATCGTTTCGTTATTCATCTCTCTGGCAACGATGCCCACGACCTCAACAACAGCATGCTGGAAAGAGGACCGATTGGATGGAAGATAACGGATTCTGTGATAAGAGCTCGCATCCGATCAACCTCTTTGAGCTGCCACACACACCCACTGGTAAATGATATCAGTCAGTCAATTGATAAAACGGTCGTCAGCTCAGATTGGAGATTTGAACTAGTTCAAGCAGTCAGGCAAGATATTTTTAAGTACAATGTAGTATACAGGTTCTCAATTTTGCCTCTCTCGCCGAATGGTCTTCGCGAAGACCATTCGGCGAGAGATTCTATTGTTATTTAATCCTTTCCAGATATCAAAAATGCGATTCACGTCCACCAGGAAGTCAACCAACATAAACAATTCTATACTTCAACGTTTGAGGTCTTGGACTTATTGCCGGCGAACCAAAGCGAAGCATCCCTCATAACCCGGTACATCGGGCGGGCTAAGTGTGTCTCTCCAGCGGCCAACCAAACTTCCGTGGGTGTTACCAACAAGGTACCCTCTGTAAAGCCATTGCCCTCTGTCGCCGTCAACCTGCAAAGTGTTGTGAGCTACAATAGATTAGCCAGGATCAGCATGGTCTGCATACGTATTCCTTCGACAGGCTCATGAATCCATCATAAGGTCTCACTCGACCAACCAAGTTGAACTGCCCCCAAGATGAGTAACCCTGGACAGAAAGATAATCAGATTGGCGATTCGAGAATTAGCGGAAACCATACTTCTCCCATTAGAATGACATCTGCCATCTTCTCCGCTTCCTTGCGCTTGGAAGTATGAACACTTGTGCGAGAAGCCCTTTGATATCGAAGGCTTCCGCTCCGTTGGGGTGTACGTACAGTTAACCCTTCGCGGTCTTCTTTGATGTGTGTCCCGATGGGAAAAAATGATCTAAGAGGATCGCCCGCGGGGAGGGGGATAAGACTTGAGTCCAGGTCTAAACCAAGACCGGTATCCGGATCTGAGAGGTCCCATGTTGTGAGGTGATATTCGCGAAGTTTCCAGGTTTGGTGATGACGTGCCACAACAGACTTTTGCAGGGCATGAGGTGAGGCACCACCGAGGATGGCTGCATATGCAGTAAATTCGGTGTACTAGAAGCTGCATGTGAATCAACCAAATTCGGAGGATCGTGATGATATCAGGGTTTACATACCGTAAATTGACCTTCCCAAAATCCTTCTGCACTATATCGATCAACTGTTACCGAATGACGAAAGGAGAAGGCCTGGTCCATACCTACCTACCGGGTTTGAATGCTTCAGTAAAATGGGCGTTGTGTTCTTTCTGGGCCATTGACTGGCATCTGGCCCATTCACTGTCCCATTCCGAACTCGACTTTACGCGGACGACCGATCTGGGCGGATGTAGTAAGGGTCCGGGATAAGAATGTGGACTGACAAGGGTCAGGAAAGAGAGTATAGCAGGAATCGCGACAGGTAGGAAAGTCAACTCAATTTCCTGATCGAAGTGTGTAATGTGATTTGAAGGATGGGAAATTGAGGATGGAAGGAAATCCGTCCACGGGATCACAGAAATGTTATACTGGAATGATGAGATAGATAAAAACTGAGAAAGAAAAAGCACTGTGCCTACTCTGTGTGCTGCAAGCGCAAAAGCTCCAAGGACATCAAGAGTCTTATCATTAGGCTTGTGGCCATCTAATCGACTCTCGGATAAGCTATGTATACCAACTCCAATGTCCAATGACTGACCTGGTTCCACAAGTAACCAATATAACCACATTGCTAACGTTGTATTCTGATCTCCGAGGGGCCACTCATTATGTTGGATCATGTGCATCGCCCTTGAAGCGCCATCATGACTGAACAAGAAGTCGTTTAACCAACAGTCGAGCTTGCCGTACTCCCTGAGCTGCCTCTCGTTTTTCCCATCACTCTCCAACAACCAGATACATGAACGCAAAAGAAGCAGGTGCAACGTGCCCGGTGGCTCCTCCCCTTTCGGCTGATAAGCGTCCGCCCGTGCTCGCAGGCACTTCAGGTAAATGAATCTTCGCCTCAATTCCGCCGATATTGTGACTGGGGAAAGAGACTCCTTCCCCAGACGCCTCATGGCGGGTTTGAGATCAAACTTGTGTGTGAAGACGCGGGCATAGAGGTGAGGGTTTGAAGTAATCGAGAGTTGAGAGTAGATTCGGCGGCTGGAAGCGAGTAACGGGACAAGATCAGACGGAGGACCCAAGAAAGTGCTAGTGGCAGCGAAAAAAGCAATATGTTCGAGCACCTCCTGCGGAATGATGTCAAGGGGAGACATTGTAATGGTAGTAGAGCAAGTGGAAGGTCATGCGCCGGTTTCATATGTAGTAGCCGGTGCCCGTTGTAGGATTAACCATTCCAACTCTGGCTCTAGGATCTGGATCTCCCATTTCTTATTGCACACGTTCACAGCCATGGCGCAGTACTGCTCCATTTTCATTGTGAGTAGCGTGTACAGTAGCCAGAATTCATATACCTCAGCCAATCAGATCAATCATTGATCGCATTACTGATATTACTGATCGATTATCTTCGATTTCAAAAATTTTGAGATCATTTTCATCTTGTCTCACAAAATGTCCGTGGATTTAACCAAGCTTAACGAACACCTCGCCAAAAGGTCATATGTGGAGGGGTCCGTCGTTCACCTCAGACCATTCCTAATTCCTACTGATTTCTCCTCGCAGATATGTCCCATCCCAGGCCGATGTCCTCGTTTACAAGGCCATTTCTTCGCCCCCAGACGCCAAAGAAGCTCCTCATGTAGATCGCTGGTATAGACACATCGATTCTTACGCCTCTGAGCATGCCTCACTCCCGGGATCGAGTTCTGCCGGCGAGGCTTTCCTTGGCAGCGCTGAGGCTTCTGCAGCAAAGGCAGAAAATGACGACGAAGACATTGATCTCTTCGGATCGGATGAAGACGACGACGAGGAGGCAGAGAGGGTTAAGGCTCAGCGCGTCGCCGAATATAATCAGAAGAAAGCCAACAAACCCAAGACTGTTGCCAAGGTGTGTTCATAGGTTCCTTGATTGTGCCTGGACTCACACCATTTGAAGTCTGTCGTTACATTCGAAGTTAAACCCTGGGATGACGAGACTGACATGGTCATGCTCGAGCAAAAAGTCCGTGAAATCGAGATGGATGGTCTTGTATGGGGAGCGAGTAAGCTTGTCCCCATAGGCTATGGTATCAGAAAGCTGCAAATTACCCTTGTTGTTGGTGCGTGTTTCTTGACAATACCCCTGGTCCAAGATAATTGTTTAATACCTTTCATAGAGGACGAAAAAGTCTCCATGGACGAATTACAAGAGAAGGTTGCAGAACTGGACGATTACGTACAGAGCTCCGATATTGCTGCTATGCAGAGTATGTACTCGTTCTCTATCAGTGTGATGTCAATTTATACTTGCTCTAGAACTATGAGTGTGTGGGAACCTATAGAGTGGTGTATTACGTTTCAAAATTGTTAAATCTGTCGGTTGAGTACGAAATAAATTGACTGTCGTCATAAATCTTCCTTCAGAATGGAAATGGAGGACCGAATAAACCGATGGTCGCCAGCGGTAATCAGGGACACTTTTCACCATCGACACGCGAATTTAATCTCGGGTAGGGCACTATAATCATCGGCATACTCGCTGAAACTTGATCTAGAATGGAAGATCGGAAATGACAATTGGGAGAAAAAGGACGCCGTTTCTTCCATCCCTGGAAGACAATGAAAGTTGTGATCAAGAATGTCGATTGGAAAGCCTCTTCTCGACTCGCAGTTCGTTATATAATGTCGTGAGCTCGTCGACGAACACGCTGCTCTATTTCTCCTGAAATAAACTACATTCGTGGAGCAAACCTTGAGCCAAACCCGTTTCTTACAATTTCCGATTCTGACAAGGCAGCCCTGCCAGATCCTCCTCCTCTGATTGTTTAGTCCATCACCGCATGTTCGCGACTATTCATTAGATGGTGTAAGGCCTTTTTGTTCCTCATTCTTCAGCTTTCCCTATCAGATCTCAGCGCAAGTCACAGGGTCTTCTGGTTGGCCGTGGTAGCGCTGCAGAACCGGCTTGCATCTGAAGATTCCAACCCACAAACCCAAGTTCATCTTGAGATCGGATCAAACCTCATAAGTGTCAGTAAGCCACTCAAGACCACAAAAGGAAAAAATACTTCGATCTCACAAACTGGACTCCGTCAGCTTGTTTGGGAGAATTTTCACAAGAAGAAATACGCCGCCATGAAATTTGGACCGGGCGCTATCGTTATCATGGCAAGTATAAGAATGGGTCAAACCAGCGACTGTTTTTCTATATCTCAGACATGGTTAGTTCACTGGATAGTCTTCCTTCAGACATTCTTCAACACATTGCGCTCCAGGCGACAACCTATTCGTATCCTGCATCAGGTACAGGTGCCATTGTGTCTCTGCTCTTGACGTGCTCCACGCTCTACCATGCTCTTTGCGTCCAGTCCTGTCCACATCTATACGCGGACATATTCCGAACAATTTTCGATACTCGTGCTATCACAAGGACGTTCAAGTTTCAAGTCACCGACTCGCAATTAGCAAGTGAACTGGTTGTCCGATTCCAGATGTTGCAGCGCATGCGAGAACGAACCTTCTCCATGTCCGAACTTCATAAAGACCTTTGGACGGCTCTGTGGATGATCTACGAGAGCGATGGTCGTAACGAATCACATTTACAGAACGTATACATTTCCGAGTACCTACTCGATATAATCAAATACTGGGATATCAAGGAAGAGGGGCCTGGTCATCAACTTCGCTCTTTGGTTATTTGGATACTCAGCCTTACTCTCACACAACGTAAGCTATTCGGGATACTCGTTTCTAGTTTGCCGCGTTTATTCTGTCATGGAACGGACATAGAACGTATCTTGTCCCTAACGGCTAACACGAAAGCATCTCTTCAACAATTTTTACTTCCCCACTCTGGGAATGTTCATGAGGTACGAAAATATTTTCTTCACAGTTATCAGATCCCTCTCAGCTTAACTATTTTGGATTTGTTCTTCTATGTTTGTGCTCTGAGTTGATCCAGGCGGCGGCCAATAGCATTTCAGCCCACTTATCGCACAATCCTTCACGTGGACAAAGGGAAGTTGGGACCAATGATGTCCATAGCGAGTTCTTCCCATCCACAAACAATGAATATCCGATTCAAACTCAGTGGAATTACAAACATGGGGCAAACTACATAATCAAGTATGGGCGCGAATGGCATCTTACCTGTCCAGATCCTGCTCCCGCCGCGATCAGTCTACTCTTCTGCTTGAAGGAAATTGGTCCTATTTCTATCCCGGACCACCTTCCAGAAACTCGTTCGATTGCTCTTGCCAGTCAAAGATTTGGCCCCACTAAAGAAGACTTACGAATAATCCGAGGGTACAAAACAAAGTTGTTCGCTGACGCAGTTGCCTCAGATTGCCATCGTATAGATGCTGACCAAAGGAAATATGGAAACCGACGCGAAGGTCAGGAATCCGATTTTCGAAGGATA
>Ga0153972_1000529_pt1 | contig 12222 bp, 13 predicted proteins | sample TSGA056MetaG_FD_104732 | JGI IMG/M metagenome (GOLD analysis project Ga0153972, IMG submission 104732) | Attine ant fungus gardens microbial communities from Georgia, USA - TSGA056 MetaG | ecosystem: Host-associated > Fungi > Mycelium > Unclassified | place: USA: Georgia, George L Smith State...
CCGACTTTACGGACTTCAAACTCATTGAAACCGAAAGAACGAAGCCAAAGAAGGAGCGCAGCTATGAACGCTGATGCTTCTTTTTTCGGCTGGTGAACTCCTGAAAAATCGAGCTTTCGGGAATGCACTATACCAGCAAGCATCGCCTTTGGATAGCCATTCGGCCATCAAAGGCACTTGTTAGGGGCGCTGCGCTCCCCTAATACCCCTCATAGAAAGGATGAGTTTATGCGAAAACGAAATATTCAGATTATTACAAGACTTGATAAAGACGAGCATGGGCGTTTTCAAAAGCGCGTAAAAAAGTCCGGCTTAAGAGTTCGCGCCCATTATTACGGCAAACAGCCGTTTGCGGACGCTTACGCCGATGTGTTCGCCTCGCTTCTGGAATCGAGCTGCGAAAAGGCGAAGTCATCTATCCGCACATTTGATAGAGGTAAACCGTTCCCTTATGATTTAGACAGAAATCATAAGGGGTGTGACCGTAATGGAACAACAGATTAAGAAAACCGCTTTATATTGTCGTTTAAGTAAAGACGATGAAAAATCGGGGGAAAGCCTGTCAATCGAAACGCAAAAGACCATGCTGACGCAGTACGCCAAAGAGAACGGGTTTATGCCCGTGGAAGTTTACGCAGATGACGGATATTCGGGCTTGAATTTTGAGCGTCCGAATTTTCAGCGCATGATTGATGATATTGTGCTTGGTAAAATCCACACGGTAATCACAAAGGATTTAAGCCGCCTGGGGCGCGATCACCTTGCTGTGGGGCAGTATACAGAAGTAATATAGACAAGGGCACAAAGGCGGAAATTGAAGCAGAGCCGCCAACACATAGAACAGGGATACTGAAAATCGGTATCCCTGTTTTTATTGGCATTTTTCAATGTTTCGGCGTAATGGTTATGAAAGTAACTATCAAACGCCGCAAACCGGCGAAAGGGACTAAAAATATGAACCAATTTCCCTATTTTTACAACAACCAAGCGGAGAAATTCGCATTTTACCGAATACCCAAAACCCTATTTACTGATGAGCGTTTCGCCATGCTGTCAGTTGAAGCAAAATTACTATACGGGCTTATGCTTGACCGAATGGGTTTGTCACGCACGAACGGCCTGATTGATAATCTGAACAGAGTGTATATCTACTTCACGCTTGATGAAGTCATGGAGTGTTTTCATTGCGCCAGAGAAAAAGCGAACAAACTGCTCACGGAGCTTGACGCGAGAGGAATCGGCTTAATCGAAACCAAACGGCAGGGTATGGGAAAACCTAACATTATCTATGTCAAAGACTTTTCGAGCTGTGGATAACTCACCTATATTGGATTTTCCAACGCAGGTGTTTTCCGCTTCAGACTTCCGAAAATCGGAAGTCAAGACTTCGGTTTTCCGAAGTCAAGCGAAAAATCGAACCCGGAAAGTACGATAATCAAACTCGAAAAGTTCGGATAACGAACTCCGCAAGTTCGATAATCGAACGGAAATAAGACTTATATAATAAGACTTATATATTTATATCAATCTATCAATCCGTTCCTTTCCTTTCCGTTCTTTATTACTTGCGTTCGATTTATCCGATATGCGGTTTTCCGATAACGGCTTTTAGGTTACGGGAATGGAACGGAAAGAAAAGAAAAAAACAATTGATGGATAGATTGATAAACAAGCTTAAAAACCGTTATTCAGATAGGTATCATTTTAACGTCTTATTCGCTCTATATTGAAAAATGCAGGCTCGGCAATGGAATAACCCTATAAAAATATTTCAAAAGGAATACATGGCATAAAAATGGCAAAATAAGTACCTTATCAATACAGAAAAACAAAGGGGGTATGTAATCATGGAAAAACAGAACCGCACACGGAAAATACAGTTGCTTTTTCGCGTAACCGCAAGGGAAAAAGAATTGATACGCGAAAAAATGCGCTTGCTTCACATGGATAATATGCAAGCCTATATGCGGCAAATGGCAATCAAGGGGTACACAGTCGATAATGATATTAGCGAATTAAAGAATCTCGCGGCAGAGTTACAAAAAATAACCGTGAATGTCAGGCAGATATTAAGGCACGTTGACACGATGGGCGAAGCCTACACCGCCGACGCGGAGGAAATACGGCGAAAACTTGACGGATTGTGGGATATGCAACGGCAGTTATTCAAAGAAGCAATGCGGATTAGCAAAGCATAAAACTTTTCGGGACGTGATTGTCATTGATGGCAGTCACGCCTTTTTTTGCGTTATACCCAACGTAGAAAGATAGAGCGAAAAACTGTATTGAAAAGGTGCTGTTTTCAAGGGTTCTACCGCTTGTAAGCGCCGAAAAACAAGGCGGGGGTATCTTTGTAGCACAGGAGACAACCGTGCAAATACGCGGCGAAAAGGTATCAAAGCAGCCCCTTTTTAATATCCGAGGTTGAAACCGTTGCGGTACAAGGGTATTCAGGATATATAGAGTAATATAGCGGGTTTGGGCGAAGCCCAAGAAAGGGGTTCGGGGAACTTCCCCGACAATGAAATCGCAGGGGTTCCCTTGACCGTAGGTCAAGGGGCGGCGGTTGACGGCGCGGGGGTACGCTTTAGCGTTGCCGCCGCGCCTATGCTTGCGGGTATTCTTTTCTTATACCCACACCATTACACCATCTTCCGTTTTTTTATTATTCACAACCTGAATACTTCTTGACATGGGGAATAAATAATGTTATTATGACTATGAGAAATAAGATAGTCAAAAAGGGGAGAATTAACATTGCCAAAGACATATTCAGATGATGAACGAGCATATATCAAAAAACGGCTAAAGGAAGAAGCCGCATATTTACTTTCAAACTTTGGAATAAGGCGTACTACTGTAGACGAATTGGTAGAACGTGTTAAAATTCCCAAAGGCACATTTTACTTGTTCTATGATTCAAAAGAGCTTTTGTTGTTTGAGGTAATAATGGAACAGCATGAAATTATTGAAAAACAAATGCTTGCCGAAATCCAGTCTTTACACGGCAATGTTACAAGTGACAATTTGACAGAAATCATTTATAATTTTTTTATAGCTACGGATGAAACAGGAATGTTTCGCCTTATCACCACAGGCGAAATACAATTGCTTTATCGAAAATTGCCACAAGAGGTTATGCAAAACCATTTTATAGATGATACCTCTATGATAAAGAATATTGTCGAGGTTCTTTCTCTTTCACCTGATATAAATACCGACTATTTTGCAACCGCCTTTAGAAATCTCTTTATCAGTATGGTCTATAAACGTGAAATGGGAGAAGAATATTTTGATGAAGCCTTAAAACTTACTATTAGGGGTTTAGTGCTGCAAATGTTGGGCTAAAAATTTTAGACTTTTTCTGACTATAAATAACGGATAGGTCAATTAAGGAGATGAATATATGCTTACAGTAAAAAACTTGTCTTTCAGCTATTCAAAAAATCCTTTCATTGAAAACATGGATTTTCATGTTGACAAGGGAGAAGTATTCGGATTTTTGGGGCCATCTGGCGCGGGAAAAACAACCCTGCAAAAAATACTTACGGGCTTAATCACAACATACAAGGGTAGCGTAAAGTTAGGCGGTATTGAGTGCAGGGAGCATGATAACCGTTTCTATGAAAATATCGGTGTGGATTTTGAATATTCCACTTTGTACGATAAATTGACCGCCCGACAAAATCTTGAGTTTTTCAGTTCACTATACGAAAAGAAAACAAGGGCTATTGATAATATGCTTACGGAAATTGGATTACAGAATGACGCTGACAAAAAGGTGTCTGATTATTCAAAGGGTATGAAGTCAAGATTGAATTTTCTAAAGGCTTTGCTTCACGACCCCGCTATATTGTTCCTCGATGAGCCGACAAGTGGCCTTGACCCAACCAATAGCCAATTGATGAAAAATATGATTTTACAACAAAAGACGAAAGATAAAACAATTTTTTTAACCACACACAACATGACAGACGCAACGGAATTGTGCGACAGAGTAGCCTTTATTGTGAATGGTAATATTAAGGCTTTGGACAGTCCGCATAACCTTATTATGCGAAAAGGAGCGGCAAAGGTTAATTATACTTATCATAACGGGCAGGAACGGACAGGTGAATGTCTACTTTCTCAAATGTCAAAGGATAGCATATTGGTAAATCTGATTAGAGAAAATCGCATAACGTCTATTCACAGTAGCGAGCCGACTTTGAATGATATTTTCATTGAGGTAACAGGGAGGACATTGCAATGAAAATGATAAAACTGATACTTGGGGATATTCGCTTTCAATTCAAATATGGATTTTACTTTATTTACGCGGTGTTTTGCGCTTTATATCTTTTCTTGCTTTTCATCTTCCCGGAAGCATGGCGGGAAAAGGCGGCAAGTATTATGATTTATTCCGACCCGGCGGCGATGGGGCTTTTCTTCATGGGGGCTATCGTACTATTGGAGAAAAGTCAAAGGGTATTGAACGCGCTGGCGGTTTCCCCGGTGAAAGTCTCTGAATATATAACGGCAAAGATAGTATCTCTTGTGTTTATATCCGTCCTTGTATCTTTAGTGCTTGCACTTGCGGCGGGACTTAAAAATATCCCGGTAGTTTTAATCACAACGGCGCTGACCTCAATCATTTTCACTTTATTGGGCTTGATTGTGGCAACAAAAATAAGCAGCTTGAACCAATACATAATTGCGACTGTCCCGCTGGAGATCATTTGTTTCATACCGCCTATCATTTATTTATTCGCTCCAACCGACATAATGCGGTGGTATCCTCTGAACGGGAGTATAGCTTTAATATCAAACGGTAGCCAAAATCTGTTTTATGATATTGGTTTACTCTTAATCGTAATAGTGCTTTTGTTCATTGTTGCCGGGCATACAACAATGAGGATGTGGAAAAGTCTTGGGGGTGTCAAGCTATGAAAGCAATCCGTATCAGTTTTTTGCAAATGCTCCGGCAGATGAAACGGGACGTCATGCTTATAATAATTGCCTTTGTTCCATTTCTTGCCGGAATAGTCTTTCGGTTTATCATACCTATTGTAGAGGATTTATTAACAGGTTATTTAGGCGTAAATGAAATTTTAACTCCTTATTATGAGTTGTTCGACCTTTTCCTTATTATCTTAACGCCCTCTATGCTCAATTACGTTGTCGCGATGGTAATACTGGAAGAAGCGGACGACCACATGATTGCATATTTAGCCGTAACGCCTTTAGGCAAGTCGGGATATTTGTTTTCAAGATTAGGCATTACAGGAATTATATCATTTCCCGTAAGTATTTTAGTGGCTTTATTTTTTCATCTTTCACATACCGATATATTGTTATTGTTGGGTATTGCATTGGCCGGAACTGTTCAAGGTGTTGTCGTGGCTTTGCTTATTGTTTCATTATCCACGAATAAGGTAGAAGGAATGGCAGTTGGGAAAATGACTTCTCTCTTTAGCCTTGGGGCATTAGTGCCGTATTTTGTCACCGGGAAAGTGCAATATTTCCTATCGGTCTTACCGTCATTTTGGATGGCTAAAGCTATGCAAGCAAGTAATTATTTTGCTTTGATTATTTCAATTTTGCTGGCGATACTTTGGATGGTGCTTCTGTCTAAAAAATTTACGAGGAAAGTAACTGGTTAAAAGGGGAAGGGAATTTCATTACATTTTTATACAGTAGATAATATATAAAATAAAAAAAGAAACTGCCAAATACGGCTAAATAAAAAAAGCCGTCAAATGGCAGACGATATTTTGCGCTCAAATGGCGGTAACAGGAGGTTGCCGCCGTGTTAGTTTCATTACGACCTAATATTACATTCTTCACCTTATCAAAAAAAGCCTTTTCATTTTACGGGACAAGCTCGACCCTTTAAGTACACTCACGCAGTACCATAATGGAAATTACATATCATCACGCGCCCGGTTGACTTATGTTCAACCGGGCTTTTTTGCGTTTCAAAGCCTTTGTCGAAGTAGCGTTTTTCATTCAAACAGTTTGCCTGAATACCGGGCGCGAAGCCCGCCGCCCTTTCTCGGTTTGCGCGTTGCCAAAACCGAAGAAAGGAGCGGCTTATGAACGGCTATTATCGGGCGCGTTTTTGTGTGGATACCCTATATACAGGGAAACTAATCTGCAAGCATAGGAACAGGGTATCCTGTTCCGTAAAAACCGCCCGCCCCGCCTGTCTGCCGACAGGACGATTGCGCAGTGGTTTTCGCTTGTCGGGAAGTTTCCCGAACCCTCTTTTGGGAGTACCCAAACCCCTTTTCAAAACCGCAAAAAATATTTTCAAAAATCCCTCTCCGCTTTTGGCAGAAACATATACCCCCGCCGTAATAGTGGCGAAAGGGACAAGCCCCTTTCTATTCCAAAACGGAAAGGGGGTGAACAAAGTGGATTTACAGGCTTTTCAAGAATCCAAACGCCATCAATTTGACGCTTATTGCAAGAAAGTTTTACGAAATGCGGCGCGGGATATTTACAGACGTTTGGCACATCAAGCGGAACACGAAATATCTTTATCGGACTTTTCGGAGAATGGCGCGAGTATTGCCGCCGTCATGGACGAGTATTTCGAGGAAGAACGGCAATTTGAGGCGTTGGAATTTTCCGTAACCATCAAGAGCGAATTGTTAGCCAAAGCCTTACGACTGTTGCCGGAACGTCAGCGTGAAATCATCATGCGTTATTACTTTTTCGGCATGAACGACAGGGAAATCGGAGAAACAAGCGATACCGTGAGAAATACCGTCAGCTATCAGCGCAACGCCGCGTTACACAAACTATATGAAATCATGGAGGGTTTACAAAATGAGCAATAACAATTACAGCAGCTACAAGCTGTTGCCGTTTGCCACAATCGAAGCCGCGACAACGGGCAATATTGAAGCCCTGAACGCGGTCAATCGTCATTTCGGCGGGTACATAGCTAAATTATCGTTGCGGCCTATCCGCGATGAGGACGGAAACGAAAAATACGCGGTAGATGAAACCATACGCCGCGAATTGGAGGCGAAGCTCGCCGCCGCCGTTCTCCGTTTTCGGGTGGCGTGACATGGACGCGCCGCGCTATGACAAGGAAACCAAACCCGCCGTTTTTCAAGGCAAACCCGTAACGATTACGCACCTTACGCCCATACTTCCGCCCGCGCAAAGGGACAAGCGAAAACGCGAGATTGAACAGCAGCTTTATGAGGTTTTCAGCAAGTACCGAAAACGCGCCAAAATGAGCGAAAGTGTGAAATAATCGTTGAAAAACGGGGCTGTCGGCGGTATAATTATATCGTCGGCGGCTCCGTTTCCTTTACGGAAAGGAGCCGAATATGAATAACAGAGAAAACGCGGTTTACGCAAGGCAGAGTTTTGACAAAAAAGACAGTATCAGCATCGACAGTCAAATCGAGTTTTGCGAATACGAATTGAAAGGCGGGAGTTATCGGGAATACAAGGACAAAGGGTACAGCGGAAAAAATACGGACAGGCCGGATTTTCAAAGGCTGTTGCGTGATATTGAGGCGGGAGAAATCGCGAAAGTAGTTGTCTACAAACTAGATAGGATAAGCCGTTCCATACTGGACTTTTCTCGGTTGATGGAACTATTCCAAAGGTATAATGTTGAGTTTGTTTCTTCAACAGAGAAGTTTGACACCTCAACGCCGATGGGACGCGCCATGCTAAACATCTGCATAGTATTCGCCCAATTGGAACGGGAATCTATTCAGCAGAGGGTAACGGACGCATGGCACTCACGCTGTCAAAAAGGATTTAAGATGGGCGGCAAAACGCCTTACGGTTTCCGCACAGAGCCGTATGTCATGCAGGGTATTAAGACAAAGCGGCTTGTGCAAGAACCAACCGAAGCGGCGTTTGTCAAATTGATGTACGAAATGTATGTTGACCCACAAATGTCGCTCCGCGACATTACCCGTACAGTCACAGCACAGGGCATGAAAACTTATCATGGTAAGCCTCTTTCGCGGGTGACGCTCTCCATTATACTCCGCAATCCGATATATGTCATGGCAGACCTTGACATATACGAGTTTTTCAAAAGCCAAGGTACGGAAATCGTAAACGGTGCGGAGGATTTTGCAGGCACAAACGGTTGTTATTATTATCAGGGCAAAGGCAATACCGACAACAAGCACAGGAACTTGCAGGGGCAGACGTTGGTAATCGCGCCACATGAGGGTTTTATACCGTCCGATATATGGCTGAAATGCCGTAAAAAGCTGATAGCGAGCCAAACCTATCAACCCGCGAGGAAAGCGAAAAATTCATGGTTGGCGGGGAAAATCAAATGCGGACGGTGCGGTTACGCTCTGATGTCCGCTCACTCAAACGGAATATTATATTTTCGTTGCAGTATTCACGCTGATAATAATTCCTGCCCCGGTTGCGGCACAATCAAGTTACACGAACTGGAAGCGTTTGTTTACAGCGAGATGGTAAAGAAACTGAAAGAGTTTAAGACCCTGACAGGCCGGACAAAGGCGGCGAAAGCCAACCCGAATCTGACCGCGAAGCAATTAGACTTTGCGCGTGTAAATGGCGAGATTGAAAAACTGGTGGAAAGCCTTACCACGGCGGGCACGACCCTTGTAACCTATGTCAACGCAAAAATTGAGGAATTGGACGCGCAAAGACAAATACTCACGCGGGAAATCGCCGCGCTGACCCTTGACACGATACCGCCCGCGCAGATGGACGCCATTTCAAACTATCTGGACAATTGGGGCAACGTGAGTTTTGAGGACAAACAGCAAGTGCTTGATTATCTCATTACCCGCATACGCGCCACAAATGAGAGCGTGGAAATTGAATGGAAAATCTAACGACACATTAACACGCTTTTGTGTCCTTGTACATAGTAGTGAGATTTATTTTCCCACACACAAGGTAAGATATATCGCTGTGAATGATAATGTGGACACCGCCGATGCCCAAAGCACCGATTTTGCCGCTCTGAAAAACGTCATAAAGGCTATGTGTTCAGATGGAAGGGCAAAGTGCTGACCCGATGAATTTGTAAAAAATCCTTATATCTTGCGCCTTTGCGCCGTTTTCAACCTTGCGTTCGCCGATCTCTATTTTCTCTACCAGCGTTTCCAGAAAGTCCCGATCCACATCTTCGAGTGTGGATTTTTCTTTTATCAGGTGCATCCATGTTTCGATGTCCCTGAGCTTCGCATTTGCTTCGGTGATGGTTTTGCTGATGGCTGCAAGCCGAGTTTCCGTGTTCTGTCGTTCGGCTTCATGCTTCTGTGCAAGCTCAGAGAAACGTACGCTTGAGATTGTGCCGGAAACCTTGTCCTCGTACAGCTTTTCAAGCTGTAGCTCAAGCGTGTGAAGCCGCTGCTCAATCCTTTTTCGCTCTTTCGCAATCTCCACTTTCTGCGATACATAATCGTCCGCAACTCTGCTTTGTAATGATTGCAGCATCCTGTTTCCATCAAGCTGTATCAACTCCGCTTGCGCTCTGATGTCGTCCAGAAGCAGCTTTTTCAGTGAAAGCTCATAAATCGTGTGTCGTGAGCAGGTTGAACCGCCAGTGGCGCTGTACGTCGAGCAGTGGTATGAAGTGTATGGAACAATTTTGCCTGTTTTGCGAATCTGTTTCTCTGTGTTTGATACCAGCGTCGCCCCGCAGTCGGAGCAGAGTAGGAAACCACAGAACAATGATTTTTGCGGTTTACGGAAACTCTCAGAGCGCTTTTTCGCCGCCCTGTTCAGTGTCTGCACCTTCGTCCAAACCTCCTCGCATATAATAGGCTCGTGGGTGTTCTCGACCCGAATCCACTCATCCTCATTTCGCGGCACCGAACGGTTATCTCTGTATGACCGGGTTCTTTCCTTAAAGGACACCGTATTTCCCAGATACAGCTCATTTTTGAGAATCGCCTTGACTGTCATATCATGCCAGACGTTGGTGCATCTTGCAGGCTCACGGTTCTGCCGTGTGTAGTAATACAGTCGCGGCGGGATTATTCCGTCTTGGTTCATGACACCGGCGATTTTTGCGTAGCCAATGCCCGTGGTTCTCAGCTCGAAAATCTTCCTGACTATCCCTGCGGCATATTCATCGACAATGAGTCGTGTATGATGTTCCGGACTGCGGTCATAGCCATATGGTACATAACCAGACAGCTTTTCGCCGTTTTTCGCCTTTGCCGTGAGGACGGATTTTATCCTGTCACTGATATTTTTAAGGTAAAAATCGTTCATGGCGCTCAAAAAAGGCACAATGTCGTTCTCGCCGTCCTCTGAGTCCACGCCGTCGTCTAGCGCCACGAAGCGACAACCGAGGGAGGGCAGGATTTCTTCCAGATACTTTCCCGATTCCAGATAATTTCGTCCGAATCTTGAGAGGTCTTTTACAAGCACAAGATTAATGACCCCGCTCCGCACGTCCTCCATCATGTCCTGAAAACCCTTGCGGTTGAAATTGCCTCCGGTGGCTCCGTTGTCGATATACATTCGCTTTTCCACCCAACTGGGCATCATCGCGATGAATTTTGACAGGATGGCTTGCTGATTTTCGATGCTCATGGATTCCTCACCGCGATACGCCGTGCTTTCGGTGGATAGGCGTATGTACATCCCGACGTTATACAGCTTGTCGTTCATATACACCAACCTCTCCGAGCGCATCCACATCGCCGACATAATTATAATGTATCTTTATGTCACGAACACGCTTGCCGTCGATGACTTGCACATCGCAGATGGTTATCTTATCTATCAGTAGAAGCAATGTCTCAGCGTCCAAATCCTCAAGCTGAGTGTACCGCTTAATCAGCCTCGCCCAAGTAGCGGCGTTGTCGGCGTTCTGCTTAATACTCCTGACACGCTTTTCGAGGGCATCCACAGATTGCAGGCGGTCAACACGCTCCTTCTCGAATTTCTCAATCTGCCGCTTAAACATACTCTCAGGCACAAGACCGGAAACTCTGTCCTCGTAAAGACTGTCTACCAGTGCATCCAGCTTCACAATTCGCTTGCGCTGTGCGTCGATTTCTCCGCGATACGCCGCACGGCAGGAGAGGGTTTCGCTTTCTTGCGCGGAGGCAAGGGCATCAATGATTGCGTCCTCATGGCACTCTACTAGCTTGGCGTGAGTGCGGATGTGGTCGAGAACAAGTGTTACCAGTGCATTTTCATAGATGGAGTGACAGTTACAGGCGGATTTTCCGCTTCGGGAGTAGTTGCCGCAGATGTATGATACATACCGAACCTCGGTGCCGTCCTTATGCGTCGCACGTTCAACATTTGCTTTCATCTTGAAGCCGCAGTCTGAACAGACGAGAAGTCCCGTGAACAAGTTGCGTTTGCCGTCCGCTCTTTTATGCGGCGCGTAATTCTTCGCCGTCAGCGCCTGAACCTGATCCCACAACTCACGGTCAACAATCGGCTCATGCGTACCGTCACAGCGAATCCATTCTTCCTTCGGCTTGCTGACCAGCTTATGATTTTTATACGACACTGACCCGCATTTTCCCTGAATGAGGTTGCCGATATACGCCTCGTTATTGATTATAACCCTGATTGTGCTTGCGTTCCAAAGTCCGTTGGTTTTGCTCTGCGTCTGTTTATACGGGTACTGGGTTCCCTTGTTTTCCCATTGACCGGAAATCCATTCGTCCATAATGTCCAAATAGGCGTTTGCAAGTAACGGACTGATGAGTCCTCCCTGCGGTGTACCTTCTTCGTTGACTTCGCTCTCGTCCATGACCCCGGCCTTCAGCATTGCTTTGATGATTTGCAGTACCCGCCTGTCTTTGATTCCCATATGGTACAGGCGTTTTAGCAGTATATTGTGGTCGATGCGGTCAAAGCATTAGCTTTTCATATCGGTTTTAGCCCATCCCTATAGCCCGACTGCCATCCTTGGCTGGTGTGAATTTCTGCCAAGGACATTCGACCTTATTGGTTTTCTGCCGTTTTCCACCACTACAAATTTCAACGGCGGCAGTTCCCCTCATGGGGGCGGATGGCTGTATAATCATCCTAACGCTTATATAGCCTCCTGAGTTTTGATTTGTAGGGGAATGCGCAAATCAAAACTCAGGGGCGGGGAGCGGCAGCGAGGCAGCAAACTAAAAAAGGCTGCCGTTTTCATGGGAACTCCTTTCGGAGTCCGCTTGAAGCGGCAACCTTGTTTGAGGTAAATAAAAAAGTCCGGCAGACAGCAACACAAAGTTGCCGCCTGTCGGACTCGTA
>Ga0153972_1000533_pt1 | contig 12193 bp, 19 predicted proteins | sample TSGA056MetaG_FD_104732 | JGI IMG/M metagenome (GOLD analysis project Ga0153972, IMG submission 104732) | Attine ant fungus gardens microbial communities from Georgia, USA - TSGA056 MetaG | ecosystem: Host-associated > Fungi > Mycelium > Unclassified | place: USA: Georgia, George L Smith State...
CCGCTATATCATCCATGCACCATTAATGAGTTGCATAATAGCTTTCCCCCAGAATGCAAGGCAAGCAAGAGCTTACTCGACTACTAGTCATGTTGCAAGTGTAAATTAATACTCCTGTGTCATTAACTTTTGTCTTTTCAGCCTTGCCTTCCCTCTCATAGTAGGAAACCCAGCCTGTTTGCTCATGTCTACTAACAATCCCGCCAGGCGTGAGTTTAGGTGTCCACTATATCGCGTCCCATTAATACAACAGTTGGAACATAGCTATCTATACAAAAATGAGAGCCTACTATGACTAGTCATGTTTGCAGATGTGAATGAACACTCCTGCGCATCTGTTCAGTCATCTTTTTCCATCTCCACTAGCTGTATCATCCATGCCTCTACAAAATAAGAGCTTACTATGTCTCTCTCTGACTTTTTTCCCATTCCACTGTCGGCTGCACATGTGAAATTCATTCGATCAATGGATGATTGAATTACCGGCCACCAGTTGTCTCTCATTTGCTCTCTCCTCTCCCTTCCTGAACAAATGTCCAGAACTGACAATAAAAAACCAGTTGGCTTTGCAACACACCTTGTGGCTGGTGGAACTGCTGGTGCATGTGAGGCTGTGAGTCCAAGTTGGTGGCAGTGTACCCTTTATGCCCCTATAGGCTATGAGTGTTTATTTTGATCCATTTTGCCCTCTCGTAGTTGTTATGCCAGCCACTCGATACAATCAAAGTCCGTATGCAGCTTTCCAGCTCTGGGCGTGCCCCTATGCCACTTCCTGGTGTGCCCAGGACAACTGGGACGAGAGTGAAATCCCGTGGATTCATTGCAACAGGTGTCCACATTGTCCGTCGTGAAACACCTCCAGCCCTCTATAAAGGGCTTGGAGCTGTGTTATCTGGGATAGTGCCCAAAATGGCAATACGGTTTGCCAGTTTTGAGACATATAAGGGATGGATGGCAGATGAGGATGGGAAGGCTGGAGTTGTGAAAGTTTTTGTTGGTGGGTGATTCACTGATTCTGATTCTGAGCAAGGCTGATGTTGAGTGATAGCTGGCTTAGGCGCAGGAGTAACGGAGGCAGTGGCAGTTGTGACGCCCATGGAAGTGGTCAAGATCCGATTACAAGCACAACAGCATTCACTGGTTGACCCATTGGAAGTACCTCGGTATCGCAATGCAGGACATGCAGTGTATACAATTGTTAGAGAGGAAGGAGTGGCAGCCCTTTATCGTGGTGTGACACTGACAGCATTAAGGCAGGCTACAAATCAGGGTGAATGACATCCCTCCTGTGGCCATGCAATGTTTGATTTTGACAAATTGAAAAAAAGGCACAAATTTCACAGCATATCAGCAGCTGAAGAAGTTTGCCGAGTATTTGCAGCCCGAGCATGATGAGCTGCCTTCATATCAGCATATGATCATTGGCTTGATATCAGGGGCTATGGGTCCATTTTCAAATGCACCTATTGATACAATCAAGACTTGTGCGTACCCAGCCTTATTGCCCTTGTTGGAATTGACTTTTTGGCTCACTTGGCAGGCTTGCAAAAGTCCGCTGTCGTAACTGGTCAATCATCCCTTCAGCGGATAAAAGTTATAGCAAGTGATATGTGGAAAACGGAAGGTTTTTGGTCATTTTACAAAGGTATCACACCACGTGTGTTGAGAGTTGCGCCAGGACAGGCAATTGTGTTTGCAGTGTATGAGAGGGTGAGTACAATCATCGAGGGAATGAAGCCTTCAGTGCGTGCAGAGGACAGGTACTCTGAGTAAATACTATCTTCACTTAAGAAGTGTTATGACAGGAGCTATTCTCTACCTTCCTTATAAGGCAATGCCGATCAGTAATTTCACATATGACATTGACGGAGAGCCGCATGAGCTACGACTCCGTTGCTTCATTCTCTCCCTATCCACCATGGTTCCCAGTGTTCAGATACATTCTGGGGTTGCCCCAAAGGCCCAGGCGGAGCTTTTGACCAAAGATGCTTTACATTTCCTTGCATCATTGCATAGGACATTTGAGACAACACGACAGTCATTGCTTATTTCCAGAGAAGAAGCACAGAGGAGGTTTGATTCTGGGATTCCATTAGGTTTCCCTCAAGAGACAGCTCATATCCGCGCTGACCCATCATGGCTCTGTGCTCCACCTGCTCCGGGCTTAGAGGACAGGCGGGTGGAGATCACTGGTCCACCAGACAGGAAAATGGTCATCAATGCACTCAACAGTGGTGCTAAAACGTTCATGGCTGATTTTGAAGGTTAGGGCTGTCTTGAATGCTCACACTGATTGATACATGTGCTGCTGCTATTCTAGATTCCAGTGCTCCAACATTTGCAAATATGCTTAATGGACAAGTCAATTTGCATGATGCCATAAGATGTCAGATTGATTTTGAGACGGCGGGAAAGAAGTATAAATTGGGTGATAAACCAGCTGTATTGATTGTTCGGTGAGTCTATTAAACTGTAAGAATAGAGTGATTTATTTGACTTTATGTAGCCCCAGAGGATGGCATCTCAATGAGCCCCGTGTCACGGTTGATGATGCTCCTGTCTCTGCTTCACTATTTGATTTTGCGATCTTTTTCTACCACAATGCTCAAGAACTTGTAAAGCGTGGCCATGGCCCTTACTTTTACCTGCCCAAGATTGAACACTATCTTGAAGCACGTCTGTGGAACGACGTATTCTTGTTTTCACAGTCACATATGGCAATGCCTATCAACACAATTCGTGCAACCGTTCTTATCGAGACTCTTCCAGCTGCATTTCAAATGGAAGAAATCCTGTTCGAATTGCGGAATCATTCCTCAGGTCTAAATTGTGGCCGGTATGTTTTATATCACAAGCCAATGGTTCGTTTACAATAGGAGGTCTCTTCTAGATGGGACTATATTTTTAGCTTCATTAAGAAGCGTCGTGCTGACAGACGTGCAGTTCTGCCAGATCGCAAGAATATTACAATGACTGTGCCATTCATGGCTGCCTATGTCGGGCTCTTGATTCAGACCTGCCACAGGTATGCTGACTGTCTATTCTGTACAGGCCTTTTGACACAATGATTACTTTAGACGAAAGGTTGCTGCAATGGGCGGCATGTCTGCTCAAATTCCTGTCAAAAATGATCCAAATGCAAATGAAGTTGCATTGAATAAGGTCCGCACTGACAAGCTGCGTGAAGTGACTGCTGGCCATGATGGCACATGGATAGCCCATCCTCAAATAAACGATATCGCTCGTAAAATATTTGATGATCATATGCTTGGGCCTAATCAGGTACATTATTCCATCTATCACCAAATAACTCTTTCCAAAGCTCTACCATTAGTATCATGTTCTTCGTGAAGATGTTAAAGCCACAGCTGAAGACCTTCTCAATCCCAAGGTGCCAGGCACAATAACACTTGCCGGTCTTCGAGAAAACATCAATTGCTCGCTTGCATACATGTCAGCTTGGATTGGAGGCAACGGATGCATTCCTCTCAATTTTCTTATGGAAGATGCAGCGACTGCAGAAATCACTCGCGTACAACTCTGGCAATGGGCTCACTATGAGTTATGCCTTGATAATGGCCGGCCCATCACACCAGAGTTTATCGATAAACATATTGATGAGCTAATGCCTAATATCAAGACACTCGCACCTGGTGTGAAGGACGAGCATGTCAAGATCTCTGCCACTTACTTAAAGAATCAAATCAGAAAGCAATGGCCAAGCGAGTTCTTGACAAGTGACCTCATGCCATACCTTGCCACCACAGACGGAGTTGAAACCCACTGGTTCCGCTCCTCACTTTAAGTAGCAGTTTTATTGTATAGCACCAGTTACTACATAACATAATAAAAACGCTAGCGCTGTCAAACGAACTTACTTACCATAAAAGGAAAGTCTGATAGCAAGGCTCCGCGATTGCATTTGCATTTGCTTGGCGATGCATCTTGGCTTCATCTGGCATTTGAAAGGGTGGTCCACAGTGGGGCGAGAAATGGGCAATTGGTGTTTTCTTGCTCTTCGATTGGGACTCTTGACACACGATGTTGTGGCTCACACTTGCATACTTGGTCGGGCTCTTCTTGCCTTCCCTGGTGCTCTCACAGCAAAACTTGACGTTCATCGAGGGGTTCATCAGCTCGTTGACCACGCTCGGATTCACAGACTTTGGGCAGACATTGCTCCACATCAATCAGACGAGTGAGGGACAACTTATCTTGGAACAACTTTCCAGCGGGGCCAATTTCACCGTCTTTGTGCCTAGCAATGAAGCATGTGAGTAGTACTCCCCTTTTTACTTTTATGCACTCGCGATTGTTCCAACATCGTGTTGACTGACTGACCGACCGTTGGTTCCAGTCTCTACCTTCAACACTACCAATGTGACAGAGGCAAGCAATCCAGCAACCCTGGCAAATCTCATTGCATATCATATTATGCCTGGGACCTTTTCCCAGCCCAATGCTACATCACTGACAGGAGGCAATGCGACGACAAATGCGACGCTCATCAGCGCCATTTTCCCAAATGTGACTATTGGAAGGACACTCCTTGACAATAGCTCGTTTGTCCAGTTGGAAGGCAACAAGTCTCAAGTGCTTGCATGGACCATTTTCCCTAACAATACTACCAATGTGACTTCGCAAACTATACTGAACCAGCCCCCAACGTAGGCTCCCTATTTTACCTTCCTTCTATTCATTCATACTACTACTGCCCTTGGCGATTAGGCAACCAAATGTCACTGTGTTCAACGAGACCACATTTGAGAACATCCTTGTGGCATTTGTGACGGCCGTATTCACTCCTCCTCAGAATGTGTCAGTGACCTTGGAGGAGTTCAACCTAACGACATGGACGAGTGTGTTGAGCGCGACCACATTTACAAATTCAAGCAGCGTCAACACAACAATTTTGGAGAATATTGAGACGCGGACTGGTTTTACTGCTTTTATACCGAATGATGCTGCGCTTTTGGGTTTCGACATTGGGAGTTTGGAAAGCAATGAGACAAATCTCCTCACTGTGGTACAGAACCATGTAAGCGGTGATTATCTTCCTTGCACACTGTAATGTGATAGAGAGAGCGGCATATGCTAGATCATCAACGACACGACAGTTTACTCCCCGCTCCTGTTTAACGCATCCCTAAACTGGACGTCAGCTGCCGGTGAACCATACACATTCATGTCAAACTCTAGTGGCAACTTTGTCACCATCGGAATTGTGTCTTCTGGAGAGAACCAAACAGCTGCTGCCCAGATCATCCAGTCCGACATCCTTGTGTCTAATGGGGTCCTGCACATCATTGACGCACCGTTAAATGCGACTGCAAGCAACTCATCGGCTGCAACATCTGCGTATGTGGGCCACATATATGTGTGCTTTCCTTATCTCGTGCATTCACTAAACTGACTGACATAAAACAGTTTCTTGTCGGCCAGTTCGGCTGCGACAATTATCACCTCTGCGACTGGGCCCATTGGGTCTGTCTTTACCTCGCTTAGCTTTGTGATGCCCAGTTCGAGTTTCAACTCCACTTCTTCTAGCTTGAGCTCTGCACCCTCTTCATCTGCGACACCTTCATCATCGGTATGAGGTGTGAGGCAGGGGTGTGGAATGGACTTCTTAATTACATCATAGAACTTGTCTTTGGACTCAAACCATTTATTGACAAAGCTTATTAGTAGTCAATGTCATCCTGCTCTTATTCCAGTAGCTGGCTAGCCAGTCACCTGTCGCCCCAAGACCCCAAATAAGCAACTAGTAAGTATCATAGCTTTGGGATGGTATATGCATAATATAGCAACTTGGATATGGCTGCGCCACAGGCCATGCCTGCCCTTAATTCCCAAAAGATTATCGAGTAATGCAACAAGAAATGTCCGAGGCATACTAGACATTTAATGTCATAAGACAAAACAGCTTTCAACCCCAACCCAAAATAACATAAGGCAACAATCAAGCAAGCTTGACAGTATGCAATTGATAAAGCCCACTCCGTATACCACAGGCATACTAGACATTTCATGTCATACAGACAAAAAGGCTTTCTAGCTCAGATGGAACTGACCCAAAGCGACACAATAAGCACAACAATGGCCAGGCCACAACTGTCATCTTGCAAAGTGCATCACCTCCCCTATGATAGGAAAGATGGATTGTATGGTCCACTTTAGTGTGAATCACGCAAGGCGTCAGTTTTAGTGTCCACTATATCATGTCCAATATTATATGCCAGCCCCTTATGACCCAAAATGCTACTCCGAGCATACTAGTACTAGACATTTAATGTTGTAAGACAAAAAAGCTTTCAACCAGTAGTATACCACCTCCCTTATGATAGGGCAAATGAGCTGTATGGTCCACTTTATTATGAGTCACACCAGGCGTGAGTTTTGGTGTCCACTATCGCGTACGTGGCTAATGCCTTCTCGTCTCGGTTCTAGTCGGGATAAACCGGGAACAGCCGCGCACCACCAGCCTACCACCCACCAGAATCAATCGCAAAGTCAACAATGGCAGCAGGTCCCCAGCCTCTTTCAGTCAACGCCGTCATGAAGAAGTTAGCAGAGTTTGACTCGGTACCATTGTTTATGAAGTCCCTGCCCTCGGAGGAGGCGGATGATGGTGCATTAGCAGCGCTGCAGAGTTTGGCCCATGAGGGAAATCCAGATGGTCAGTGGGATTTGCTACACATTTTTCGCCTGTATAATCTGATCATCGGCGCCAGAGGTTGCTCAAAATTTCAAAGAACAAGGGAATGATTATTTCAGAGGTAAACAATATCGCGAGGCACTTGGTTTTTATACACAGGGAATAGACGCCAGACCAACCAATCCAGAGTTGCGAGAGGCTTTGTTGTGTAATCGTGCTGCCTGTAATCTTGAACTCAGTATGGTCTTGCTTTATCAATGTAATCCTGAAAACTTAGGTCTTGACGAAATAGAGAATTATGGATCAACACTCCGTGATTGCTCTATGGCGCTGACCACCAACCCCACTTGCTCAAAGGCGTATTACAGATCTTCCCTTGCACTTCTCGCACTTGAGCGTGTGGACGAAGCTTTGGACTGTTGTAATCGGTGCCTTGCCTGCGATGGCCAGAATAAAGGTGTGCAAGATGTCAAAGCACATGTAGAAAAAGCAAAGACCGAGAAGGAAGAAAAAGAACGGAAGCGCTTGGAGCGCTTGCAGAAAGAAAGTGAAAGTGAACAAAGACTAAAACTTGCTTTCAGGGTAGGTTGTGTGCTGCACTCATATGCTCTATCCCCTAATCATCTTTCCAAGGAACGTCATCTCATAGTTCTGCCAAATCCTAATGAATCAACCAACCCCACACGTCCGATATTCGATCCTGAAGATGCATCTGGAAAGGCACTTATATTCCCAGTCTTCTTTCTGTATCCCCAATATGCTACATCCGACATCATTTCGCAGTTCATCGAGGACACGCCATTCGTTGCGCATATCTCAACCATGTTTCCCCCTCAAGTCCCTTCCCCAGAATGGGATGTTAAACGTGAATACATCAGTGGAGAATTAGTTGTTTATGCAATCACATACCGAAAACGGCTGCTCAAAGTTGGGAAGAAAATGACTTTGCGCGATGTATTTATTGCATCAAAGGCCAAGGAAGGAGATCCCCCTGATGGACTGGAGCTGAAAGAAGGTTGTTTGACCTTTGTCCTCCTGCCAAAAGGAGACGTTGAGAAAAAATGGGTAGAAGAATGTAAACGTCAGCGCAATAATCAGTAAGAAGCCATTTTTGTGGCCCCCCTCTTCTGCTTGACTGTCTGTTTTTTTTATTCAAAATTGCGGTACCAGCGCTTGTACTTGAGCTTGTCATCATTAGTTAGTCCTTTGCCATAGTAATCAAATTTAGATCTCTCAGTGATATTTGGCACGTCATCAAGATAACAAAATCATGCATGTCTGATGGAGTTGAAACCCCCTGATTCCGCTCTTCACTTTAGTAGCTGTTTTAATCACAAAGCATAGGTCCTATATGGACTACACAACCAATACCACCTCCCTTATGATAGGATAAATGGACTCTATGGTCCACTTTAGCGTGGATTACGCCAGGCGTGAGTTTTAGTGTCCACTAACTGTATCGCATCCAACACAAGTAAAGACATAATAACTTTATTCCTTTTGCCAGCCATGCTGCATAATGTATGCTACTTGTCCTTCCCTAGCTCATTTCTGGCCATCCATGTCACTGCGCCTCTGACTTTTGTTCATTCAGCTGCCATTTTGCATTGTCTGACTTCAATCATAAAATTGACTGGGTCTATATGTACGATGATGACAGATATGTACTACAAAAATGCTGTCTAAGTCTATTGAGGTGGGTATGATGCTCTCCAATGTACTGAATTTGAATCAGTCACTGAATCAGTCCATAGTCCGGCCAACAAGGGATAACTTGAGTACCCTAAGCCATAGCAATCATTGAGCCTCAGGTCCTCAATGGAAAGCGGCATCGATGGGTGTTGGATCTCAGCCAGTATGTCTACACCACTCTCTGAGAGGCTCATTGAGGATGGGAATGAAGAATATGGATGTGAAGCAGTGCCTTGGAAGTTGAAAGTATGTGCTGTTGGAATGGCAGCTTGCTGCTGTATATTCATCCATAAGTGGTCATGGGTACCAGAGAGGAATTCTGCTGGATGCACCTGAGAGGTAATCGCTGCATGTGACGGCACTGGAGCACCATTCACTGCACCATAGCAACAGTGTCCTGGTCTTGTATCACCTAGAGCCATGGAAAATTCATTCTGGTAATATGGGATGTGCCAATACCCGGGCATCAGCTGTGCGGCCACAGGATGCATAGACTGCTGTTGGTCACTGAGATTACTGAAGCAGGTGAGGCCAACATCTGGTTCACTTCTTTGAAGGATGCAAAGGTGATCAGGTTCATCAGCCCCTTGTACAAAAGGGCCGAGGCTGATTTGGTTGGATCCCATTGAGCTACAGGCCATTAGTTTTGTCATGGATGGCTTGAAAGCTTTGCCTCTGGGGCTACGGATATAACCGTGAAGATTGAGCATGTGCTCCGTCAATGATCGTGAATATAGTGTGAAGTAAGTGCAGTTTTGGGATGGACAGGCATAAGACTTTGAGAAACCACTGGAAGTCGAAAAGATGTTAGATGATGATGAAGCTTTCAAAGTATAGGCTGACTGTCTGTGTGTGTGGCTAACAACGTTTGATTTCTGCAAGCTTTTGTAGTCACAACCAGGGTATGTGCAGCGGACCATTCTGGGATGTAAAGTCATGGCATGTAACTGGTGATAAATTGTCATGAAACTTACAGGTCTTCCTTATTCTCTGCATGCCCCTTCATGTGTCGTGCAACATCATTTTTGTATTTAACTATTGTGTCACATTTAGGGCAGTGCTGAGTGTTCAATTGGCGCTGTTGAGGAAGGTCGAAAAAGAGAAAACTTGTTTAAGAATGAGTACTTACTGGTTTTGGTGCACGGGGCATGATCTGGTGATAATAATAATGATTATGGACGAGAGAGCTCAAAATGTTCTTGGAAGGAGAAGAAGCACTTCCGTGGAGGATATGGATGCATGTGCTTTCTTCCCACTGTTAAAACAAGGCAGGACACTGCATTCTTTCAAGATGGATTGGTTTCCATCCAAGTTTGTGTTACTTGCTATAGTAAGGGTCCTATGCACTACCACTATTTTTCTCATAAATGATTCTGAAGGGTCAAAGTGGCAGCAACAGATTTGCATTTAAAGGGAACTTTGTCAGATTGATTACAATGAGGTTTGTTGAAATTATACTCTTTGCAGTAATTTTCTGGAAACCAATCCAGAGTCGTGAGGCCAGCATGGTTACAGCATGTGGCCACACTGCGATTCTGACCAAAATGTGCTCTAAATTAGCCAAATATGGTAAGAGTCATTGTCAACTCCATACCAGTCATTGACTGTTACATTGTGGAGGGAACAAGAGACAGCATGCATATGGCCATAATATCAGAGCTGTATCATAGCTTTCCCCTAAAACGTCAGAGCTCACTACTAGGACTAATAATGTAAATGAATATAATAAGTAAGAGCTGCTACTTGTCCGTAGCCCATTTCCAGCCATATCTGTTACCTTTGAACCTGTAAGCCAATGCTTGTCATTACCACATATGCTGACTTCAGTGATGCTCTTGAACATATGTTCATCACATTTATGTATCCCATCTGTTATGTAGTGTCCAAACATTTATTATATATCTATATAAGAACAGATGCAACAAAAGTGGCCAAACAAGAGTGAGCCCCATTGGGTTGGAAACTTGACTGGGTCAAGCCTTCAATCGTATGACTTTTTCTATGAGCAACATTGCGTCACCTTGTGGACTGGCACATCTGGAGCAGCTGCACTCCTATCTTTGTGCTGTGCCCACAATGGATGGCCAGCCCATCAAGACTGTAGCATCAGAGCCTAGGAGAAAGATCTTTCATGATATAGTCTGCATATTTCAAGGCAGCTGCTCTCCGCTAATTGGTTGAAAGACTTGGCTCTGGAAACTCCGGGGACTTTCCCCACAGCCATAAATAAAATGTGTGCAAGGACACTCTGTATGTGAGCTGCGATGTCGATTCTTTGTCTGGCACTCCATGGTTGATCTCTATTGTTAAGTAAAAGTCAGTAAGTTCTTTGACCAGACAATTCCCCCCTTCTTTAAGTGTCAGACATCCAAAGGAAGGACACTCATATAACCCTCATGGCACCGACCTCCACCTCTTGCCCAGCGCCCACATTACTGAGGGGCCCACACTCTCGCACATGCTGATTGGGTTCGGCATTGCAGGGAGGGGGAGTTTAGGCATTTGGCATTGGAGGAGTACTCTAATATTCTTAGAGGATGCTAGAGTGGAAACTGCGAATGAAGGACTGTTCTCATCACACTTTGGGGGGGGGGACAAAAAGGCAATAATAACTGTGCTCACATTATTGGAAATGGCTAGCCAGTTGGTCATATCACCAGTCCAAGAGTAGTCTGAATCGAGTTCCGCAGTATCAACTGCGCGGCAGCAAAGTGCACTCAAAGGTGAAATGGTTGGAAACCACATGCACCCAACCTCCACGACATGTCCCAAAGCATGCTCTGGCTAACCCTCCCCTGTAGCTAGGATCTTGGGGTAAAAGGAACAAGCTGAATGTGTGGTATGTCGGTTGGCCATATTAAGGCCAGACTCTGCAAGAGTGTATCAAGGGAGGTTGTAATGCTCAGACCTTAACCCGCTCACAAAGAAAAGGATGAACAGGCACATTTAGCTGTTCTGTATGTAGTGAGCCTTGCATCCTTTGGACTGGTTGAAGCCAGATGTAGCCATTAAGGGTTCTGTAAGAAAGGCACTTAAGTAGTCAGCGTCTTGATTCTTAATTATGGTCAAAGTAAGTGAAGTGGGGGCTCAGACATGGTTGCACTGGCTAGTACATATGGCAACAGAGCTGTTGCTGTATGGTCTGTAATAAGAACAGACCAACTGTCTCTATTCCTCGGCATGGTCGCATAAGACGGGGAAGAGAAGGCATAGATCATCACTGAAAAGTCGTGATTGGTTTGCAGCTCACCTTCAAACACCAAGTCCCATTGACCTGCCCTCAAGTAAAAAGGCCAGATAGAAGAAAAAGAATAGTTCAATTAAGAAATTGAACAAATCTTTAGAACAAGGGCTTAACCTCAGCGGATCGTAGCAACAAGGCTACTCTACCGCTTACAGTACCCCGTTCCCATTCAAGTCGTCTACAAAGGATTCAACCCTGCCCATATAGCAATTGCAATTCATGGACAAGCCACCACAGTATTTCCACTATGATAACCAAGTCCACCTGATGTGGTACACGAGCAGAAGCTCTATCTCAACTCAAGTCTAATGTGCAGGACAAATATCATTGTATCTAGCACGGATTCTGGCTTAGAGGCGTTCAGCCATAATCCAGCAGATGATAGCTTCGCACCATTGCCCGATCGGACAGGTGCAAATACCAAATATCTGAATGAACGGTTCCTCTCGTACTAAGTTCAATTACTATTACAATGACCTTCCATCAGTAGGGTAAAACTAACCTGTCTCACGACGGTCTAAACCCAGCTCACGTTCCCTATTAGTGGGTGAACAATCCAACGCTTACCGAATTCTGCTTCGGTATGATAGGAAGAGCCGACA
>Ga0153972_1000534_pt1 | contig 12190 bp, 13 predicted proteins | sample TSGA056MetaG_FD_104732 | JGI IMG/M metagenome (GOLD analysis project Ga0153972, IMG submission 104732) | Attine ant fungus gardens microbial communities from Georgia, USA - TSGA056 MetaG | ecosystem: Host-associated > Fungi > Mycelium > Unclassified | place: USA: Georgia, George L Smith State...
TATGGCAGGCTTATTTGCCATGCACATTTTTATAGGCTTTATTGATTTTGGTTCTTTATTTCCGTATTTTCCCCAATTTTAATCTTTTTGCATATTTATTTGCGAGTTTCCGAACCTACTCTACTGAAGTAATTTTTGCATCTTTACTAAGTTGCGACACCATTTCTATTTCACTACATAAAGCTTCTATGTATTTAGCGGTTTCGCCTCCATCTTTTATGACCTTTGTATTGAATGGACAAAATGTACAATGACTCAGACAGTATGGTATATGTATATATAATACATACTCAAAAGTATGTTCCTGTTTATTGACTTCAAATAACTTACTTTCATCTATTAATTTTCCATCCTCTAATAAAGGATAAAAATAAATTGTTACAGGCTGCTTACTACTCATATACTATCTCCTCCCTAGAATTGCATGCTTCTCTCCCTCAGTTCTAATAAGTCTGATGTCTCTAAATCCAACAGATTCTAGCATCTCTTTATACTCATTGTATGATCTGTGTTTTCCCTGTGTTTCAACCATCATGCACAAGTCCATCATTGCCGTTTCAAATGGCTCTACCTTACTCTCATTGAAAAGCTTTTCCATGATCATGATTTGTCCTCCGTTACTGAGATGATCGAAAACTTTACTTATAAGAGATATACACGTTTCATCATCCCAATCTGAACATATATAGCCTAAGGAATATAAGTCTGCCTTCGGGTATGCATCTTTGAAAAAGTTCCCTGCATGAAACTGCAGTCTATTAGCAAGGTTTAGACATTCCATTTTATTATTAACATAGAATTCAATTTGAGGTAGATCAAAAACAGTTGCATTTTTTGCCTTGTCATTCAAAAGGCATAATATAGAAAAAACCCCTGACCCACCACCTAAGTCTACAACTCTTTCAACCTTATTAAATAAATGGCTTTTTATAATCTCTAATGTATCAGCATAACCAATACTCCACATAGCATCTAGAAAAGAAGTAAGTCTACTACTATCATCATATAAAATCTCAAATATATCATTGTCACTTCTTTCTCTAGTATTACATAGGCTTTCTTCTAAGTAATCATATTGTGATGACGTACTATAAAGCATATGATTCATAAAAAAAGTAAGATTGCTATCTGATGTTTTAATATAATACTTTTTATTTTCTTTAATTACCAGATACCATTGGTTCTTTTTTACTAAAAGATTTGATGATGTTGCAGCATTAAGAAACCTGCCCAAACGTTCTCTGTCGAACTTTGGATATTTATCACTAATTTCTTCTAGCGTCATTCCATTCTTACTTAGGGCAATTGTATTAAAAAGCCCACTCGTCAGTCCATAATGCAGTATTCTGGATAATACAATTCCATAAACTGCCATATTTATATTTCTTTCCATCATATTATGTTTGATATTTCCTCCTCCTATAAATTTATGGATTTCTTCCACTACTTTTGATTTTACCTTCATAAAATCTAATTTGTTAAATAAGTTTTCCTCCAACTCAAATTCTTTATAAGTCATTTTATGAATTACTCTTATAACTGGATGTATATGCATATTCGATTTTTAGCACTTCTTAGCCTTAGAAGAAGTATGAGATTAGTTCAACTATTATCTGTGGAAAACCACCACTGATAAAGCTAAGCTTTATCACGACGTATACTCTGTCCACTTGATGTCGTTGGTGAAATTAATATTTACCTTTTTTTGTAAGGTAGTTCAGCAAAAGTCTGTGTCAAGCGATTGTGCAGCTGGTCTTGTTCTGATACGGAGTCCAGTTTCGAACCTTTATTTTAGTTACTATGGTTTTGGCTGGTATTACTGGTACATCGTGAGGAATCATTAAAATAAATCTTCATACAGTGATCTATAAACATTTAAGTAATGCTATTATATATTTCCATACATGATATAGAGAGGAAATAGACAAATGCTCATTAGGGGTATGAGCATCATATATTTGACTACAAAATGATATTATATCCATGTCAGGTATTTTTTTTATCATGAACCCACATTCTAATCCAGCGTGAACAGCTTTTACGCTTGCTTCCTCATTATATAGTTCACAATACAAAGCTGTAGCTTCGGAGAGCAAAGGCAAGTTCAGATTATGTGTCCAACTAGGGTATTCATTAGAAAAAGTCGCTTTGGCCCCTAGAGTAAGTGCCAACATATTTACTTGAGAGAGGACACTCTGTAATCGACTAGGTAAAGAACTGCGCAATCCACAATCAAAGCTTACACAATCTTGCGTAGTTTTCAAAACCCCAATATTACTAGAAGTTTCCACTAATTCTGGAATATCATTACTCATGTGTAGTACGCCATATGGTAACAACAAAATAGCAGCTATCAGCCTTTGTACGCAGTCAGTAGTAAAAGCTTCGTTGAACTGCTGTCTTGCTAAAGTCAACTCTAACACAATATTAGGGTCTGAAATCTTATACTCTGATCTCAATGTTTCTTGTAATTCGGAGAGTATTTGTTTTGCTCTTTCTACATCTGAATGAGGTAAAGCAATTAAGGCACTTGCTTCTCTAGGTATAACATTGACTTTTACCCCCCCATATACATCCACTATGCTAATCTCTAACTCCGAGATTAATGTATCCAATACACGACCCAAAATACGGATACTATTTGCTCTGCCTAAATGTATTTCTACACCAGAATGACCACCAACCAAGTTCCGCACAGTTAAGGTGCAGTGTTCTAGTCCACTTGAAAAAGCTCTCTTTGTCAAAGGTATATTAAAACTTAGTTGTCCACCACCAGCACAACCCACATAGAATGTTTTTTCATTTCCAGAGTCTAAGTTTATCATCCGCCTTGCAGTAAGCCAAGTGGCATCTATCGTTGCCATTCCATTCATTGTAGTTTCCTCTTCGCTAGTAAATATTACTTCAAGTGGAGGGTGAGCAATGTTAGAAGCATCTAATATTGCTAAACTTATAGCCATCCCTATCCCATTATCAGCACCTAGCGTGGTTCCGTTAGCATACAAAAAATCTTCTTCTACTCGAAAAGTAATAGGATCAATTTTGAAATCATGTAGAACATGCTCATGTTTTTCGCACACCATATCCATATGGCTCTGCAAAATTAAAGATGGGTGCGTTTCGTAACCAAGACTGCCCTGTTTATAGATTACTACATTGTGAGCAGAATCTTGCTTAACTTCAAGTCCACGCATTGTCCCAAAACTCACCAAGTAAACGCTTATAGCTTTTTCATTGCCTGATTCTCTAGGGATAGAACTAATTTCTTTAAAAAAATTCAAGACTTCTTTTGGTATCATTTTACTTAGCATGTGTAAGATCCACTTTCTATACATTTTTTTGTAAACTCAATTAATTTAATTATGTCTTCTTCGTTCGTTTCGTAATTACTTAGCGCAACTCGTATATATAGATTACCACCAATGTTAACATGCGTCATATAAGCTATGTTTAAGGTAATTGCCTCCTCTATCATGCATTTATGGAAGCTATCATCGTATTTAGGAATTTTATAGGCCAAAATCGGTAATTTACTTCCTCTTAGAACTAAGCATCCAATTTTTTCAAATTCATTCATTAAGGTGTCCGCTAAAGAAGATAGCTTATCAAATATTGCATAATATCCACTCACTCCAAGTTGACAGAAAGCCATATAAACTCCGAGAGAACGCCACGCTCTAGTACATATAAAACTCATTTGAAAATTATCAACTTCACTTTCGTTTTCCCAATAATCTGAACTAATACTATATGCTTTTTTTAGCTCTGCTGGATCATAAACTAGTAAGCAGCCTACTCCGAAAGATGAAAATAACCACTTACTTGGGTCAATAGCAACACTATTACCAACATTAAGACTACCGTATTCTTTGATATAGAAATCAATGCCAGCATAAGCACCACCAGATGCTGCATCAATATGAAACCATAAGCCATGCTCCATAGATATTTCTTTTATCGTAGATATATCATCAATTGCACCAACAGATGTAGTTCCATAAGTTGCTATAACGGCAGCTGGGAAGAAGCCTTTTAAAATATCTTCTTTGATTTGCTTTCGGAGTATAAGTGTGTTCATCCGTTGATTGCAGTCAATGGGAATAACACATATATTATCTTCAAAAGCTCCTAACAAGCTTAAAGATCTATAGATAGATAAGTGTGCTGTTTCGCAAATGTAATATCGTATATTTGCAAGTGTGCCGCCCCTTTCAACCGCATTATTTCTAGCCAAATGAAGTCCCGTCAAATTTGACATAGAACCACCACTTGTGATTATCCCCTGCGGGCTGCTTCCATTGGCCATTCCATACTTTACAAATTGTGCAATCCACTGTATGACTGTGTTTTCTATTACCGTAGCAATCGGCCCACCTCTCCATGCCCCAGGTGTTTGATTACCAATTAATGAAATCCAATCTCCTATTATTGTTATTGGTAATGGTCTAGGAGTAATATAACCATAATAGCGCGGAGACAAAAAATTACATTCACCATGTTCTATAATGCTGAATACATTTTCTACTATTTCTGCAATGCCTGTGGGAAATTCTGGAATTGCAGCCGATATAATTTTTTTAGCTTCAGAAATGTTATTCCTAAAAATTGATCTATCTCCAGCATTATTGTATGCTTTATAAAAATACTTCATAATTCTATCAAAAATATCCGATTCAAATATCTCCATTTCGCCATCTCTCATTTTAATCACCCTCTTCAATAAGTTTAAGTAAGAGTTTTTGAATCTTACTATTAGAAATTCATATTATTCCAAAACTTGTTCTTTTTTCATTACTTTTTTCAGCTACCCTCATATAATACTTTTTACCAGTATCAGTAATTAAGTATCCAACGTTAACTTCTATAAGCATTTTTTCCGACATACTCATCTAAAATTACTCTATAATCTTCAACTATAAGTTAAAATATATGGCATAATCGTGCCAATACACATTTTGCGAAATTATATCTCTGAATCTATTGAAATGCGCTCCTTTCGATTTTCCAAGGTGTTCAAGGCATTTTTCGAGATAATAATGCGCAAACGCGTGATCAGGAGATACTGCAATCAATGACTCAAATAATTTAGCTGCTTTTGCGTATTCGCCCATACGCATATATGGGTTGTGAACGAAGTTTACATCAAGGTGCATCGTATATCTAAGGTCACCGCCAAATCTTTCGGAAAGTTCAGTAGGGACAAAGGAGTCAGTGTAAAAGTTCGCCTCTTCAATATCAAATTTACCGCCGTTCGCAACAAGAATGCTATACAATTCACTACCAGAAATAGGTATCGCAGATGAAACATCTGCCCAATGAAAACTGGCAGTTCTTAAAAATACCAACGCATCTTTGATGTCATCCACAGTTTCACCTGGCAAACCTACTACAAGAAATATTCTTAAAAATATATCAGTGCCCTTGAAATAATTAAACACACGTTCTGCTATATCCAAGGTAAGAGGTTTACGGATTATATCTTTCAGCACCCTTGCCGAACCGGATTCTAGAGCTAGATAAACGTCTTTGACATTATTGCGAACAAGACATTCGACCAGTTCAGGCGTTATTGCCGCTATAAGAAATCCGTTGTGGAACTTAATAGACAACTTTTTTTGACCAATATAGTCAATAATTTCTATCGCGCGTTCAACATCAAAGAGAAAATGGTCATCGAGTATACCAATTTGTTGAACATCATATTTATTGTACAATAAATCAATTTCACTTTTTACTCTATCAATAGAATTCGCCCGTATTTTACGCCCGTGAATCACGTAAGCTGCACAGAAAACACATTGATAAGGACAGCCTCTGCTTGTCATAAGCGCACCTTGCTTAATCGCCGCAATTTCACTGTCAAAAGTGCTTCCGTCTAGGGAAAATATATGTTCACTATATTTTTCAAAGAGCGAGCTTTCGTAGATCGATGGAATGTCATCCAAATTTTGCATGAAATGGCGTTCAGGCACAAAACCGACGGAATATTTTCGTCTAGTGGCGAATGCAGTCGATTGTGAAAGAAATTCTAATTTGTCCGGTGCATTTACCAGTTTTGCAAAGGGCTCTTCTCCCTCGCCTATACATACCGCATCGAGCATTGGGTTTTGTTCAAGCAATTTTGCCGCCATGCTGCTTGCAGAATTACCACCAGCAACAATTAACGTTTCCGGAAGTAATCTGTTGATTTCCGTTACTACCGTTGACAACACTGATATTTGTGAGTCAAACATAATTGAGAGACCTATGATATCCGGTGGGTCGCGCTTGATGGCTTCCTTGATTTCTTCCATTAAAAAGTCAGCGAAGTTATCCGCTATATGTTTCATCTCATGCCTTATATCTGATGATTGTTTCAGCCTACTCTTAAATTGAACATCATGACTGATGATTTCTATAACGCATTGCGGGCAGACTTTTTTCAAATAAGCCTCAATAGACATTATGCCAAGTGGCAGCGTGACTGGACCGAAAATCTCTGAGATATTTAACGGTTCACTTGAAGTTGTAATTTGAAACAGGCGCCTATTATTTATTTTTGAACAAGACACAAGTAATACTTTCATTAAAAAAGACCCTCCGATTCTACTGTAAAAACTATTAATAGTTCTTAAAGCCATTTAGACGTTATCGCATCATTGCTTTTTCTCTGTTACCATACGGGGTAATATTTGACGCTTACCCTATTACTGTTATACATAACACTACATCCGTAAAACTTTATCCAATACCTTCTTTGCGTTATAATATAATATCTTTGAAACCTCATCCTCAGATAAGGACATCTCTCTAAAATTTTGTATATATTTAATAAGAGAAGATACTCCTCCTGGAAGATCACTTGCAAAAAGAATTTTGTCTGCCACCTTGCTAATATCTGGATACATTTCGCTTAACATACTCGTGGTGATGAACCCAGTATCCATATAAACATTTGGATATTTGATCAACATATCGAAAGCTTCATCGGCATATTTCTTTTTCCCACCATGAGCCAATACTACTGTCAAATTCGGAAATTTTTCAGGAATCATTTTAAAATCGGCAGGATTTTGCCATTTATCCACACTATCGACTTGTGCCGATTCACCAGTATGGAACATCAAAATATGCCTATTCTTCTCCATTTCAGAATAAACTTCTAATAATGCATCTGATAGTGGATCAAAGTTATGCTCGCTCGGATACAATTTATAGCCCAATACGCCGCTTTCAATATCAAAATGATATTTTTCCAACGGTGTTGAAGTTATTTTGTTGGGGTTTAGGGAACCTAAGCATACAAACATATCTTTATGTTCGTCTGGAGTACGATTTCGAAACTCGCATACAAATTGTGAAGTTATATGGTAATTAGTACCTGGTCCGTCTTCTCCTAATAAAACAGCTATTTCTATCCCAGCAGCCTCAAGATATGGAATCAAATGTGCTGGTTCAGAAAACACTTTTTGAACATCAAAATCTCTACTTGCATTTTTAAGCATTAGCAAGTCTTGGATGTCATTTCTGAGCATCGAAAAATTACCCACATGAACATGAAAATCAATTACTTTACCTGTGTACATTTTCATCTCTCCTAATTTGATATTTTTTGTAACATAATTATATATTTCCTTGATGAATCTCATTATTAATTATACGTTTGCGAATGAACTTTTTATAAATGATAAACAAAATAAGCACTGATACTCTAACTCTCAACCCACATACGCATTCACTGAAATCTCATCATTATTTTTTTCATCAATAGACTATCCATTTAACATTTCTTTATAAACAAAGCACTCCGTAATATGGTCATTAACCATACCTATAGCTTGCATAAACGCATAAATTGTTGTTGAGCCAACAAATTTAAACCCCATTTTTTTTAAATCTTTGCTTATTCTGTCGGAGAGTGGAGTTGTTGCAGGTAAGTCCTCAATTTTTTCCCAATGACCCACAATAGGCATATGATTCACATAGCGCCAAATTATTTCGTTGAAACTTCCATATTTTTCTGTAGCTTCTAAAAAAGCCTTAGCGTTACTCACAGCTGCATTAATTTTTAGGCGATTTCTTATGATTCCCTCATCTGCCATAAGATCCTGAATTTTTGCATCATTGTAAAGAGCTATCTTATTTGGATCAAACCCATCAAAAGCTTCCCTAAATGATTCGCGCTTATTAAGTACAGTTATCCATGCAAGCCCAGCTTGCATACTTTCTAAAATCAGCATTTCAAAAAGTTTGTCATCGTTATGAATGGGGTGTCCCCACTCGTTGTCATGATAATCTACGTATATGGGTGTACTTCTTGCCCAAGAGCATCTAATTTTTTCATCCATAAAGTTTCTCCTCAAATAGTGCATAAACTTATAGCAAAGTAATGAAGTCTATAACACCGAAATAGTTTTAAGTTGGACAGGACACAATTAATAGATAGTTAATCAATTGTCTTGACTATGAATATAAAATACCAGTATTTTACTGCTAGAACAGATATAATTAAAGCCCTTACAGCAGGTATTGCAGCAATAAAACTTGCTGTAATAAGCGAAATAGATGCAAAGGCTAAAATTATAATTTTTGTTTTCAACTTCAAGCTTCTGTCTTCATCAAAGCTCTTTATATATTTCCTATATAGCTTTGTTCCCGTAAGCCAATGCTTAAACTTTGGCGAACTTTTAGAAAAGCAGAATAGAGCCAGCAAATAAAACGGAGTTGTTGGCAGAAACGGCATAACTTTTCCGATTGAACCGATCAAAAAGAAAACCATTGCCCCTGCGAATAATATTCTCACCATACATTTTAGACTTTAACTAATTCTAGTAAAAGTTTCTTTGGTCTTAGAGATAATGTTTCATCCACCTCGGTAGGCTGATTAGCATAAACCTTGATTTCATATCTTGTCAATAATTCTTGAACCAATATGTTCCTTTCAATCACAGACAACTTTTCTCCCATGCACTTCATGGGACCGCCACCATAAGGAAAATATTGATATGAGTTGGCCTGCAAATACATTTCTGTCTCTGTTCTTTCTGGTAAATAGTCCGATGGGGTTGCCCAATAACGGGCGTCCCTATGAACTACATATGGACAAATTAGCACTTCCGTCCCCTCGGCAAGCACGAAATCTAATAGGTCTACATCAACCCTCAATGCCCGATCTACGAACACCAATGGCGGATGCATTCTTAAAGTTTCATTAAAACACAACCTCATAGCACCTGCATCATTATCCCAGCGAAACATATCATTAGAAATTTCGGACCGGATTCTTTTCTGCCAAATTGGATTATGAGCGAGATCAGAAAGAAACCACAATAGCGCATTTGAAATCGTTTCAAATCCCGCCACAAACAAACCTTTGATATTCTTCATGATTTCTTCATCAGTTGCAAAAGAAGCGCTACTTATTAGAGCAAATAGAATACTGGAATCGCCTTTTGACAGTCGCTTTTTACTGATAATATCAAGCAATGACATTTCTACATTTTTGCAAGCTTTTTCCATATTCTGCACGTCTGACTCACTTGCTCCTTCTCCCATAGTTTTAGTAAAACATTCAAGAGATACATCCCAATTATGGTATATGTCTCTAAGAACCTCATCTTCTATGTCTTCTCCAAAAACCATCGCAGACAGAACTTTCATACAATAAATTACTATTACATCCCTAGCATCTATGGGAGCACTCTTTTTACCGAGGCTATCTAAATGAGCTACTGCCTCCAAAGCCAACATTCTAACTATGTCATCATTAATTTTAGGAGAAAACAGAAAAGGCGAAAGTGCCTTTCGTTGGTTTTTCCAAACTTCTCCTTCACTAAGAATGATACTTCCGCCAGCTATAGGCTGAAATAGTTTTGAAAAAGTTGTTCTACCCACCAGAGGTTCTTCAACAATTTTCGCTATGTATTCAGCCTTAAATGGCACAACATATGTTGTTTTACCAATATCTATCTCAACTATATCCTCGTACTCCTGATGAAGCTTAACAAAAAACTCCAACGGATTTTTCTGAAATTCAACCAACTCAACATCTATGAGTGTCTTTCGTGGTATGTTCATATTTAAATGCCCTCCAGTTTTTTAATGATTTTTTTCTTTCTTCTGGCTCTTTTATTCCTTTTATATCTTAAATCCGGCTATTTTATTAATTCCTATATGCCCTAAATCAGGCAATAGAGCTTTATTGCTCTATGTAAAAGTGTTCCATAGACATACTCTCAAAATCAATAAAGGAGCAATAGACGCCTGCATGTTCATTTTTCGTCATAGCAGTTTCAACAGCCTGAGCTGCCTCCATTGATTCCCAAGTTGCTAAGTCAGCCCATACACCTTCTCCGTTCGTAATTAAATTGCGACTTACGAACCCAGATTGACTTTTTAAGAATTTTTCCAAAAACTGTACAGAAGCTTTCAAAAACTCACTAACATCCGCACCTTCTTTAAGTTTGAATCTAGTTATTTCTACAGTACTTTTCATATTTCTCCTCCATTTATTCTTATAGCTTGCTTGCCTTGTACTACATTAATCACAACGGAATAAACATTTCTAAAATGCATCTTTACAGTTGTTTCAATAAAAGAGCCAGAAGGAAGCAAAAAATTGTTACTAACGTAAAGTAATCTGTCGGACACGCATTATTAAATGAAACAAAGGAACAAAAACAACGGTGTTTAACAAAGTCAATGGCACAAGCATCGTAGTTATGAGAGTAAGCCAACTGACTGGAAGTCCCACTAACATACTGGTAAACGACAGAAACAAAACTCCACTTAATAGTGAACCGGTAAAAGCCACACAAATCAACTTCACAATATGTGGCATATGTACTTTGTCGAGCACCACGCAAAAGAAGTAAACTATGATGCCCGTACAAATCTTATCAATCAAATTTGGCATTTGTCCACCAGGAAATGTTGTTGTCAAAGCGGTTATTATCCCTGTGGCAATTGATGCTGCTAAACAAAGTTTTAAATCATTAAACACCAAAATTATAATGAATAGAAAAATAAGAGTGAAGTCTGGCTTCAAACCAAATATCAAAGATGGAGAAATAGAATTAACAATATAACCGACCGAAATAAGTAAAGCGATGGATGTTAAATCCTTGATCTGCACTCTAGTATTCATTGGCTCTTCACTCCTTCAGCATCTTGGGGACTATCCCTTTCCTTATCCTCAACTAGTTTCATCAACTTTCTTGTATAGGGACCAGGTTTGCAGCACAAACGATCCTCAGCAATCTCATAATCTCCACAAATCTTATTTAACGTCAACCCACCCGACTTAAATAACCGCACAACTGACTCTTTGCAATACCCACATTCTTTGCAACTTCTTTCATCGCAATTCATAGGGTGATTATCAAAATACAATTGCAACGCCTTGTTATCAATCGAAAAAAGATGTTCAGAATTATCCTCAAATTTTGGCGGGGTTGTTCCAAATAGCTCCATAACATTTCCGTCATAGCTTCCTTTTATATACGCTGAGAGGCATCTTTTTGTCCATTGCGGAGATTTACTCCGACCTGAAATCTTGAAATTTGTTATCCCTAGATTTCGATAATAAGCTATATCTTCTGGTCTAATCCAACATGCTTTTAGAAACTCTTCTGGATTAAGGATTCTGGTTAGTATACAATTGTTCATATACCAATCTGTCGATAAATGAGATGTGTCTTCCGTTTGTGTATGATAATGCTCATACCGTGTCTTGCACTGGTATAAGCACGTCTCAGTAATCAACAGTTCTAAATCATAACCCTTCCCGCGGCAATATCGCAACATTTCTTGTAGTTCTTTGGGGCGTCGCGGTGCATCATTTCCAAGTGTTACTCTGTTAATTTTCAGACCCTCTAATTTCTTCAAGTCCTCAACTGTCAGTACGTTGTAAATAGTTGAAATCTTTACTGAGACTTGTGGATAATATTTATTAATTATTTCTACTAACTCAGGCACTGCAACCGTCACATACGACACTTCCAATTCCTCTATGACTCGTCGAACGTACTCAGTAACTGCTTCAGCAAAAACACCATCTAGTAGTTTGTTTTTATCAAAAGCTCCATTAAATAAATAACTAAAGCTTCGCACTTGTAAAAGTACCTATGCACCTTGAAAATTCAATATTATTTGGCAATATAATAGCATGAAACCTTCGATTTTGGTATAATTGAGTTAACGAAAAACAAAA
>Ga0153972_1000535_pt1 | contig 12142 bp, 4 predicted proteins | sample TSGA056MetaG_FD_104732 | JGI IMG/M metagenome (GOLD analysis project Ga0153972, IMG submission 104732) | Attine ant fungus gardens microbial communities from Georgia, USA - TSGA056 MetaG | ecosystem: Host-associated > Fungi > Mycelium > Unclassified | place: USA: Georgia, George L Smith State...
TGCGTTCGCCTCTTCGCTTCCTGCGCCGTTTGCGACTGCGTTTTCAAGATAGGTAATTCCCTTGTTTCCAACCTCGACATAAACAGGTGTGCTGTCTACGAGATATCCAGCGCATGTGGATATCTCTGTGACCTTATAAATACCTGCTGTAAGGGTGATTGTCAGAGACCCTGATTGCAGATTACCCGATTGAGAAGGTATCCAGGTAACCACACCGTCTGTAACAGAAACGCTCTGACCGTTAATAGTTAGAGAATTTCCTACCACTGCACCGCCGGAAACTGCCTCAATCTTGAATTTTGCTTCCGTAAGTGTTGCAGGAGGTGTTGTGGTTTTGACACCCAGCTCATTTACAGAGCCCTTATTGATGACAATTGCCCCCATTGGCAGGAAGTTTACGTCAATGTCAATACGGGTCGTTGCCGAAGTACTGTTTGACAGAACATGCTTGTTATCCGCAAACCGTGTGAAAGCATATGCGGATGCGTAAATGCCGGTATTGGTTACGCTATCAACTTTAAGAGCTGTTACCTGCCCATTTTTGATGGTGAATTCAATCGTTCCTTCGTTCAGAAGGTAGGTTGCCTCTGTTACTGCATCAAAGGCTGTTGCCTTAAGCCGGTAAGTGCCATCCTTCAGGTGAGTCAGCTTATAGGCTGTGTTTCCGCCAACATCAAATGTTGTTGCGGCAGTCTTTGAGGAATCCCAGTAGTTGATGTTGTACGGGGCAAAGCCTGTTCCGTCGTCGTACTGGATGGAATAGGTTACCGTTCTTGTGGTATCGGTGCTGGCTACGGAGTTCCAGAAGTTCTTAACCTGAACCTCGCCAAGAGGATAGTCATATACGCGAACCTCAAGCTCGCCGTTATTTTCGACCTTGAAGGGGCCGATCATTGCGCCCTCTTCGAAATCATCATTAGATGTTGCTCCGTCTACCCCGGCGCCGTCTTTGATTGCCGAATAGTAGTAGCCGCGCATGCTCCAGCCGTCTACTACGCCTACTTCCTTAATCCAGTAGTAGCCGGGCATAACCTTGATATATTGATTAGAGTCATCAAAGTCAGTCGCCGTTACGGTCTGATCATAGACTGCGGTAGTGAGATCATCAGAATTTGAACGGTAAAGCTCAAAAATTACCTCATCAAGCTCGTCAGTGTTCCCCTTATTATAGCCTATCGAAATTGCATCAGCTTCCAAAAGCGTTTTGGTAAGCTTTGCCTTCATGATACGCAGATGACCCTCGCCCGCTACGTTGGGAACCTCAAGCGGATACAACGTTGTCGCTGTATCTGTAGCGGCAACAGGCGTCGCTGCAAGGCTGCCCTCCTTGCCGGGTTCTATCGTACTTACAAGCGTTGTTGCCGAACTGACGCTGCTACTACCAGCGAGGCTTACGTTTACCGTTCCATCGTCATCGATTTCAAACTTGTAAGGAATCTCGAAATAAGATGTGGGGTAATCTCCCGCTTTGATTGCGGCGTTTACAGCCGCATATGCTTTGGGAACGGGACCCTTTTCGACAACCTCAAAGTAGTAGGTATAGTCCGCCGCCAGCTTTTTGTTAGCTATTGTTGAGCTGCCAAGGTCGGCAAGCGCCGCATTAAAGGCGGTTTTTATACTGGTGAATCCGGTAATGAACTCGCCCTGGGCGGTATCTGTATCTGTGCCGGCTGTACCGCTGGTGACCTGGAACAGTGGGATAGCAGTTCCCTCTGCATCAACAGATGCTATACGGTGATATGTTCCGTTTTCATCCTTATAGCCAATATAGATATCGAAGTTGACATTACTGATGGCTTTCTCAAATATAAGATTGCCGTCTGCATCCGTAGCATATCCCGTTTTAACGCCATACAGACGCACATATTCTACACAGCCGCTGCCGCTGCCAGTTATCTTATAGTTTGCGATCATTTTCGGGTTTTCGGAGTCGTACTCTTCCCCATTCGGACCTAGCACAATTGTAAACGCCGGGCGAGTGCCGGAAGCTTCGCCAGTGGCGGTGGTGTAAGTAACCCTCATGTCGTTGCTGGTATAAACGCCGGATTCTTCCTCAAAAATGTATGAATTAGAATCGGCGGCTGGGACGGCGCCGACAGGGGCGGTAACCTCAACAACGAGGTATTTGCCTGCCGGAAGAAGCGCGGAGGAGCCTCTGTTAGTGTACTTAAGGCTTGAGGTGCCGGTGGTAATGGTGTTTACAGGGACTAGTCCGCTAACGCTAATTGTGGAGAAATCGTTCTCCTCCCATTCATTTTGCCACTGATATACATAGAACACGCCGTTCATGCCCGAGCCGGTTGCGTCGGCCTTTACAAATTCGCCCTCGGTATTTTCGACCATAAAGTCCTTTTGCAACTCGAAGCTATAGCCCTTAAGCCTGTTGATAAGCGGATATGAGGAGGCAAGGCCTTCAACATGCTCATATGGATCAATTTCATTGCCGCCATCTAGAACAACATATGTGCCATCATCTTCAATATCAATCTGCCATATGCCCTTCTCATAATACATAGCAAGAGTTCCCGAATCGGGAACGAGCATCTCTTCAAGCTCTTCAATGTAATATGTCTTGGAAACGGACTGGTCAAGGTTATTAAGCGTGAAGTAACCCAGCGTGCCGGATATGACCTTGGTTGCCTTAGACTCGTCAGTTGTGTCGCCGGTCACGTAGTACTGACTGTAGGTAGGTGTGCTTGGATCCTGATTGAAGGTCAGATAGTGCCTGCCATCGTTTGCCTCATAGTACACAACAAACTCAGCACCCTGCAAAACAGCAAGCGCGCTGTTGCCGTTACTGTCGTATGCCAGTGTCTCACCGTACTTCTGTAGCTGAACATCAACCTTCTCATAGGCGGAATATGTTAGCTGCAAGGTGTTACCACCTTCTACACTATCTAATGGGTTGCCATTCAAATCACCAGAGTTAGTAACAGAAATGCTTCCGCCGGCTGCTACAGTGATTTTTACCACGGCCTCGGAGAGAAGAACGCCTTCCGCTGCCTCGGTCTGCTTAATCACATAATTTCCGGGAGCAAGTCCATAGATATCGCTGCCGCCTATGATTATAAAGTCTGCAAATCCTTCGGTAGTGGTGGTTGCTGTTGCAAGCGGAGTTCCTGTGTCGTCTGCAGCGTATAGCGTATACTCTGCGCCTGCATAATTGGTGTCTTGGTCAGCCTGGGAGTTGTTCTTTACCTGAACATGTGCGTAAGGCACATTTTTGATTGGATCACCTATTTCGACTTCCCCTGCTGTGCCGTTAGCATAGGCGCTATCTGCAACAGTGAAAGGAACAACACCGCTGATTCCTGCTTTTGCAACAGAATCCTTAAGGGCTGTGCCATCGTAGAACTTTTCTACATAGTCCGGCACTATATAGCCGGCCGGAGTTTTGGTCTCAACCAAAATGTATTCGCCGGCTTCTACATAGAAGATAGAATGTGTGCCGTTTGAAGAGGTAGTGGTATGGTCGGTTTTTACATAGTTAGCGCCATCAGCCTTGTATAGCACAAACGTTGCACCCGATAGAGAAGCTTCCGTCAGGGCGCTTGTCTTTTTAAATGTCACTGTTGGCAGAAGCATATGTAAAAATGCCGCCTGCTGTGTTACACCGGTCATGACAAGCTTCTTTGCTGCGTTGTCAACAACCACAGTTCCGCCAAGTGATGTTCCCTCAGCAACGGTAAAGCTGACACTGGAATCCGTCAGTGTGTAGCCGGCGGGTTTAGCAGTCTGCACAACCGTATAGCTACCGGCAGGCAGGCTTGTTGTGTAGGTGCCGCCTGTCAGGGTAATATTGTCCACAACTATATTATTAGTGGAATCCAGAATCTGATATTTAAATCCGGCAGCAGTAATGGGGGTTCCCGTGCTGTCAAGGTTAGAGATTTTAATTGTGCCCTGATTAGTTGTGTTTGTGAACACGCCTCCGGCTGATGCGCTCCCGCCTGTAGCCTCGGTATTAAATACACCTGCCGTAATAACAACAGTTGCGTCAGAGCCAAGTGCATAGGGGATTGCAGTGCCGTCATTTGCTGTGATAGATACCTCAGACAATGTGTATGTTCCGGGAGCAATATTCTGGGTAACAATCTTAGAGCTGTTTGTTCCATTGCTTCCCGCAACGCTGGACAATACGATATCGTATGTATTGGAATTATCTGTGCCTGTGAGCTTAAAGGTGGCTTTGTAATCGCCCACTGTAATCGAATTTCCGCCAAGGTCTGCAAATGCCTTTGACAGCACAAGGCTACCATAGGTGCAGTTTAGCTTTATGTCCTTGGTGTTGGTTTGACCGGCCGTGAGGGTAAAACTATCTTCCGCAACCGCATATCCGGTATCCTTCGTTATAAGGGTATAGGTTTTGCTTGCGTCAACGTTATAGAATGTTACTTTTCCGTTGTTATCTGTAACACCCTTGATTTCGTTAGTCCCATCAGACAGGTAAATCTCAGCCGCATTTGGAGTTGTGTAAGATGTTTCTGCAACGTGGGGTGTCTGCTTTTGGACAGTTACGGTCAGGTCCGTGATTGGGCTGCCGACGTTTGTGACAGATAGCGTATTGCCGCTTTGTGTCACAGGGTTTGTCTCGCCAGCACCTGGAGTTACAGTAATCTCTGTAAGGCCAGTCTCCTGATTAATAGCAACCGTGACTGTGGCAGGCTGCATCACAGCAAACTTGTCTCCGGCGCCCTGTGTCTCGGTAAGGGTATAAGTGCCCACTGCAAGGTTCGGGAATGTGGCAACGCCGTTATCGTTTACCGTGACTTCAACCGTAGTAATACCGTTTCCGGAAAGTTCGAACTTGACCTCCGAACCGACATAGTTCTCTCTTGCTGCCTTTCCATAAAGAACTTCGAGCTCATTAATTTTGATGTACTTATTAATTGTTAAGGTCGGAAGTCCGGGCGCAGCCTGCTCGTAACCAAATGCATGATCAACCGATGAACTACCGGTGGTTCTGGACGCAGTTTCGATAGAATACTTGTATTCAACCGTTGCTGTATTGGTTATCGTACGAAGTGCATTGCTCTCGTTCATGCCATAATGGTTTGTATAGTCATCCTTGCTGAACGTGGCAACTACGGCAATGTTTGTGTTGCTCAGCAGTCCGCCCGTCAGCGGTACATCAACCTCGAACGTTGCCGAGGTATCCGTCCAGCTTATATTTGTTGCCTCAACGCCGCCAACCGTGATCTTAGTTGGAGCAGCGCCGGCAGGGAAGGTTATTGTATCCGTAACCTTAACAGAGTCCACAAACAGGCGGCCTGTTGTATTCGCGTTTCCAGTTGTCGCTACAGCAATGTTATATGTAATGGCATAATCGTCACTACGTTTTAGAGCAACATCTTCATATGGACGGGTTACAGCTGCGCCCATGCTGGCCGTACTGGAAGTTTTTGCGACAGTAACGGTCTCATCAACAACGGCAGCAAGGGTATAATTGTCGTTACTTGTTACAGGGGTAGCAAGGTCAACGCCAAGACCCGAACCGGCAACGTTGCCACCCGCTACAGCAGGATAGCTGTAAACTGTAAGAGACTGGCTGGTTCCGGCAGGTGTGATACCATTTTCATATTCTAGGGAAAAACTAATTTCAACTGAACCACCGCCGGTCGCAACGGACTTCACGATGACAAGACTTCTTCCGTAGCCTCCTATGTCCTCAATAGCCGAGCTGCAGTCACCGCTGCTTACAGTTGCGGAAAGAACGTCATCCTTAAGAGGCAGGATAAAGACAGTGCCCGGAGCGCTGAAGGCAGCGAACAACATCATCCTAGCTTCTTCGCCGCTGCGTACGGAAACTGTTTGTGCTCCATCTTGGGCGCCGCTTTCGCTGGCGCGATAGACAGATACAGATGAAGCGCTTTCTTCGCCATCTTCTCCGACTTCAGCTTCGAACGTTACATAGTTCGCAAGGTTCGTAGTGAAGCCGGCTGTAGCAGCTACTTCGTTATTGTATGTAATAACGACAAATGCACCTAAGAGGGCTTCCATCTTTTCTTCGGAAAGTCCATCAAAGGTGTAATTAATTACTACAGGTTCGGAGCCGAGGTCAAACATACCGATTTTGGTGCCGCCAACGGTGGCGATAACATCCTTGTAAACTGTTCCCTCTGTCACGGAGGTGTTAGTTACGGTAGTTTTCGTATCAACTGTTCCGGCAGATAAATCTGCCGATACGAGTTCGAACAATACACCGATACTGATCTCCGCTTCCTCTTGAGGGAGTATCTCTTCCTCTTCTTGCGTCTCCCCATCATCCGCAAATACAAAGCCTGTTCCCGGCATGCCAAGTCCAAAGACCATGACAATTGCCAGCAGCATTGCAACAAGCGATTTCAGGAAGCTCCATTTTCTACTTTCCGCAAACATAATTTTCCCCTTTCGGTTATCAGCAATAGCTCCATACTTCGCCCGCAATGATAATGCATGGGTACTGTCGAATGAAATCAAATTGCTAATCATTATTTATAAATTGTATGTATATATAAAGCAAAGCCAAAAACGGCTGGGTTATCACCGTTTGACGTTATGCACTTGTTTTTCTGCCCCGGTTCCCGACCATTAAACAGACAGACCATTTTATTGTGGTCTGTCTGTTTAATGGCTGAGCTTTCAGGGCGTAAGAGGGGTTCTCCGCCCTAGTCGCCCAGAAATGTTGAGGGGACAACATTTCTGCGCCAAAGGATCTTGAGGGGGTACTCAATGCCTTCTACAAACGCTCTGTTTATTCAGAGCGCTTGTAGAAGACAAAGACCAAGGTCTTTATCCTCTTTCGGATCCATCATAGATCCAGACTTTCTGGTTTTCTATCTATGCGGTCACGGTTAGGTTGCATCTTAACTAGGCCGGTATACTATTGTAAATATATGACTTGCCGTCTCGTCGGCAACCACCGTTCCGGGGACGGTTCCTGTTGTGCTTCCAAGCGTAGCTTTGACTGTGTATTCCGTCCCCGCCGGAAGCCCTTCAATAGTTGCCAGCTGTCCGGGCAGCAGAGTAAGCTCCCCACCGCTGCAAATTGTACCCGTAACAGTGTCACTATCTCCGCTTTTCACTGTATATGTGTATTCGCCCTCACAGTTAAAAGTAATTACAAATGAAACCACTTCTTTGTTGGTATCGGTTTCTCTCACTCCAAATGACAGCCCACCCGTCCTGACCTCTTCCTGTTTTGCTATGACGGTTGGCGCAGAATTGTCGGCGATGCTTTTGCCGCCGACCGACATTGCACAAAGCAAGATTGTCTCAGCCTCTACATCTTCTTCAACCTGCACGGTAAGATAAACAGTCTTGGTTTGACCCGGCAGAATTTCACCAACATCTACATAAAGCACAGAAGAGTTTTCCTGGTTCTGCGTAACTGTTATGCCATCTTCTCCAAAATATCCTGCAAGCTTCACTCCCTGCGGTAGTTGAATACCGGCGGCCTCCGGTTTCCAATTGCCGCTGATATATGAGCTTGCTGTAAATGTTAAGGCGTAGCTATAGCTGTCGCCGGCGTATACCGATTCGGTATCGGAGCTAATGCCGCAGGTATTGCGTACTACTATGGAATTATTTTTGCTGGTAACATCCATACCGTTAACGGTGAATATGTTGCTGATAATATCCCCGTCAGTTGCTTCATCATCCACAACGGCATTTATAACAATCGTTTTACGGTCTCCGGCATCGATCGTGCCTATCGGGAGTGTCAATCTATTGTTCTCATCCGTCTCGTAAGTGTAAGCTTCCGTTTCATCATCTATCGACGCAGATTCAAGCTTCAAACAAGAATCCAAGGTTATGCTTACCAAAACGTTTTTGGATTCGCTTCCACCGCAATTATCAACAGTGAGCGTATACTGAAGGCGCTCGCCCGGCTCCACTTCAGCTTTTACGACAGAGCTAATAAAAGCTCTTAAATCTGCGGGGCGTACTGATGATCCCAAATAATCGTCATTGCCAGTATTATCGCTTTCATTGTCTTCGCTTTGTTCTTGCGTCTCAGTTGGCTTTTCCTGTGTCGCAGGCTGTGTCTTCTCAACCGGTGTCTCTTGATCTGCGGGCTGTGCCTCCTCAACCGGTGTCTCTTGATCCGCAGGCTTCGTAGTCTCAGGTGAGCCTAAAGGCGGAGACGTTGTATCAATTGAAATAGAGTTATCTACAATTTCAGGCACTTGCTCACTCGGCGGGGCTATGTCTTCCGGTTCACTAGTTTCATCGGGCGGCTGACTTGGCTTATCCGTAATGGGTGAGACGACAGCCGGCGGGGTGTTTGCAATATAACTGTCAACTTCATTGTTTTGGTTAAGCACCACGCCGACAACAATTGCGCCAACCGCCGCCGCAGTTGTCAAACCTGCTATAACCTGTTTAGCCATCGTGGACAATTTTGAGGTTGGCGCATTTCCGGTCGTGGAATTAGGCGTGCTTGCCGTAGCGGCAGTTGCAGCGGCAGTAAAACACGCCGATTGTAATGTTGCCCATTGTGCAGCAAAGTCGAGTTGAGCGGTTGCCATGTCAGCATCGTTCTGCATTATTCTAGTTAATTCATTTGATGACATTTTTCGCTCACCTCGCTTTCTAACAGTTCATTGCACCATTGCCGCATAGCGCCTCTTGCTCTGGACAGCCGATTGTAAACCGCCGCCTCCGCAACAGAGAGAATATCAGCAATTTCCCTTGCGCTTAGTTGGTCATAATAGTGAAGAATAACAACTGAGCGCTGAGCCTCCGGCAGTCGGGATACCAGTTCAGAAAGCTTCTGATCCCTCTCCCGATTGAGCACAAACCCCTCCGGGAGAAAGTCCTCTTGCTCCCCATAACCGTATTCTAAATCTAAATCATCACTATCTTCATAGGAAACAAAGTTACCTCCCTTGCGTAATATCTTAAGACAATGATTGTGCATCGTCCGTTTTAAATATGCAACTGTGGCATCTGCCTTCTTAATATTATGTATGTTACTATAAAATGAAATCCATGTTTCTTGAAGAGCATCCATTGCGTCCTCCGAATTATTAAGCATTCGGAGTGCATAGTAATATAAGCTTTTTGACAACAGAGTATAAAGCTCCTCTGCGGCAGCCCCATCCTGTTGACGAGCTTTTTCAACCAGCTCGCCAATAGCTTTATAATTCATCTCTGTACCCCTCCACAGAGTGCTTGAATAATTCTGATAAATTTTCCCCTTATACATAAAGATGCATTTTCCTCCATCTTCTATCGCAGTTTTTATATTTTTTTATTTATCTATATCAAGCACCGAATCTTCTCTTAAATTGAAATTGCGTCTATAGTTCCCATAACATTCAGTTTTGGTAATACAGTTCTAAAACATTATATGGCATTTTTCTTTTAAATACAACTAAATACAACAAATGTTTACATTCTTCAGTTTCTCCCCCTCGAAACGACGCTTACTAAAGACATCTTTGTCCGAATACAGCTCCCAAAGCAGGACTTAGCGAAAAATTTAAATGCTGCCCCAAAGATAAATAGTATGGTATACTTAATAACTATACTAAGGAAATGAATTTTATCCGTTTATAGGCACAAAAATGGCAAGGAAAGTCGAGAGATTCCGCTTCGAATAAAGTAAAATAGAACAAACCAGGAGGTGAAGAGATGAAGGAACAAATCATAGCTGTCCAACAAATGCAGGAGTATATTGAGCTTCATTTGGAGGAAGACCTTACGATGGCCGACCTCGCAAAGGCGGCGCAGTTTTCACCGTGGCATTCCCATAGGCTATTTCGTCAATACACGCAATTGACGCCGATGGAGTATATCCGCAGGCTGCGGCTATCCAAATCTGCCATGAGGCTGAAAAATGATACTTGCCGGGTTGCCCAAGTGGCTTATGAGCTTGGATTCGGCAGCGTGGACGGTTATCAGCGAGCATTCTTTCGGGAATTTGGCTGCAATCCCGGGCAGTACTCACAGACAAAGGTTCCTATTCCGCTTTTCATCCCCTATGGTGTAAAGTTCAGAGAATTAAGAAAGGGGTCTTTAGACATGGAAAATGTACAAAGTGTATTCGTTCAGCTCCAGAAGAAGCCTGAGCGTAAGGTTCTTATCAAGTTCGGCATTAATGCGGAGGATTATTTCCCTTACTGCGAGGAGGTTGGCTGCGACGTCTGGGGGCTGCTTTGCAGTATGGACTCGCTGTGCGGAGAGCCGGTCTGCCTGTGGCTTCCGGAGCGGTTCAAAAAGCCGAACGCCTCGACCTATGTGCAGGGTGTAGAGGTAGATACCGATTATGACGGCATCGTTCCAGAGGGGTTTGATATTATATTGCTACCCGAAGCGGAGTATCTGGTTTTTCAGGGCGAGCCGTTTGAGGAAGAAAACTACAGCGATGCAATTATGGCTGTCAAGCACGCAATGGACAGGTATGACCCCAAGCTGATCGGCTACGAATGGGACGACCAAAATCCACGCATTCAGCTGGAACCTCATGGCGAGCGTGGTTATATTGAGCTGCGGGCCGTCAAGAAGGCGGTAGGGAAGTGATCAGCGAATCAAAAAATTGGAAGAGCCGAACAATCTTATTTCTGGTGAGCCAGTGCATAACATTGTTCGGCTCCACCCTTGTGCAAATGGCAATTGTCTGGTTTGTAACGCTTAAGACCTCCTCTGGTGTGTGGGTGGCCGCGTTTACCATATGCTCGTATCTCCCTCAATTTATAATTTCCTTTATAGGTGGCGTGTGGGCGGATCGATACAGCCGCAAGATGCTGATTATCGCAGCGGATTCAATAATTGCCCTTGTCACACTCGCAATGCTATTGGTGATGCCCCATATCACGACAGAGTCAACGCTGCTTGGCAGCCTGCTCATCATGTCGGCCATTCGCTCACTTGGCGCAGGTGTTCAGACACCGGCAGTGAATGCCGTCGTCCCCCTTCTTGTGCCAGAGCCTCAACTTATGCGGTTTAACGGAATCAATGCAACGATGCAGTCGATGGTGCAGTTTGCCGCTCCTGCCGCTGCCGGAGCCATTTTATCTCTCAGCACACTGCGCAGCACATTGCTCATTGATATTCTTACTGCTGTGCTCGGCATTTCGCTGCTCGCTTGCATCGTTATCCCAAAACATGAGGTACAAAAAGAAAAAGTACCGGTTTCCGCTGACATAAAAATCGGAATACAATATGCGTTTTCAAGCAAGATGATTGGAAAGCTGCTTGTTGTTTACGGTCTTTTCATCTTTTTCAGCGTTCCGGCAGGCTTTCTTGCGCAGCTTTTTGTCAGCCGCACCTTTGGCGATACATACTGGTATTTGACAGCGGTTGAGCTGGTGGGTTTTGCCGGAATGATTGCTGGCGGTCTGATTATAAGCGCTTGGGGTGGGTTTAAAAGTCGTATTAAGACACTAACAATCGCTCTTGCGGCAAACGGCTTGCTCACTGCCATGATTGGTCTGTCTCAAAGCTTTATGCCATATCTTACTATGATGCTTGTCTACGGAATAACAGTGCCGGTTGTGCAAACTGCAACGACTACCCTCATCCAGGAAAAGGTGGAAATTTCTATGCAGGGGCGGGTGTTTGGCCTGCTTAACTCCGTGTATTCTGGGTTTTTACCTATCGGCATGGCTATTTTCGGTCCACTAGCTGATAAGATTGCACTTCAATGGATTATTATTGGCTCAGGCGTGGTACTGATTCTCATCGCCGCAACATGCCCTTTTAGCAAGCACTTTACTCATAATAGTGAATTAATTTAAGAATAGTCGCTTTAACATCCTCTAGTAATAAATAATAACTGGTACAGATGACAAAAAGAGACCAGCTTATCTGGTCTCTTCAGACTGTAGACAAAAAGGGATGTTCATGCGTGAGCGAGAGCATCCTTTTTGATAAATACAAGAAAATGGATGACAAACAGGCTGAAAGAGCCAAAACCGGAGGGAAGCGGCCCTGTTTTGCACTTCCAATTGGCCAGCTTTTTGAGATTCATGCACGTGAAGGTGAGCGCCGCCTGCATCTTGACCTTCAGCAGACCCCGCAACTGAGTATAGCGCATCCCATGTTTTTCTTTTGCGTCCCCGAACACCCGCTCGATGGTTTCCTTGCGGAGCGCATAAATCGCCTTGTATTGTGGATTATGGCGATATTCCTCCGCAAGCTCCATATAGGGTTCCCA
>Ga0153972_1000536_pt1 | contig 12141 bp, 14 predicted proteins | sample TSGA056MetaG_FD_104732 | JGI IMG/M metagenome (GOLD analysis project Ga0153972, IMG submission 104732) | Attine ant fungus gardens microbial communities from Georgia, USA - TSGA056 MetaG | ecosystem: Host-associated > Fungi > Mycelium > Unclassified | place: USA: Georgia, George L Smith State...
ATGAATGTATTGAAAAATGCCGACCTATACCAGTCGGCTCTAAATGGGCATAGACCTTTTGAGGGGAACATGCTTGAACAGGTAAAAGACTACTACAGAATCGGCCTTACTTGGACGAGTAACGCGCTTGAGGGCAATAGCCTGACGGAGAGCGAAACAAAGGTTTTGATTGAGGATGGATTAACCGCAGGGGGAAAACCGCTCCGCGACAGCTTTGAAGCGATAGGACACGCAAAAGCATATGATTATATGTTTACGCTTCTCCGCGCAGACAAAATAACCGAGCAGGATATTCTTACAATGCACAGGCTTTTCTATAAAGAGATTGACGAGGAAAAAGCCGGAGTGTACCGTCAGGAACAGGTAATTATTACAGGTTCGTCATACCCTGTCACAGCGCCGGAGGATATACCGCATGAAATGACCGAGCTTATACAATGGGCGCAGTCAGGGCGAAAAAGCTGCCATCCCGTAGAGTTTGCCGCCCTGCTGCACAAAAGGTTTGTGTTTATTCATCCGTTCATTGACGGTAACGGGCGCGTGGCGCGGCTTCTTATGAATACCGCGCTAATTCAGGCCGGATATATGCTTGCGGTTATCCCCCCGGCGTTGCGCAGCGAATATATATCGCTTCTGGAAAAAGCGCACACGGATGACAAACCGTTTACGGGCTTCATAGCGGAGCGTGTCACGGAAACGCAAAAGGACATGATGAGGCTTATGCACATTCCCATACCAAAGCAGGACGCGCCGGAGCGTTAATACAATATAATATACTCCCATGATTTCACCAACCGCATATTTCTACTTGACATTTGCGCTGTCTCTGTTAAAATATGCTTAAAACATTTTAGTTAAAATTTTTTAATTAAATTGTTCCATTCAATTCACCCGATCAAAAGGAGAGACTGTATATGTTTGAGCAGGTAAAGAAGGTTATCGTGGAGACCCTGAATTGTGACGAGAGCAAGATTACGATGGAGGCTCGTCTGGCCGAGGAGCTGGAGGCCGATTCACTGGACGCCGTTGAGCTGAATATGGCGCTGGAGGAGGCACTGGGCTATGGCGTATCGGATGAAGCCCTTGCCGATATGAAGACCGTGGGCGATATCGTACGCTGGCTGGAAGAGAATAAGGAATAAGCCTATGAAGTTAGGGGATATTTACGAGCTGATGGCGCGCTTTGAGCGCTCCGGCCTATCCTCCTTCACGCTGGAGCTGGACGGGACAAAGCTGCGCCTGCAAAAAGGCGGCGCCGCTCCTGTTTCCGCCTATCCGGCCGCCGCGCCCGCCCCGATGCAGGACGCGCCGGCGGCGGTGACGGAAGACTACATAACGGCGCCCCTGGTGGGTACCTTTTACGCCGCGTCCGCCCCCGGCGAGCCCCCCCTGGTTCAGGTGGGCGACCGGGTCAAAGAGGGGCAGAGCGTCTGTGTGCTGGAGGCGATGAAGATGATGAGCCAGGTGCCCGCGCCTGCCGACTGTATCATCGAGGAGGTTCTGCTCGCCGACGGCGCGCTGGTCGCCTTCGGTGCGCCCATGTTTCGTATAAAGGCGGTTTAAGTATGTTTCGCCGAGTATTAGTTGCCAACCGCGGAGAGATTGCGGTACGCGTCATCCGCGCTTGCCGGGAGCAGGAAATTGAAACGGTCGCCGTCTACTCCACGGCGGACGAGGGGGCGCTCCATACCCAAATTGCCACCCGCGCAATCTGCATCGGCGCAGCCAAGGCGTCGGAGAGCTATTTGAACGCCTCCGCTCTGGTCGCCACGGCGCTTGCCACCAACTGCGACGCGGTACACCCGGGCTACGGATTTTTGTCCGAAGACCCGGATTTTTCCGACCTGTGCGCGGAACACGGACTGGTCTTCATTGGCCCCACCGGCGACGTGATCCGCCGGATGGGCAATAAGTCGGCGGCTCGCAGCCTGATGCGGGAACACGGCGTTCCGGTGGTGCCAGGCTCCGACGGCCCTGTCTCCTCCGCGGCGGAGGCGGCGGCGCTTGCCGCCGAAATTGGCTATCCGGTGCTCGTCAAGGCCTCCGCGGGGGGCGGCGGGCGAGGTATGCGCCGGGTGGACGCCCCGGAGGATCTGCCCGCCCTCTTTGCGCAGGCGCGCAGCGAGGCGGAGGCCTGCTTCGGCAACGGCGAGGTCTATCTGGAAAAGCTGATTATCAATCCCCGCCATATTGAGTTTCAGATTCTGGCCGACAAGCATGGCCATGTCATTCATTTAGGGGAGCGGGATTGCTCCATCCAACGCAAAAACCAAAAGCTCATGGAAGAGTCCCCCTCCCGGGCGCTGGACAGCGACCTGCGGGCGCGAATGGGGGATGCCGCCGTGAAGGCCGCCCGCGCGGCGCAGTACGTGGGTGCGGGTACGATAGAATATGTCCTGTCTCAGGACGGCTGTTTTTATTTTATTGAGATGAATACGCGCATTCAAGTGGAGCACCCGGTGACGGAATTTGTCAGCGGGATTGATCTTATCCGGGAGCAGCTGCGGATTGCCGTGGGGCTCCCCCTCCCGCTGACCCAGGAGCAGGTGGTCTGTCGGGGGCACGCCATTGAATGCCGCATCAACGCCGAGGATCCGGCGCGGGGGTTTCTCCCCTGTCCCGGCACCACGGAGTTTATCCACCTGCCGGGTGGACCCGGCGTGCGGGTGGATACCGCCCTCTTCGCGGGCTGGACTCTGAGCCCCTACTACGACTCCCTCTGCGCAAAGGTGATTGTCCACGCGCCGACCCGGCTGGAGGCGCTGCGAAAGCTGCGCCGCGCCCTGGAGGAGTTGATGATTGACGGATACCCCACCACCGCGGATCTCTGTTACCTGATTGCGCACGAGCCCGACTTCATGCAGGGGCGGTATGACACCGGGTATCTGGAGGGGCATTTGCAGCAGCTGCTCCAATTTGCAGGCGATTCGCCCACTGAGGAAAGGAGCGCAACGTGAATAACCCGTTTTTACAGCGCCGGGAACGGCTGATGGATTTGAAGACCCACCGGGAGAGCAAGGTCGCCCAGCGCGCCGCTTCGGGCAGCTGCTCCGCCTGTGGCAAGGCCACGGAGAAGGAGGTGCTGGAGCAGACGCGCTACGTCTGCCCCCACTGCGGCAAGCACCACCCCATCGGAGCTTATCTGCGCCTGTCCTTTCTGCTTGATTCGGGCAGCTTTGAGGAAATCGGCGAACACATCGCCGCGCCAAACGCGCTGTCCTTTCCCGGCTATGAGGAAAAGCGCAAGGCGCTGCGCCGCACGACAGGGCTTTCGGAGGCGGTGGTCACTGCCACCGGCACGCTGGATGGACAGCGTGCCGTCTTCGCCGTGATGGACAGCCGCTTTTTTATGGGTAGCATGGGCGTGGCCGTAGGGGAGAAGGTTACCCGCGCCGTGGAGCACGCCCAGCAGAACAGCCTGCCCCTTATTATCTTCTCTGCCAGCGGGGGCGCGCGGATGCAGGAGGGGATTTTATCCCTGATGCAGATGGCCAAAACCAGCGCCGCCCTCGCCCGGTTCTCTCAGGCGGGGGGGCTCTTCATTTCCTGCCTCACCCATCCCACCACCGGCGGGGTAACCGCCTCCTTCGCCTCCCTGGGGGATATTACCCTGGCCGAGCCGGGGGCACTGATCGGCTTTGCCGGGCCCCGCGTGATTGAGCAGACCATCGGGCAGAAGCTGCCGGAGGGGTTCCAGCGGGCAGAGTACTTAGAGGAGCACGGCTTTCTTGACCAGATCGTCCCCCGGGGCGAGCTGCGGCAAACCCTTTGCCTGCTGCTGCGCCTCCACGGAAAGGGGAGTGGGACACATGGCTGAACGCACCGCTGCCCAGCGGGTGGCGCTGGCGAGACACAGCGCCCGCCCCGGTGTCTGTGAGTTTATTCAGGCGCTGTTTACCGACTTTTTTGAGCAAAAGGGCGACCGACTCTATGGGGAGGATGGAAGCATTCTGGGCGGTATCGCCCTCTACCACGGCCGCCCCGTCACCGTCATTGGTCACCACAAGGGACGGGATCTCAACGAAAATCTTACCTGTAACTTTGGTATGCCCCACCCGGAGGGATACCGAAAGGTACAGCGGCTTCTGCGGCAGGCGGAAAAATTTTCCCGCCCGGTCATTACCTTCGTGGATACCCCAGGAGCGTATCCCGGCCTGGAGGCCGAGGCGCGGGGGCAGGGGGAGGCTATCGCCTCCACCCTTGCCCTGATGAGTACGCTCAACGTCCCCTGCGTTTCCATCATCACCGGAGAGGGGGGGAGCGGCGGCGCGCTGGCGCTGGCGGTGGCCAACCATGTCCTGATGCTGGAAAACGCGGTCTACTCCGTCCTCAGCCCGGAGGGCTTCGCCTCCATTCTGTGGAAGGACGCCTCCCGCAGCGAGGAGGCGGCGGAGCTGATGAAGCTCACCGCTGACGACCTGCTGGCGCTGAAGGTCATTGACGAGATTATCCCCGAGCCGGAGGGCGGCGCCCATACCGACCCGCAGTTTGTGTATCAGGCGGTGGACAAGGCGGTTTCCGTCCATCTGGCAAAGCTCCTCAAGGAGGGGGACTGCGCGGCACGGCGCTACCAAAAATTCCGCGCGATGGGCAAGATTAACTCATCCGGAAAGGAGACACTGTGAAAGGACTTCGCATTTTATCCACCGGGCGCGCGGTGCCTGCCCAATCCGTCACCAATGACGACCTGAGCCAACATATGCAGACCAGCGACGAGTGGATTTCCAGCCGTACCGGTATCCGCAGCCGTTACTTTTGTTCCGGCGATGAGACGGGGCGCGCCCTGGCGATTGACGCGGCGCGGAAGGCCATGACCCGTGCCGGGATTTCCCCGGAGCAGGTGGGGGCGTGTATTGTGGCTACCTTTACCCCCGATTTCGCCGTCCCAGCCAACGCCTGCCTGGTGCAGGAGGCGCTGGGTCTGCCGGAGGATTCCCCCGCCTTTGACCTCAATGCGGGCTGCACCGGCTTTGTTTACGCGCTGCACACCATGCGCGGCCTGCTGCTGCAAAGCGACCGGAAGTATGGCATTGTCATCGGCGAGGAGGTTATCAGCAAGCACCTGACCTACGAGGATCGCTCCACCGCCGTCATCTTCGGTGACGGCGCGGGTGCGGTTGTCGTGGCGTTGGAGGAAAACCGCCTCTGGGACTGTAAGCTCGGCGTGCGCGGTAATCAGGAGATTCTCTGGGCCACGGAGCATATTCACATGGACGGGAGCGGGGTATTTCGCTTTGCCTCGGAAACGGTGCCGGAGTGTATCAGGGAGATGCTGGGGCGCAACCACCTCTCTCTGGGTGACCTGCGCTGGATCGTTCCCCATCAGGCCAACCGGCGGATTATCGAGCATGCCGCCAAGCGGCTGAACGCACCCCCCGACCTGTTCTATCAGAATATTGACCACTACGGCAACACCTCTGCCGCCAGTGTGCCGCTGGCGCTGGACGAAATGACGGAGGGCGGCCTGCTTCAGCCGGGGGATAAGTATATCTGTGTCGCCTTCGGCGCCGGTCTGACCTGGGGCGCTGCCCTGATGGAGTGGTAGGGTTCCCCTGGGGCGTTCTACTATATCCGCATCTGAAAGGAGACACCTTATGAGATTAAATAAACTTCTGGGCATTGAATTTCCCTTCATTCAGGGCGGAATGGCCAATATCGCCACAGGAGCCTTTGCCGCCGCCGTCTCCAACGCGGGGGCGTTGGGTCTGATCGGCGCGGGTGGCATGACGTCAAAAATGCTCAAAGAGAACATTGACCTGTGCCGGAGCCTGACCGACAAGCCCTTCGGCGTCAATATTATGCTTATGAACCCTGAGGCCACGGAGATGGCGCGGCTGGTGGCGCAGGAGAAGATCCCCGTGATTACCACCGGCGCGGGAAACCCTACCCCACATATGGCTATGTGGAAGGACTCGGGGGCGAAGGTGATGCCGGTGGTGGCCAGTGTCGCCCTGGCGAAGGTGCTCGCCAGGGGCGGTGCCGACGCGCTCATCGCGGAGGGGACTGAAAGCGGCGGCCATGTGGGTGAGCTAACCACCATGGCGCTTGTGCCCCAAGTGATTGACGCGGTGGATATTCCCGTCATCGCCGCGGGAGGCATTGCCGATGGCCGCCAGCTTTTGGCGGCGTATGCCCTGGGCGCGTGTGGCGTGCAGCTAGGCACCTGCCTGTTGGTAAGTGAGGAATGTCCGGTCCACGCCGACTATAAAAACGCCGTCCTCAAAGCCAAGGACAGCTCTACCACCGTTACAGGACGCATTGGAGGAACCCCCGTCCGTATACTGAAAAACCAAATGTCCCGCGCCTATATTGCCCAGGAAAAGGCGGGCGCCGGCAAGGAGGAGCTGGAGCATTTCACTATTGGCGGCCTGCGCCGGGCGGTCTTTGACGGCGACGTGGAGACGGGGAGCCTCATGGCCGGACAGGTGGCGGGGATGCTCCGGGAAATCCGCCCCCTGCGCACCATTTTGGAGGAGCTCTCGCATAGCGCCGAGACGCGCCTTGCCGCGCTGCAACAGGAGGGCTTAGAATGAAACTGGGCTTTCTCTACGCGGGGCAGGGGAGCCAGCATGCCGGGATGGGGAAGGATCTCTACGACAGCTATCCCGCGTTTCGGGCGGTGTTCGACGGGGCGCCTACGGCGTTTGATCTGAAATCTCTCTGCTTTGAGGGGCCGGAGGAGCAGCTGGGCGACACCCGCTATACCCAGCCCTGCATGGTGGCGTTTGCGGCGGGGGTCACCGCTGTGCTCTACGAGCGGGGCGTCCGTCCTGTGATGGCCGCCGGACTGAGCCTGGGCGAATACTCCGCCCTCCACGCGGCGGGGGTGTTTGACGCGGAAACGGCAGTAAGCCTGGTGGAATACCGCGGCAGGGTCATGGCGGAAACCGCCGCGGGCCGCCCCTGCGGCATGGCTGCTGTATTGAAGCTCGACCGCGCGCCCTTGCAGGCCGTCTGCAATGAGGCCGGAGCGCTGGGTGTGGTGGAAATCGCAAACTACAACTGCCCCGGCCAGCTGGTCATCGCCGGGGACGCAGACGCGGTCAATCGAGCCTGCGTTCTCGCCAAAGAGGCGGGGGCGGGGCGCTGTATCCCCCTGAACGTCAGCGGCCCCTTCCATACCTCCCTGATGCGGCCGGCCAGCGGGAAGCTGAAGGAGCGGTTTGCCGCGATTTCCTTTGGTGAGATGCAGTTTCCCGTGCTTTTCAACTGCACCGGCGATGTGCCGGGCGAGGGGGATACTATCCCGGCTCTCCTGGAGCGGCAAGTGTGCAGCAGTGTCTATATGGAGGACACGATCCGCCGGATGGAGCGGGAAGGGATCGACACGATTGTGGAAATTGGCCCGGGCAAGGCGTTGTCCGGCTTTGTAAAGAAAACGGCGCCCTCCATCCGCTGCTACGGGGTGGAGACCGCCGAAGAACTGGAAGCGGCGGTGGCCGCGCTGAAAGGAGTGTAACCAATGAGCATGCAGGGAAAAACAGCGCTGGTTACCGGGGGCAGCCGCGGCATCGGCAGGGCGATCTGCCTTGCGCTTGCCCGGCGGGGTGCGGATGTGGCCGTCAACTACGCGGGCAATGAGGCAGCCGCGCAGGAAGTGGCAAACGCCTGCCGTGCCCTGGGCGTGCGCAGCATTGCCGTGGGCGCGAATGTGGCGGACGCCGCAGCCTGCGGCGAGATGGTCAAACAGGTGGTGGCGGAGCTTGGGCGCCTGGATATTCTGGTGTGCAATGCCGGAATCACCAGGGACAATCTGGCGCTCATGATGAAGGAGGAGGACTTTGACGCGGTGATCGACACCAATCTCAAGGGAGCCTTTTCCTGCATGAAGGCCGCCTACCGCCCCATGATGAAGCAGAAGTACGGGCGTATCATCGCGTTGAGCAGCGTGGTTGCCCTGCGCGGCAACTCCGGCCAGGCCAACTACGCGGCCAGCAAGGCCGGGCTGATTGGTATGTGCAAGTCCTTTGCCAAGGAGCTGGCCGGGCGGAACGTCACCGTCAACCTCATCGCCCCCGGCTATATCAACACCGACATGACCGCCGCCCTGCCCGCCGCCGCCCAGGAGAGCCTGATGGCCTCCATCCCCATGGCGCGCCTGGGGGAGGCGGAGGACGTGGCAAACGCCGTCTGCTTTTTCGCGGAGGAGTCCGCCGGCTATATCACCGGGCAGGTGCTCTGCGTGGACGGCGGGATGGCAGTATAAAATTCCACCCATATCTGGATAGAACGGAGGAAGCATATGTCTTCAATACAAAAGCGCCGTGTGGTAGTCACCGGCTTCGGCGCGGTGACACCCATCGGCTTAAACGCCAGCGAGAGCTGGGAGGCCGCCAAGGCCGGGGTCTGCGGCATCGCGCCCATCACGCTCTATGACGTCACCGACCGGAAGGTAAAGCTCGCGGGCGAGGCCACCGGCTTTTCTCCCGATACATGGATTGACCCCCGGGAGTCCCGCAAAATGGACCGCTTTACCCAGCTGGCCGTGGCGGCGGCGGCGGAGGCGATGGAATCGAGCGGCCTTGTCATGGAGCGGGAGGATACCACCCGCTGCGGCGTCATTGTCTCCAGCGGCATCGGCGGCATTGCCACCCTGGAAAACGAGATTTTAAAGGGCGCGGAGAAGGGCTATGACCGCGTTTCCCCGTTCTATATCCCCATGTCCATCACCAACATCGCCGCCGGGCATATTGCCATCCGCCACCAGCTGCGCGGCATGTGCGCCTGCGTCACGGCGGCCTGTGCCGGGGGAACCAACGCCATTGGGGACGCCTTCCGCCATATCCGGGACGGCTACGGCGACGTGATGCTCTGCGGCGGCGCGGAGGCCGCCATTACCCCGTCCGGCATGGGGGGCTTTACCTCTATGAAGGCGCTTACCACCAACGCCGACCCGGCGCGGGCATCTATCCCCTTTGATAAGGAGCGCAGCGGCTTCGTTATGGGTGAGGGCGCCGGTGTGCTGGTGCTGGAATCGTTGGAGCACGCCACGGCGCGGGGCGCGCGGATTTTGGGCGAGGTGGTTGGCTATGGTGCAAACTGCGACGCCTACCACATCACCGCCCCTTCTCCCAACGGGGAGGGGAGCGCCAAGTGCCTTCGTCTGGCGCTGGCCGACGCGGGGCTTTCTCCGGAGAATATCGACTATATTAATGCCCACGGTACCTCTACCCCTATGAACGACGCGGGGGAGACCGCCGCCATCAAGACGGCCTTTGGCGTACACGCCGCCAAGCTTCCCGTTAGCTCCACCAAATCCATGACGGGTCACCTCCTTGGTGCGGCGGGGGGCATTGAGGCGATCTTCACCCTTCAGGCGCTGGCGGAGGGCTTCATACCACCCACCATCAACTATCGGGTGGCGGACGAGGAATGCGAGCTGGATGTTGTCCCCAATCAGGGGCGCAAGGCGGACATTCGCTATGCCCTCTCCAACTCCCTGGGCTTTGGCGGACATAACGCCGCGGTGATCTTCAAGAAATGGGAGGAGCGCTGACATGGAGCTGGATATCAAGCAGATCATGGAGCTGCTCCCGCACCGCCCGCCCTTCCTGCTGGTGGATAAAATCACGGACTACGAGCCGGGGAAATTTGCCACGGGGATCAAGTGCGTCACCATGAATGAGCCATTTTTTACCGGACACTTCCCCGGCTACCCCGTCATGCCGGGGGTGCTGATTCTTGAGGCGCTGGCGCAGACCGGGGCGGTAGCGCTCCTCTCCCAGCCGGAGCATAAGGGGAAGCTGGCCTTTTTCGGCGGGATCAAAAATGCCCGCTTTAAAAAGCAGGTCGTCCCCGGCGATGTGCTGGAGCTTCACTGCGAGCTCACCGCCCAGCGCGGCGCTGTTGGCTTCGGCAGCTGCGTGGCGAAGGTGGACGGTAAGGTGGCGGCGCAAGGAGAGTTGACCTTTGCCCTCGGAAAATAGTTTGGAGGTGTTTCCGTGTTGAACGACGCGCTGAATAAGGTCTATTCAAAATTCAAGCTCCACTTTTACCGCACTGTCCTTTGCCGCTTTCAGTCCCGGGAGGCCAGCCTTACCACGGTGGAGACCTTTTGCATGGAAATTATCATGGCGCTGGGAAGACCAACGGTCAATGAATTTTCCAGCTATGTCGGTATTTCCCCGCCTAACGCCGCGTACAAAATCAACAACCTTGTTCATAAGGGCTATATTCGAAAAGAGCAGTCCAAGGACGACAAGCGGGAATACCACCTTGTGATCACGCAAAAATATGTGGACTACTACAACATCAGCTACGCCTATATCCTCACGGTGAGCGACCGCATTAAGGAGCGCTTTCCCGAAGAGGACGTAAAGCGCCTGGAGGAAATGCTTGACGTCATCTCCTCCGAGCTGATGCCGGAGATTACCAGCGGCTCTCCGGCGTAACCCGCACCATAAAAAACAGGGGCTGACGCATCGTGTAAATCGTGCATCAGCCCTCTTTTTATCCCATGGCGTGTCCCGCGGCGCCCCCGTGGGATTGGATTGATTTTCCTATCGTGGATTGCTATAATAAAGACCAGAGTACCGCGGCCGGAAGGGGAGGGAAGCCATGAAAAAAACAATACGTCTGGCAGCGCTGTTATGCTGCCTGACCCTCCTGCTTGGCGCGGTGTTGCCCGAGGCCTTCCTCTGTGCCTACACGAAGCACGACTGTACCGGCGCGCACTGCGCGGTATGCGTGCAGTTGTCTCAGGCAAAGGGCAGGCTGGAGCAATTGCGCCATACCCCCTCCCTGGCGGCGAGCTTTGCGGGGCTGCCGCTCCTGCTCTGGCTGGCCGCGCCGACGGTTTCGGTACACAGGCGCGCCGGTGCCGTTTCCCTGGTGGCACTGAAGATACAGATGAACAATTAAGCCCTCCCTTTGATTAGGGGCTGTTTGAAAAATCAAATTACTAGTCCATTTTGACTCAAAATATCCGGTGTTTTTGAATTTTCAAACAAGCCCTGGAAATGAAACAATCAAATGGAGGTAACTATGAAACGAATTTTTTCAATACTTCTCGGTATTATCCTCGTCGCTGCCCCGGCGGGCTGCGCCAGTGAGCCCCCGCAGATGGAACAGGACGATGGAACGCTGCAGGTGGTAGCCACCATATTCCCCGGATATGATTTTGCCCGGGCGGTGGGCGGGGAGCAGGTCAGTCTGACAATGCTTCTGCCCCCCGGTTCGGAGACCCACTCCTTTGAGCCCACCATACAGGACATTGCGAAGATCCAAAGCTGCGATCTGTTTCTTTATACTGGCGGAGAGTCCGACGCCTGGGTGGATGGAATCCTGGATTCTATCGATACGGCCAATGTAACAATACTGAAAATGATGGACGCCGTGAATACGGTGGAGGAAGAGCAGAAGGAAGGTATGGAGGCGGAGCACGACGAGCAGGAGGGTGACGAGCCGGAATACGACGAGCATGTCTGGACGTCGCCGGTCAACGCAATTAAAATTTGTAAGGCGGTGGAAGAGAGCCTCAGCGCATTGGATCCGGAGCACAAAACCACCTACCGGGCCAACTGCGACGCCTACGCCGCGCAGCTGCAAGCTCTCGACGGGGAATTCCGGGCGGTAACGCAGTCGGCGGTGCGGGATACCCTGATTTTTGCCGACCGGTTCCCCTTCCGCTACTTTGTGGACGAATACGGACTGAACTATTACGCGGCGTTTCCAGGCTGTTCCACGGAGACGGAGGCAAGCGCCCAGACGGTAGCCTTTTTGATTGACAAGGTAAAGGACGAGAAGCTTCCGGTGGTATTTTACATCGAGTTTTCCAACGAGAAGATGGCGGACACCATCTGCGAGGCCACCGGCGCGGAAAAGCGGCTGCTGCACTCCTGCCACAATGTGACCAAGAGTGAGCTGGAGCAGGGGGTTACCTACGTGGAGCTGATGACGCAAAACGTAGAGGCGTTGAGAAAGGCGCTCGCGTAATGGCGCTGATTATCTGCAAAAATGCCGCGCTGGGATGACTTCAAATAGGGAGCATTTGTGATGTATACGGCGAGCGGTTAACTCGCCGCCTTTGCCCTGCGTTCTCTCAGGTATTCCGCCATTTCCTCCGGATCGGGCACATACAATATACCAACCGCATTGTAACAGATTTCTACCTTTTGGATTCTTTTTCCGTCAATCTTCAGA
>Ga0153972_1000542_pt1 | contig 12099 bp, 8 predicted proteins | sample TSGA056MetaG_FD_104732 | JGI IMG/M metagenome (GOLD analysis project Ga0153972, IMG submission 104732) | Attine ant fungus gardens microbial communities from Georgia, USA - TSGA056 MetaG | ecosystem: Host-associated > Fungi > Mycelium > Unclassified | place: USA: Georgia, George L Smith State...
CGTAGCAGTAGATACCAGCAGCAGCAGCGACGGCACCGAGTGGACTGTGACTGTAACTTCGGCAGATGGCACCACCACAGAGACTTATGTTATTACCGTGACCGTCGCGGCGGCAGCCACTTATACGATAACCTTCGACCCCAACGACGGCAGCGGGGCGTCCACCACGATGGCAACCGATGCATCGGGTACCCTGGCATCCCTGCCGGCCCCGACGAGAAGCGGCTTTAGCTTTAGCGGCTGGTTTACGGCAGAGTCCGGCGGAACAGAAATTACCACAAGCACTGTGTTCACAAGTGACACGACTGTTTACGCGCAATGGACCCCCAAATCCTCCAGCGGCAGCTATATCCCCTCCGACAGCAGCAGTTCGTCCTCCGACAGCGGCTCCGGCTCCGTTGACGCAACCACAACCCCGATCCTCATCGGCGGAGAGAAGACCGACGTCACGCTGAATGCCGACGGCAGCATCACGATCACCGATGCGAACCTCGCGGCGTATGAGGGTAAGGTTCTGGTTGCCATTCCGCTCGCGGACGGCGACGACAACTATGTGGTTACGTTGGACGGGGAAATCCTCCCGATTTCAGTGTACAAGGACGGATATATTTACGTTCCGGTTTCCCAGGCAGGCAATTACAACATTATAAAGAACCAAAAGGACTTCACCGACACCTCCAGCCATTGGGCCTCCGATTACATCGGCTTTGTCACCGCCCGTGAGATCTTTGTGGGTGTGGGCAACGATCAGTTCGACCCCAACGGTTCCATGACCCGGGCCATGTTCGCCGTGGTCATCGCTAAAATGGAGGGCGCGGATCTGTCCGGCTATAAGACCTCCCGCTTCAGCGACGTGGCCGACGGACAGTGGTACACTGCCGCGGTGGAATGGGCCGCGGAGAACGGCATCGTCGCCGGTGTGGGCGAAGGGAAATTTGATCCCACCGCTGAAATCACACGGGAGCAGATGGCGGCCATGCTGAACCGCTACGTCACCCTGAAGGGCTACGCCCTGCCGACCTCGGACGAGGTGACCCCCTTCAACGACGACGCCCAGATCAGCGCGTGGGCCAAGGACGCTGTTGACAGCATCCAGCGCGCGGGCATCATCAGCGGCAAGACCGGCAACCTGTTCGATCCCCAGGGTCAGGCCACAAGGGCCGAGGTCGCCACGGTGCTCACACAGTTCATCAAAGCCCTGGTAGGGTAAGCATCATCCCATAAAGAAGACACACTGCCCTCCGGGTTCTCGCGAACCCGGAGGGCAGTCGTTTTGGGCCGATCTGAAGTGAGGCGTCTTTCTATCGTTATCTGTCGAAAGCGGGATTGACGGCGTAAATGTTCTTTTGGTCCAGCCGCTCCTGCGCTAGCCGCAGCCCTTCGCCGAAGCGGGAAGATACAAGTAAAATATATCTAAAAAAAGCGACGCCGGAAGCGTCAGATTTTCCATGTGATCTCAATCTTTCCGTCCGCAATGTGAATGACTTTTATTAGCGCGTCAACAACCGACTGCCGATCCTCGAAAGCTGCGTCCTCCCACTTTTCAACATGGTTCGAAATATCATTGCTTTCAGTTTGATTGTACGTGAGGGACAGGGCTTCTTCTTGCAGCCGCTTGCGCTCGGCGTCCAACGCGTCTACCTTGTCGTTGATATACTGCATAAGGATTGCGTTCGCGCCTGTGACTTTTGATAACAGGCCGTCTATTTCCCGATCAATTTGGGCGATGCGGATTTTGTTTTCATTCACCTTTGGACGAGTGCAGGCTTCTGTTTCTTTTGATAAGGTTTGAAATTCGGACAGTCTTTCCCGAATTGCTTTTTGCAAATAATCCTCTAATACGTCGGCGTAAACTGTCCCGCCCGTACCCGCGCACTTGCCGCCCCTTGTCGCTGATTTGGCGGCGCAAATGAAATATCTGTGCCATTTGGTATTTGCCTTTGCGATTGTCAAGCCGTATCCGCATTTGCCGCATTTTACTTTCCCTGCGAGCCATGAATTTTTAGGCTTACAGGTCTTTGTTGATTGCCGGTTATTCAGACAGCGCATCCTGCATTTTATCCAATCCCGTGACGGTACAATGCCTTGGTGCGGGGCAAGTACGATTTCCTTGTCCGTAAGATCGCATTGCTTTCTTGTGGCGGATATCGTACCTTTGTAGAGATAACAAGCGTTATACCCTGTAAAATCGGATACGGGATTGATGATGTTTGCCCCTTGACTTCGAAAGAACTCGTATACGTCTGCGTCCGCCTGAACATATACAGGATTGCGGAGCATCTCACTAATTCTTGCGCTACTCCACATTCCGCCGCGCAGCTGCTGAATGCCGTTCTCGTTTAGATAGGTTACGATATCCCCTAAAGAATTTTCGGGATTTGCGTACAGGGCGTACATGAGCTTCATTTGTTCGCTTTCCTCCGGGACGGGAACATACATAGACGTTTTTATTCCGTCGATCACGGTATCCTTTTTTTCAAAGCCATAGGGGATGCGACCCCCCATGTAAAAGCCCCGCTTGCAGCGTGAATAATACGCGTCCGTTACGCGCTTTTGTATGGTTTCCCGTTCAAGCTGTGCAAAGACAATGCAGATATTTAACATGGCGCGCCCAATCGGTGTTGACGTATCAAACTTTTCCGTTGACGAAACAAACTCCACATTGTATTTTTGGAATACTTCCATCATGTTCGCAAAATCTAATATGGAACGGCTGATACGGTCTAATTTATAGACAACGACTCTTGCGAGCTTACCTTGCTTTATATCCGCAAGCATTTCTTCAAAAGCCGGACGATTGGTGTCTTTGCCGCTGTACCCTCTGTCTATGTACTGCTTATACGGGTTTTCCCGGGTTTCATATTTGCAGTATTCAAGCTGACTTTCAATGGATATACTGTCTATTTTTTCAACTGATTGGCGAGTATAAATTGCGTCATACATCGTTTCCCTCCATAACGATATATAGAAATGAGCCGCCCACACTTATAATATACCGTGTTACCCGTGTTTTCTAATTCGCACAGACATATTTTTTAAAAACCTCAAATAACTGTTTTTCGATTTCAGCTTTTGCGGTGTCTTTATCGTTTTTCGTATAGCTCGGGCGACGGTTTATCACTGTAAATTGCATTTTTTGCAATGCTATTTCTGATGTGTCTATTTGATATGATATCGTATCTTTCATAAAAATGTCCATTCCTTTTCTGTTCAGTAATCAGTACATTTTATGAAATACGGCACGTACACTATACGAAGAAAATAGGTTGACAAGCGCCCTCCTGTAAATATCGGTTGATACATGATCGTCGTTATGGTATGTTGTAGCTTCGGTTCGTATATTGGCGTGCATTTATTGATTTAAAAGGCATCCTTTGGAGAAACGAAAAGATTTAAATGCCTTGCAAAAAAAACTTGACACTGCTATAATGAAATGCATAATAAATATGTATGCAAGGAAATCGAAGGCACCTCTAAAAACGCGGTGTCTGACAGATTGGCAGAAAAAGATCCATTAAGGCGGCGGGCGGTGGATGTTTAGAGGCGCCCGATCGACATATCGCTGCTTTTCAATGATGAAGCTGCGTGAAGGCTGACCGAAGCAAAAGGCCCACAGGGAAGCCGGGCGTCCTGACGGACGGTCCCCCTGTGGGCAGCGTAATGTAGGCAGGGAAAAAGGGTGAAACCGGCATGGCACGTATCACAAGCAGAAAAAATCCGGTTGTCCGGCATATGAAGCAATTAGGCGCCAGCCGGGATTACCGGCAGGCGCGGGGGGAATGCCTGTGCGACGGCGAGAAGCTCCTGGGCGAGGCCGTAAGCTGCGGCGTTCCGGTTACCTGCGTCCTGACCAGTGATCCGGGCCTGTATGCCGCCTATCGCGGAGCGGATATATTCCTGGCGACGGAGGATGTTCTCCGGGCGGCTTCACCGCTGAAGACACCCCAGACGGTGCTTTTTGCCTGTAAAATCCCCCGGACGCCCCTGCCGGAGGCGGCTTCAAATTTGTTGGTGCTGGAAAATATCCAGGATCCGGGGAATCTGGGCGCCATGCTCCGCACGGCAAACGCTTTCCAGATCGGCGGCGTTCTTCTGACGGGCGGCTGCGCCGACCTGTACAATCCAAAAACCATCCGCGCGTCCATGGGCGCGGTGTTCCGGCAGCCGGTGGAGGCGGTTCCCTTGGAGGCGCTGGCGGAATATTTGAGGGGACTGCCCCTATACGGCGCGGCGCTGACGAAGGATGCGGCGCCGATTCAGGCGGTTTCCCTGAAAAACGCGGCGGTGGCCGTCGGAAACGAGGGCAGCGGCTTGACAAAGGCGCTTTTGGCGATGTGCGTCCAATGCGTCCGGATTCCGATGAATCCCGTCAGCGAGTCCCTGAACGCCGCCGCCGCCGCGGCTGTGCTTATGTGGGAGATGTACCGGGCGGGAAATCTATAAAAAGCGGGGTGGTATCGTGTCCGAGCTGAAATACTGGCTTTGGCTGTCCCGTCTCCAGGCGTTGGGGATCCGTGGCGCCCATCTTGTGCTGGAGCAGCTTCAATCGCCCAAGGAGGCGTTTTTTGCGGACAGGGCGGCGCTGGATGCCGTGCGGGCGCTGCGCCGGGAGGAAAGGTCCGCGCTTTTGAACAAGCGGCTGGACGAGGTCTATCAAATCATGGACGCCTGCGATAAGCTGGGCCTCCAGGTGATTACCTTACAGGATGCCATCTATCCGGAGCGCCTGCGGAACATCGAGAATCCGCCCCTTGTGCTGTACGGGAAGGGGACGCTTCCGGTTATGGACGAGATGGCGGCGGTGGCCATCGTCGGCACCCGGCGGGCGACGGACTATGGCAAGCACTGCGCGTTCCAGTTCGGGCGGGAAATCGCCCTTGCGGGCGGCGTTGTCGTGTCGGGGCTGGCACTGGGGATTGACACGGAGGGCGCGCGGGGTGCGCTGGAGGAGAATGGGACCGTTGTCGGCGTACTGGGCTGTGGACTCGACGTGGTCTATCCCAAGGAGAACAAAGCGCTCTACGCAGCGGTGGCCCGTTCCGGCGTCCTGCTTAGTGAATATCCGCCGGGGACAAAGCCGCTGTCAGGCAACTTCCCCGCCCGGAACCGGATCCTCAGCGGATTGTCCGCCGGGGTGCTGGTGGTGGAGGCGCCTGAAAAAAGCGGCGCGCTGATCACTGCGAGCCGCGCGCTGGAGCAGGGGCGGGAGTTGTTTGCGGTGCCTGGCAACATCAGCATGCCTACCTTTGTCGGCTCTAACCGGCTGATTGAGGACGGCTGCTGCAAGGCGGTCAGTCGGGGCGCGGACATCCTCCGGGAGTTTGAGGGCCTGTACAGATGGCGCTATCGCTTTTTGGCGACGGACGAGGCGGATCCGCCGGAATTCGACGCAAAAACAGGCACTTCCTTGAAAAAAGAGATTGACAAGGCAGACGAGAAGGACTATATTGACCTACAAGAGCAGCTTCGCGCACTGGACGCCGACGAGCTGCAGGTGCTTTCCGTTCTGAAGGAAGATCCGCTCCATGTGGACGCGGTAATCGAGCAAACCGGGCTTCAGACCAGGTGTGTCCTGTCGGCGCTGACCCTGCTTGAGATTAAGGGCTTTGTCCGCCAACACGCGGGCAAACGGTTTTCCCTGATCCTTACCATACGCTCGGATGCGCTTTCCGGCCTTTCGGCGGAGCGGACGGATAGGAGCGGAAGCGTGTGAATCCCACGCGGTTAGCGACAGTCAAAATGAAGCGAGGAAACCGGTATATGGCAAAAACCAATTTAGTGATTGTGGAATCTCCGGCGAAGGCAAAAACCATTGGAAAGTATTTAGGAAATGAATATAAGGTAAAGGCGTCCATGGGGCATTTGCGGGATCTGCCCAAAAGCACCATGGGCGTGGACTTGGAAAGCTTTGTGCCGGATTATCAGCCGGTGAAGGGACGGGAAGAAACCATCGAGGAGCTGCGAAAGGCGGCGGAGAAAAGCGGAAGGGTTTATCTTGCCACCGACCCGGACCGGGAGGGGGAGGCCATTTCCTGGCACCTGAAGGAGCTGCTGGATCTGGACGATGCCCGCAGCTGCCGGGTTACTTTTAACGAAATCACCAAGAAGGTGGTGCGGGAGAGCATCGAGAATCCAAGGGCTATTGACCAGGATCTGGTGGACGCCCAGCAGGCACGGCGGATTATCGACCGGATTGTGGGCTATAAGCTAAGTCCCCTGCTGTGGAAAAAGATTCGGCGGGGCCTGTCCGCCGGACGGGTGCAGTCTGTGGCGACCCGGATCGTCGTGGACAGGGAGGAAGAGATCCGTGCCTTTACGCCGGAAGAGTACTGGCTTTTTGATGTGGTTTTGGGCCGCGACTGCGAGGAAGGCACGTTCAAGGCCCGCTTTCACGGGGACGAGAAAAAGAAACTGAAGCTGCAAAGCGAGGAGGATGTGAACAAGGTCAAGGCCGCCGTCACAGGCGCCCCCTTTACCATACAAAGCATTAATCGGACGGATAAGAAACGGACGCCCGCGCCGCCCTTCATTACCTCCACCCTCCAGCAGGAGGCCTCCCGAAAGCTGGGCATGACGCCCAGGCGGACCATGGCCATCGCACAGCAGCTCTATGAAGGCGTTGAAATCGCGGAGGAGGGGGCCATCGGCCTGATTACCTATATGAGAACGGACTCCCTTCGCCTCTCCGAGGAAGCCCTTTCCGCTGCCGGCGATTTTATTCAGGCGCGCTACGGTAAGGACTATTACCATGGCGCCCCCAGGCAATATAAGAAAAAAAACGGTGCCCAAGACGCCCACGAGGCGGTGCGGCCCACCAACCTGTTTTTGACCCCGGAGGACATAAAGCAGAGCCTGACGAATGACCAGTTTCGGCTTTACCGGCTGATCTGGAGCCGGTTTGTGGCCAGCCAGATGGCGGATGCCGTAATGGATTCGGTCGCCATTGATGTGCTGTCGGGCGGATACTTGTTCCGGGCCAACCACGTGGCGGTCAAGTTCCCCGGTTTCCTGGCCGTCTATGAGGAGGGCAGGGACGAGGAAAAAGAGGAGGACGTGTCCCCGCTGCCGGCGCTTGCCGAGGGGGAGGCGGTGCGCCTTTTGGATATTCTGACAGAGCAAAAATTTACCCAGCCGCCCGCACGGTACACGGAGGCTACCCTGATCCGGGCAATGGAGGAGAAGGGGATCGGCAGACCCAGTACGTACGCCCCCACGATTTCCGTCATTATGGACCGGGAATATGTGATTAAAGAGGAAAAGCATCTGCGGCCCACGCCCCTGGGGGAGGTTGTGACAACGCTGATGAAGGATAAATTCTCTGATATCGTGGATTTGGAATTTACCGCCCGGATGGAGGGGGATCTGGACAGCGTGGAGGAAGGCAGGGTTTCCTGGAAAAGCCTTCTGAAGGAATTCTACGCCGGTTTTGATTCCGCCTTCCAGGCGGCGGAAAAATCCTTGGAGGGCGAACGGATCAAGATTCCCGCCGAGCTGTCCGATGAGACCTGTGACAAATGCGGACGGCAAATGGTCATCAAGTCCGGGCGCTTTGGGCGTTTTTTAGCCTGCCCCGCCTATCCCGAATGCGACTTTACCAAGCCGATCGTGGTGGAAATGCCCGGCCGCTGCCCGAAGTGCGGGGCGCGGATTTTGAAGCGCACCTCCAAGAAGGGGTATACCTATTATGCCTGCAGCAAGGGCCGGGACTGCGGCTTTATGACCTGGGATGTTCCGGTCGCTGAAAATTGTCCTGAGTGCGGGCAGACGATGTTCAAAAAGTCGGGCAGGGGCCGGAAAAAGCCCTTCTGCGTCAATGAGGCGTGCCCCAACTTCCTGCCGGAGGATCAGCGCGGATACCGAAAAAAGACGGAGGGGGGCGACACGGAGGCTGCGCCCGGGAAAACAGAGGCCGGGAAGGCGGAGACGGACGAAAAGACCGGAAAGAAGCCGGCGAAAACGACCGCGGTGAAGAAGAAAACGGCTGCGGTGAAGAAGAAAAAGACATGAAAGAAACGATTACGGTAGCGGGGGCGGGCCTTTCCGGCTGCGAGGCGGCCTGGCAGCTGGCGGGGCGCGGCCTGGACGTGACCCTGATTGAAATGAAGCCGGGGAAAAAAACGCCCGCGCATGTCTCGGCGGATTTCGGAGAGCTTGTCTGCTCCAATTCCCTGCGGGCAATCGGTTTGGAGAACGCAGTGGGCCTTCTGAAGGAGGAATTGCGGCGGCTGGACAGCCTGATCATCCAGGCGGCGGACGCCGCCCGGGTTGAAGCGGGCGGCGCGCTGGCCGTTGACCGGGCGGGATTTTCCGACTTCATTACCCGGCAAATCCGCAGTCACCCACGGATTACGGTTATCGAGAAAGAACTGACGGCGCTTCCGGACAGCGCCGCAATCATTGCCACCGGTCCGCTGACCAGCGAGCTGATGGCCCGGGCAATCGGGCAGCTTTTCCCCCAAAAGGCGTTCTTGCATTTCTACGACGCGGCGGCGCCCATCGTGAGCAGGGAGAGCATCGATATGGAGCGGGCGTTTTTCGCCTCCCGCTACGACAAAGGGCCTGCCGCATATATCAACTGCCCGATGAACCGGGCGGAATACGAGGCGTTTCACGACGCACTTGTAAACGCGCGGCAGGCGGAGGTTCACGGCTTTGAAGATCGGGCCGTGTTTGAGGGCTGTATGCCGGTTGAGGTTATGGCCAGGCGGGGGCTGGATACCCTGCGCTTTGGGCCGATGAAGCCCGTGGGGCTGTTGGATCCGAAAACCGGCAAAGAGGCCTATGCGGTTTGCCAGCTGCGGCGTGATAACAGCGTGGGAACGCTATATAATATGGTAGGTTTTCAAACACATCTGGCGTTCCCAGAGCAAAAGCGCGTGTTTTCAATGATTCCTGCCCTTCAGAACGCGGAATTTTTGCGTTATGGCGTTATGCACCGAAACACCTATCTGGACGCGCCGCGGCTATTGGACCGGTATTATCGGCTTCGGGCCAGGCCGGCGCTTCGCTTTGCCGGGCAGATTACGGGGGTGGAGGGCTATGTGGAGTCGGCGGCCTCCGGGCTGCTTGCCGGGCTTGAGGCCGCGGCGGAATATCTGGGGTACGCGCCTGTAGATTTTCCCAAGCGGACGGCCATCGGTGCGCTGGCCCTTTACGTCAGCGACCAATCGGTAAAGGATTTTCAGCCCATGAACATTAACTTCGGGCTGATTGAGCCTTTGGAAGAGAAGGTTCGGGGGAAGCGGAGCAGACGAGAGGCGATATCGGCCCGGTCACTGGAAACGCTGGAGGCGCTGCGGGACCGGATTCCGCCCATGCTCCGGTAAGGGCCGCGTTCCGGGAACAAAGGTTACGGGCGGCTTGCCGGCCGATGGAGAGGAAGGACGTTTATGAAAATCATAGTAGACGCGATGGGTGGCGACAACGCGCCTGGTGAAATCGTCAAGGGAGCGATCCTGGCGGCAGAAGAGCTTCGGCAGGATATTATCCTGGCTGGCCGGACAGAGACGCTTTTGAAGGTGATTGAGACGATGGGCCTGAAAGAATTGCCCAAGGGCATCGAAATCGCCAACGCAACGGAGGTTGTGGAAATGGAGGACGACCCGTCCACCGCGGTGAAAACGAAAACCGACTCTTCCATGGCTGTAGGCCTGCGGCTTCTGCGGGACGGCCAAGGGGCCGCGCTTGTGTCCGCCGGAAATACCGGCGCGCTGCTGACCGGAGCGACGCTGCTTGTGAAACGGATCCCGGGCATTCGCCGGGCCGCCATGGCCCCGGTGATTCCCAACAAGGGGCCGGGCGTCCTGCTGATCGACTGCGGCGCCAATGTGGAATGCACGAAGGAACATCTCCTGCAATTCGCCTTTATGGGGTCCTTCTACGCCGGAAGCATTTTGGGGCTTGAGGCGCCCCGGGTGGGGCTTTTGAACATCGGCACGGAGGATACAAAGGGGGGGATCCTCCAGAAGGAGACCTATGCCCTGCTGCAAGACGCCTCGCGATCCGGGCGTATCCGGTTTGTGGGCAATGTGGAGGGCCGGGACGTTATGCTGGGCGGCGTGGACGTGGTGGTTGCCGACGGCTTTACCGGGAATGTGCTGCTAAAGGCGATTGAGGGGGCGGCGGTCTTCTTCACTGACGAGCTAAAGGGGATTTTTACAAAAAATGCCGTGACACAGCTGGCGGCGGCTGCGGTTGGCTCCGGCCTTCGGGCTTTTAAGAAGAAGCTGGACGCATCCGAGGTCGGCGGAACCGCCCTGCTGGGTATTTCCAAGCCGGTGATCAAGGCCCACGGGAATTCGGACGCCCCGGCGATCCGGAGCGCGGTTCGGCAGGCAATTAAGATGGTTTCCACGGATATGACCGCGCAGATTGAAGCGAATATGGAATACATTAAATTGAGCTGAAGCACCGGCTGAAAAGTCGTTGCGCGGACAGCAGGTCATTTTGACGAGTGCTTCGAACTATTATGCAGGTCCGAAGATGTCGCGGGTAAGGCCTGTGTGGCCACGCGGCAGGATACCACGTTTTGGAGGGATTGCACAATGATTTTTGAAAAGCTTCGAAAAATGCTTATGGAACAATTTGCGGTGGAGGCGGACGCCATTACCATGGATACATCCTTTGTGGACGACCTGGGCGCCGACTCCCTTGATGTCGTAGAGCTTACCATGGCGCTGGAGGAAGCCTTCGACATGCCGGAGCTGGAGGACGATGAACTGAAGGGACTCGTTACGGTGGGCGACGTGGTTCGTTATATTTCAGCCCGGACGGACGAGTAGCGTGTCCGCCGGGCGCGGAGGGGGCGGCGTATGGGATCGCAGAACGATGGGAATTCAATGGAGGCATTAGAACAGCGCCTGGGGTACCGGTTTCAGAATAAGGCCCTGCTAAAAACGGCCCTGACGCATAGCTCCTACGCCAATGAGGCCAAGAGCGGCGGCGTCCAGTGCAACGAGCGGCTGGAATTTTTGGGGGATTCCGTGCTGGGCATGACCGTGGCCCATTACCTGTATCAGCGGTTTTCCGCGTTGTCCGAAGGAGAGATGACGAAGCTGCGGGCGGAGCTGGTATGCGAGCAGAGCCTGGTGCGCGTGGCCGGACGTCTGGAGCTTGGACAGTATCTGTATTTGGGCAAGGGGGAGGAGCAGAGCGGCGGACGAAGCAGGCCCTCGATCCTGGCGGACGCCGTTGAGGCGGTTCTGGCCGCCGTCATGCTTGACGGCGGCATCGGAGAGGCGGAAAGGCTGGTTGAGCTGTACATCCTGCCCGAGGCGGAGACCGTGCGGAAAAGGGCGCGTGACCACAAGACTGCTCTTCAGGAGTTGGCGCAGCGGAAGATAAATCAAACCCTGGTTTATCACATGACCGGAGAGAGCGGGCCGGATCATCAGAAGTTGTTTACAGTCCAGGTCTGCCTGAACGGACAGCCGGTGGGAACGGGTTCGGGCCGGTCAAAGAAAGAGGCGGAGCAGGCCGCCGCGTCGGATGCGCTGCGATCCTTTGAAGAGAACCAAAACGCGTAAATATGCTCCTTAACAATGGCGGTTTTTAATACGATTTTCAAATGAAAGTGTTCCATAGAAGGCTTTTATTTGAAAGCGGCACAAATACGCCGTGCGAGGGCGTATTTTTGTAGGGAACGAATTTATCCGTTCCGATTTTATAGATGCATAAAAATCAGGAGGGGAATGCACCTTGTATTTAAAAGCGGTTGAAATCCAGGGCTTCAAGTCATTCCCAGAAAAGACAAGGCTGACCTTTGAAAAAGACGTTACGGTCATCGTGGGCCCAAACGGCAGCGGGAAGTCCAATATCTCCGACGCGATCCGCTGGGTTATGGGCGAAACAAGCTATAAAAATCTCCGCGGCGGGAAGATGGAGGATGTAATTTTCGGCGGCACGGAACAACGAAAGCAGGTGGGCTTCGCGGAGGTTTCCCTGATATTGGACAACAGCCGCCGCATCTTCAACATAGATAGCCTTGAGGTTATGATAACCAGGCGGTATTTCAGAAGTGGCGACAGCGAATACCTGCTGAACCGGAAGCCGGTGCGGCTGAAGGACATCCACGATATCCTGATGGATACGGGAATGGGC
>Ga0153972_1000543_pt1 | contig 12093 bp, 15 predicted proteins | sample TSGA056MetaG_FD_104732 | JGI IMG/M metagenome (GOLD analysis project Ga0153972, IMG submission 104732) | Attine ant fungus gardens microbial communities from Georgia, USA - TSGA056 MetaG | ecosystem: Host-associated > Fungi > Mycelium > Unclassified | place: USA: Georgia, George L Smith State...
ACCGATCGAGGGCTCTGAATACGTGATTGAATGTGACACGGTAATCATGTCTCTTGGTACTTCACCGAACCCGTTAATTTCTTCAACTACAGAAGGTTTGGAAATCAATAAATGGAAATGTATCATTGCCGATGAAGATAACGGCAGAACCACTAAAGAAGGTGTTTATGCCGGTGGCGATGCAGTAACAGGTGCTGCAACGGTTATTCTGGCGATGGGCGCCGGAAGAGCGGGAGCAAGAGGTATCGACGAATACTTAAGCCCAAAATAATTCTGACTTTAAAAGCGTTCCGGTTGTACCGGGGCGCTCTTTTGTAGTATAATATTTCTAATTGTGTGAATAATTGGTGGGAGGTTTGGTATGACACTTGTAGCGCTAACAGCAATAGGGGTAGGCGGAGCAACCATTATCGGAGTATTGATCGGCTTCCTGTTTCAGAAGATCCCTCATAAATTTAATGATATCGTGTTGAGTTTTGCTGCGGGGATTATGTTAGCCGCTGCGATATTCGGTTTGATCATACCGTCTTTAGAGGAAGGGTCGGTCTGGATTACGCTGGCCGGAATAATATGCGGCGCAATATTCCTGAATTTTGCCGATCGGTTGACCCCTCATCTTCATCATATCACTGGTATGGATCAGGAGATGCATTCGGATAAGCAGTCCGGGGTTAATAAGATTATGCTGTTCGTGATGGCCATTGCAATCCATAATCTGCCGGAAGGAATTGCTGCCGGTGTCGGATTCGGAACAGATAATATTGCCAATGCAATTACCGTTGCAGTAGGAATTGCATTGCAGAATATACCTGAGGGTATGGTTATCGTATCGCCTCTTATTATGGCCGGCGTACCTAAGACACGGGTGTTTCTAATCGCCAGCTTCACCGGTGTGATCGAAATTGCCGGTACATTTATCGGTTATGGTGCAGTATCCGTTGCAACTGCAATTTTGCCGTTTGCGCTGGCATTTGCTGGAGGAACGATGATTTATGTAGTAAGTGATGAAATGATCCCGGAAACACACAGTCACGGTTATGAACGGCAGGCTACTTATGCCTTACTGATCGGATTCATGACGATGATCCTGATGGATTGGTATATCGGATAGGACGTAAGATGAAAATTACATTAATAACAGTTGGTAAAATAAAAGAAAAGTACTGGAAAGATGCAATTGCTGAGTATAGTAAACGGCTCAGCAGATACTGCAAGCTGGAAATACTGGAAGTGGCTGATGAAAAAACGCCGGATAATGCCAGTCAGGCAATTGAATACAGAATCCGGGAGAAGGAAGGCGGGCGGATATTAAAGCTGGTAAAGGAAGATACTTATGTGATCGCGCTCGCAGTTGAAGGAAACCGGCTTTCCTCAGAGGAATTAGCCGCTAAAATCGACCGGCTTCTGGTAAGCGGAGATAGTCATATCACGTTTATAATCGGCGGTTCGATAGGTATAAGTGCTGATGTGATGAAACGGGCCGATTATATACTTAGCTTTTCCGATATGACCTTTCCTCATCAGATGATGCGGGTGGTGCTGCTGGAACAGATTTACCGGAGCTGCCGGATTATCTGTAAAGAGCCATATCATAAATAAAATCGTATCCAAAGTTTATTTAAGGGAGGGTATCAAACACATGTTACAAAAGACTGATCAAAGGGATTACCTTTTTGATAATTATAAGACCTTACTGATATTTCTTATTGTTATCGGTCATTTCATTGAACAGTGCTATGACAGCAATGTATTTTTCGCTTATCTAAAATTGGGGATCTATGTTTTTCACGTTCCGGCATTTGTGTTTGTATCCGGTTATTTTTCCAAAAAAGATTATCCAGTCAATGATCTGATCGGTAAATTATTGGTTCCCTATCTGATTTATGAGGTAATATACTATTTTTTTTATACATATGTTTTGCATGTTGAAACCGGACTTTATATTTTGTATCCGAAGTTTTCGCTATGGTATCTTTTATGCCTTTTTGGCTGGCGTCTGGCCGCATCAAGGATGAATAAGAACATTATAATTTTTTCCATAACTATAATTGCCGGATTACTCATTGGCTTAAGCCAAATAAAGGATAATTTTTTGAGTTTACCGCGGATGATTGTATTTTTCCCGTTTTTTCTTGCCGGCAATTGGTTGACCAAAGAAAATGTCGAATTACTCCGCCGTAAGAAAATTCGGATATTCTGTATCGCAGCTTTAACGGTAACCTTCGGAATAGTATTTTTAACTGCCTGTTTTACGGAATTTTCACCCAAGATATTCTATGGGCGATATAACTATATATATCTTGAACAGGAAGTGTGGGTGGGGATGCTATGCCGTCTGGTGTGTTATCTGGCTGGATTTATCATAACTTTATCATTTATCGGTGCGCTTTCAGCCCGTCAGCAGAAATGGTCATATATCGGCCGGCGCACGATGGCAATTTACATTCTGCATGGATTTGTATATAATTTCTTTAAAGAAAAGACAAGCCTGATCGACCACGTTGCCACACCGGCCGGAACGATACTTTTATTGGCATCCTGCATTATTTTGACACTTATCCTGTCGCTTCCGGTGTTTACCAGGCTGACTTCATTTATATCAGTTATTTACGCTAAGCTGATTACGCAAATATCAACCATTATTTCTAAAGTGAGGAAAAAATCATGATCGAATTATCGGAGGCTATGACATTAGCCAGACAATTGAATGAAGAAACTACCGGAAAAACGGTCCGGAGAATTGGCGAACCATCTTATGAGCATAAGTTTACCTGGTTTCATAATGACGTTTCCACTTACGATTCCAGGCTTAAAGAAAGCGCGATACAGTCGGCTGGAGCATTTGGAATATTTGTGGAGATAGTCTTTAATAATGGTATGAAATTAAACTTTCATGATGGCGTAAATGTACGGCTCCTGCCGCCTGATGAGAAACCACCGATAAAATATCAGCTGCTGATTGAATTTACCGATGATTGGAAGCTGGTTTTTACAGTTGCGATGTATGGAGGTTTCGCGCTTCATAATGGGAATTTTGACAATCCCTACTATCAAAAGAGCATAGAAGCAGTCGCTCCCCTTTCTGCAGAATTTGACAGTAATTATTTTGAAGCCTTATTCCAATCGGTCAAACCAACCCTCAGCACTAAAGCATTTCTTGCTACCGAACAGCGGATCCCCGGGCTGGGCAATGGATCACTTCAGGATATCCTGCTGGCATGCAATGTCCATCCGAAAAGAAAGATTGGTACTCTTTCTAAGGAGGAACGGGAGAGAATGCTTCATGCGATAAAAGATACTTTTGCTAATATGACTGCCCGGGGTGGTCGGGATACTGAAAAAGATTTATTTGGAAATCCCGGCGGATACCATACCATTTTATCAAAAAAGTCCATAAATACGCCCTGTCCGTTTTGCGGAGAAACGATTGAAAAGCAAACCTATCTTGGCGGCGCAGTATATTATTGCAGCAGTTGTCAGCCGCTGGAATAATTCAGACGCATTTGCTTAATATAGAAAACAAAGCATAATCAAGGAGGTTTCAGTTATGGATTTTATTTATCATTCGAATCAGATCGCTTATTTCGATGCTGAGGGCAAGCTGCTGGCGGAAGTGACATTTCCGGAAATTGAACCTGATGTAGTAGATATCAATCATACTTTTGTCGACCAATCGCTGCGGGGACAGGGCATTGCCGGCAGGCTCATAGAAGCTGCCGCTAAGGAGATACGTTCTCGGAATAAAAAAGCGGTCTTATCCTGTCCGTATGCTCAGAATTGGCTGGAAAAGCATCCGGAATACAGTGATATTATAAAGTAAATCGCGGGGTATGAAGGTTATGAATATCTGGAAAGTATTAAAGATAGAAAAAAGCAAGGATAAAAACAGGATTAAGGCAGCTTACCACGAGCTGCTGCGGGTAACCAACCCGGAAGACTTTCCGGAGGAGTTTAAGGACTTGCGGCAGGCTTATGAGGAAGCGCTCTGTTATGCCGACGAACCGGAAGAGGCAGGAGCTGTAGGCGGGGAGAAAGACATCAGTCCGGAAAGGATGTTTATGGAGCAGGTCAGAACCATCTATAATCATCTGTCCGATCGTCTCAATATTGAAAAGTGGAAGGATTTGATGGCTGAAGATATTTGTTATGCACTGGATACCAAACTGGATATCCGCAACCGCCTGCTGACCTTTTTGATGGGAAATTACCGTCTTCCCCGTGAAGTCTGGCAATTACTGGATGCGACCTTCCAGTTCAGGAAAAGCAAGGCGGAATTATGCGAATTGTTTCCGGAGGATTTTATCGAACACGCTGTGATACATGGAATTGATAATGATATCGCGATTGATTTAAAGCTATTTGAAGGTGCCCAAAACGCCCGATATGATTGGTTTATTTCTTGCTATTTCAAAGCTGTCAGGGCGATTGATGCCCGCGAGATGGATGATGCCAGGGCACTGCTGAAAGAGATGCAGGAATCGGATATTTATCATCCTTATATGGACATTGTCCGGATCCGGATCTATCTGATTGGCCAGTTTTTTCAGCAGGCCCGGGAAATAGCTGAAATGTTGTATGATCAATATCCAGCCGATCCGGAAGTCCGGCTTTACATGGGTGAAACCGCTTTTTACATAGAGGAAATCGACATTGCACGCAGCTATTATCATCAAGTGCTGGAAAAAGAACCGGAGAACTTCCTGGCACTGTATGGACTTGCATCCTGTTTAGTAAAAGAGGATAAATTCGAGGAAGCTAAAGAAGCCTTTTTGAAAGTGCTGAATATTTATCCTAACAATACCACGGTGAACAGTGATTTTGAGTACACCAACAAAAATCTGGCCGAACAATATGAAGAGGAATGGGCAAAAGATAAAAGCAATGCCGAAACGGCATATAATCTGGCATGGTGCTATATCCAGGGAAATCAGATCAAGGAAGGCCTTGCCATTTTGCCAGAGGTTACTCCGGTCCAACACCGTTATTCCGGTTAGCCGCACTCAAACCCTTTACACTGCGTCTGATTATCAGAATAAGATTCAGGTAAAAGTTCTGCAGGGTGAAAGCCGTCATGCACGTAACAATATCTATCTGGGCGAAGTGGTCGTGCCGGTACCTCCTAAAAAAGAGGGTGAAGAATCGGTTGATGTTACCCGCCCTTGACAATGTACTACACGGTTTTGAAGCAACAATTTTTCATTCTACGTCGTTACTGTCAATCAGCGTACGTCCAGTACGCTTCAATCCAGTGCCTTGTAGAATGAAAAATTGTTGCTTCAGAACTCTTCGACCTCAGCCATCGGTTTTTGCTGATTTACAAGGCAGAGGAACGAGGCGTACCGGGATGTACGCCGACTGACGATAACGCAGTAAATCAGCAAAAACCGGTGGCTTGAGGCGTGTAGTACATTGTTAAGGGAGGGTACCTATACTTATGATAATAATGCTATTTTAGAAGTAGAAGTCAAAGTCAACTCCACCAACGCCAGGAAAAAGCTGATTATTCAGCAGGAAGACGGAACAATGACGCCAGAGGAGATCGAAAAGCGCTTTAAGGAACTGCAGTATTTAAAAATTCATCCACGCGACCAGGAAGAAAACAAGCTGGTACTGCTTCATGGTGAACAGTTGTATGAAGAATCAACCGGGAACCAGCGCCGGCAGCTTGATGAGATGATTGCACATTTTGAACACATTTTGAACAAACAGGATCGGCTGGAGATAGAGCGGGAGCGCAGAGAACTGAGAGAAAAATTGGACGATATTGAAAGGAAAATGCTGTAAAGCCTTACTTATAAAAGGGAGGATGCCGGGTAACCGCTTGACGCGATTCCCGGCATGTTTATGAAAAAGTTTATTCAAAAATAGTATTTCTACTAGTCAGTTGTCTTTGTTTATATTAAGTATTATATGCCGGAGAAATGAAGAAACAATGTTGAATGAGTGAAGCTTTTTTGAATATCAAATGAACAAATTGTGAAAGGTACGTCCACGCATATTTTGAAATGCTGCACATATATTACTATAAAAGTATATGTGTGGCATTTGTGATGAATCGGGAAAACAAGCAAAGAAATGACAGCAGAGACTCATTAAGAAATAAAATGGCAAATGCGGCAAGTATGCCGAAAGATGTTGTTTTAGGCGTTCCTATTATTACGATGACAGGCCGGATAGAGTTAAATGTAGAAAATTATAATGGGATCATAGAGTATACCGATATTCTGATCCGTCTCAGCACAAAATCAGGGCAGATCAAAATCGCAGGACAGTATCTGCAGATAGAGTATTATACAAGTGATGAAATGAAAGTAATAGGACAAATCAAAGCAGTAGAATATTGTTAAAAGGAGGGGACGCTTAGTGCTGATTTTAATCATTCGATATCTGCGCGGTTATCTGCGGATCCGGATCGCCGGTTATTCTCCCGAGCGTTTTTTAAATTTATGCAGCTATAACCATATTTATCTTTGGGGACTGGTACCCAGCGGCGGTGCTTATGAATTATACATGAACGTACGGGGATTTCGAAAATTAAAGCCGATCATAAAAAAGACGAAGACAAAGGTCACCATTGTAGAACGACATGGTCTTCCTTTTTTTTTACATAAATATCGCAAGCGAAAATTATTTTTTATCGGTGTTTTATTGTGCACGGTGAGTATTTACATTATGTCACTGTTTATCTGGGATATTCATATTGACGGGAACCGCAAACGAACCGATGAGAGTATTATTGAATTTCTGAAGACCCAAAACGTAGAGCACGGCATGTGGAAATCTGATCTCGACTGTGCCCGGGTCGTTAAAGATATCCGTAAAGAATATGATGATATCATCTGGGTATCTGTTTCTATTCAGGGAACCAGGCTGATCGTCCAGGTCAAAGAAAATTCTGACAAAATGGAAGTCCAGGGCGAAACTACCGAGGCTGCTGTGGCACCAACCGATATCGTGGCCGATAAAGATGGGACTATAACCAGCATCATCACCCGCAGCGGCGTCCCTCAGATTCATGTGGGCGACACGGTGAAAGCCGGAGACATTCTGGTAAAAGGAAATGTTGAGGTGAAAAATGACGCCGGTGACGTCATTAACTATCAGCATCAGGTATCCGATGCCGATATATATGCTCAAACCGTTTACAATTATGAAGAAACGCTGGCTCTGACCCATTACATAAAAGAGTATACAGGAAATAATAAATCTCAGTTTAATCTCAAATTTGGAGCCCGTATCTTTACATTTGGTTTTTTGGAAAATTCTTACGAAGAATGGGAATCATATTCACAAGAGAGCGGTCTAAAACTCAATGACAATTTTTATCTGCCGTTTTCTTACGGAAATACTGTTATCCGGGAGTATGAATCAGTCCCTCAAACTTATATCGAAGAAGAGTATCAGAACATCTTAACCGATAATTTCAATCGATTTTGCCATGAATTGGAGAAAAAGGGGGTAGTAATTATTGAAAATAATGTTAAAATATACAAGGGAAAGGATAATGTGGCAGCCAAGGGAACAATTAACGTAACCGAGTTGATCGGTAAGGAGCAGGCTGCTGATATTGTCAGTATAGATTTGCAAGACGAAGAGGAAGGAACTACCGATGGGAATACAGGAAACATTGATTGATATACCGGCAGAACACGAGAGGAATGTCTTTGGCCAGTTTGATACATTTGCCAAGAAAATAGAGCGCACGCTTCATGTGACCATTATCGTCAGGGACGGTCAGGTAAAACTGCTGGGCGAAAGCGGGCGGGTGGAGATAGCTAAGCATGTACTGGAACAACTTACCGAACTATCCCGCCGGGGAAATGAGATACAGGAACAGAATGTCGACTATGTATTGGCGCTGGCAATGGAACATAGTGATGAAAATATTCTTGAAATTGATAAAGATGTAATTTGTCATACTATGCAGGGGAAACCGATCAAACCCAAAACGCTCGGGCAGAAGAGGTATGTAGATGCAATCCGGAAAAAGATGATCACCTTCGGCATTGGTCCTGCCGGTACCGGAAAGACCTATCTGGCTATGGCTATGGCTATCACCGCTTTTAAAAATAATGAAGTCGGACGGATCATTCTGACCCGCCCGGCAATTGAAGCAGGAGAAAAGCTGGGCTTTCTGCCCGGCGATCTGCAGAGCAAGATTGATCCTTACCTGCGTCCGCTTTATGATGCTCTCTATCAGATTATGGGTGCAGAGAGTTTTATCAAGAATTCAGAGAAGGGCCTGATTGAAGTTGCACCCCTGGCTTACATGCGGGGCAGGACTTTGGATAATGCTTTTATTATCCTTGATGAAGCGCAGAATACCACTCCGGCCCAGATGAAGATGTTTCTGACCCGGATCGGCTTCGGTTCTAAAGTGGTAGTGACCGGTGACGTTACGCAGAAGGACTTGCCCGCCGGTCAGGTTTCCGGCCTGGACACTGCGGTTAAAGTGGTGAAGAATATAGAGGACATCAGCATCTGTCATCTGACCAGTAAAGACGTAGTACGTCATCCGCTGGTACAGAAGATTGTAAAAGCTTACGAAAATTATGAAACCAGAATTCCCAAAGCAAAGTCCGGGACGAAGAGGAAGCGATAATGGAATTATTTTTTGAAGACGAGGGGCAGAGCACCCTTCCGTTAGAATGTGAAACTCTGGCCGGACAAATTATCGAAACAGTCCTGGACTGCGAAGGATGTCCATACGAAACGGAAGTTGAAGTATTGCTGACCGACAATGAAGGAATCCGGGAATTGAATGCCCGTTTTAGAAATCTCAATCAGGCAACGGATGTGCTGTCATTCCCAATGACCGATTTCCCGGTGCCCGGATCATTTGACTGGCTTAAGGAGGCCGATGATTGTTTTAATCCCGAGACCGGATCTCTTCTGCTTGGAAATATTGTCATTTCCAAGGACAGGGTCGTCTCTCAGGCAGCAGAATATGGACATGCCCTGAAACGGGAATACGCTTTTTTAATCGTACATAGCGTACTGCATTTATTAGGATACGATCATATGACCGGAGATGAGAGAGCTTTAATGGAGCACAGGCAACGGATCATTTTAGAGAAGCTGGAAATATTACGATAGATAAACGAGGTGTTTTATGAGCAGCAAGAAGAAAAAGAGTTCTAATAACTTTCTGGTCCAGGGAAGTGTGCTGGCAGTAGCCGGAATTATCAGCCGGATCATCGGAGTAGCTTACCGTATCCCATTACTGAATATTATGACTTTGAAAGGGCAGGGCATTTATGAAGTCGCCTTTCAGATTTATCAGATTGCTCTTTTACTGACGTCATACAGTCTGCCGCTGGCCGTTTCGAAAATGGTCTCGGCACGGATGGCGCGGGGGGAAAGAAAAAATGCTTTCCGGGCCTTTAAAGCCGCCCTGTTATTTGCGTTTCTGGTTGGTCTGGCAACGGCGCTGATCATCTTTTTTGGCGCCGAGTTTATCGCCACCTACGTGATGTCGACCACTTTAAGCGTTTACGCCCTCAGAGTACTTTCACCGTGTCTGGTGATCGTTGCCGTCATGGGGGTGATGCGCGGTTACTTCCAGGGGCTCGGTACGATGATGCCGACCGCGATAACCCAGATCCTGGAGCAGATGGTCAATGCGGTGGTCAGCCTGATCGGCGCTCAGATGCTATTAGGCTATGGCGAAGAAGCAGCTAAAGCCCAAGGGGATGAACTTCTGACAGCGGCTTATTCAGCAGCCGGCGGAACCATAGGAACACTGGCCGGCGCACTGGTCGGACTTTTGTTTTTGGTATTTGTCTTTTATTCTTATAAGGACCGTCTGAAACGCCAGCTCTATAATGACCAGTCGGCCCATCAGGAATCTTACCGGATGATCATCAAGATCATGCTGCTGACCATCGCTCCGGTTATCCTGAGCACCGGTGTCTATAATCTCCAGAGTATTATGGACAACGCTATATTCAATAAAGTTATGAGCATCCAGGGATTGGTGGAAAAAGAATATACGGAACTGGTCGGCAAGATGTCGCAATACAACACCTTGTTAGCAGTGCCATTGGCTATTGCCAATGCTCTGGCTTCATCACTGATCCCGACACTGGTAACGGCGGTGCAGACCGGGGAGCGGCGGAAGATCCATCAAAAGATTCATATCGTCATCCGCTTTACCATGATTATTGCTATTCCCAGCGCTGTTGGCTTCTTTGTTCTGGCGCGGCCGATCAATGATTTGTTCTTCCATGTAGATAACAGTGTACAGGCCATGCTAATGCGAATTGGGGCAATTTCGGTTATCTTTTTCTGTCTGTCAACTGTGACCAATGCTATACTGCAGGGATTGAACCGGATGATGGCACCGGTAAAAAATGCTGCCATTTCACTGTTAACACACCTGATTGTTCTGGTGATTACCCTGGTAGTCTTTAAGTGGAATGTCTATGGTGTAATTTTAAGTAAGACGGTATTTGCTCTCAGCATGTGTATTATGAATGCCCATGTAATCCGTGAAACCTGCGGATATATTCAGGAACAGAAACGAACTTTTGTGATCCCCGGGATTGCTGCGGGCATAATGGGTATTGTTACCTTTGTTGTCTATCTGATCCTGAATATGACGGTCGGAGGCTACATAGCTACCATTATCGCAGTTGTGATCGCGGTCATTGTTTATGGTATAAGCCTGCTGCTGTTGGGCGGGATATCGGAAGACGAAATCCTGGCAATGCCGAAAGGCGCCACGATCGCCCAAATACTGAAACGTATCCATCTGCTAAAAGAGGAGTACTATTAATATGAAACCAATAAAAAAAGCCGCCCTGCTCCATGATCTGTGCGGAACCGGAAAAGCCGCTCTGACCAATATGCTTCCGATTCTAAGCGTGATGGGAGTGGAAGCCTGTCCGCTGCCGACCATGCTTCTATCTACTCATACCGGTGGGTATGGCCGGCCGGCAATTCAGAAAATCCCTGCAGAATATATCAAGTCATGTGCCGATCATTATAAGCGTGAAGGCATTTCCTTTGACCTTATTTTTATAGGTTATCTTGGGGATTCATCGATGATCGGAGCAATTGAATATTTTATTTCCAGTTTTCCCGGAACGAAAGTAGTACTTGATCCGATCATGGGGGACCACGGTAATTTTTATAAAAATTTCACAGCCGGGTACAGTGACGCTATATCAGCCTTACTGCCGCATGCCGATATCCTGTTGCCCAATCTGACCGAATGCTGTCTGCTGCTGGGAATTCCGTTTAAAGAAGATTTTTCAGAAACAGAGTTGAGAGATATCTGCGCGGCACTGCGAAGCCGCTTTGGCGCAAAAGACATTATTATTACCAGCGTTACGGTAGGACAGCGTAAAAAAGGTATTGTTTTATGTGAAGGAGATCGCTTTGCCCTTCTTGATAATACTTATATCGCCTGTGAATATCATGGCACCGGAGATGCCTTTGATGGAGTGTTTGTGGGAGAATACTTAGCCGGCCGCGCCCTGATCGAGTGCATACGGAAAGCACACGACTTCGTCTATGAGTGCATCCGGGAAAGCAGAAAATACGAATACGACGGACGGGAAGGACTGCTGATCGAAAAAAATCTTCATATGCTTGTATAAATTAAATACCCGGGGCCAATACTGTATGAAAAGGAGTTGTTTTGTTATGAAGGCAAAATACAGTATTGGCTTTTTAGCTGCGATTGCCGCATGTATGGCGGTATTTTCCGGTGCTTATTATTTAAGTTACCAAAATCTCAAACAGCAGCAGACAGAGATAGAAGAACAGTTACAACTGGACAAGCAGGAGGAACAGACCCGGCTGGACGAGGAACTAACGGTGGCTACCGAAGGCGAAGCCAGTAAAGAAGTTCGATTTTACCTGTTTCCGCTAAATGGCTATATTGTGGTATATCTGAGTGATAAAACCACCGTTTACGAATATACCAATATTTCGATGGAGCATTTACCGGAAAACGTTCAGACCGAGATCGAAAATGGTAAGGGAATTTCATCCGAAGAAGAGCTTTATGGCTTTTTAGAAAATTATTCGAGTTAGTGAGTGGACTTGAGGAATCTTTTCGTGTAAAATAAGGAAAGATATTTCAGG
>Ga0153972_1000546_pt1 | contig 12024 bp, 24 predicted proteins | sample TSGA056MetaG_FD_104732 | JGI IMG/M metagenome (GOLD analysis project Ga0153972, IMG submission 104732) | Attine ant fungus gardens microbial communities from Georgia, USA - TSGA056 MetaG | ecosystem: Host-associated > Fungi > Mycelium > Unclassified | place: USA: Georgia, George L Smith State...
GTGGAAGTCGTAAATACTCAGTTCTGTGGCGAACGCCTCCCGGGCCGTCTTTTCGTCCAGGCAGCCGCTGCCCGCAAGGAACTGGCATACCTCCAGTTCATTGTTTGACGGGTTCAACTGCTGCAATAGCGGAAGGTAGCCTTTCCCGATCCCCAGCACTTCGCTGATCTTCTTTCCCGACAGGTCAAGTCCGCCGGCATCGTTGTTAACAACGTCCTGCGCCAGGCGATAGAGCCGCAGTTTGATGAGATATTCAAGCTGCGGGCACTTTCCGGCGGCTGTCATAAACTTCATTGCGTCCATCTTCCCGGCGTGCTTCGCAAGTTCTTGCATGGGTGTGTAAGGATATTTAGTCCCAAGTAAACGGCTTATATTGTGGTAGTAGATATAACCGTCTATTTCGTAGTCCCAATAGTCGCTATGCCAGCCGTCTACAGTAACTGCGTGGGTACCCGGAGACGTTGTGTACGCCTCCCGGCGTCCGTCATCGTCAAGGAAAAAGCGGCCATCCTCATCAATAAACAGCGAACAGTTCGCCGGCTTATCCATTAGTCCACATCTCGGCTGGCAGTAATCCCTCACCCGGAAATGCCTGAATACTACCCCGGTTTTCGTGGGCTGAATGTATACCGCAGCTTGCTCGTCGTAGAGCCCATGACCTCGCTCGAATTTGCCACGGGATAAAAACGTAACAGGCGATTTGCAGCTTGGACAAACGCCCGCCTTTTGATGCTTCGCATCCGTCACGTCGGCATATTTGCCGCAGTGTGTGCACCAGCCCCGCTGCACTTTCTTGCCGGTATAGTCATAAATAAAATATCTTGAGAACCGAAGCGGGTAATCCCGTACCCATTTCTCAAAGTTTTTCGGCAAGGGCTTTATGTTCAGCATCTTGTCGTTAAGGCTCCTTCGTATTCTGTCGTGCTTCGCTTCAAGCTTTGCAGCTTTATATCTGCGCTGGTAATCACGCAGCGCTTTAATCGGCTCATCATCGCTGTGGCAAAAGACCTTTATCGTCTCCGCAGATTCTTCCGAGCAAAAATAGCGGTTGTAACTCCAACAACTCATCGGGGCAAGTGTGTCAAGCGAGGCGGCATATAGCTTGTCCGGCTGACTTGGCCGCCAGCACGCCATCTGCGTAGACTTCAAGTATTGAACTGCGTGTTCCTTTTTGTCCTGCCACAGCCGCCAGATCGCTTCACCCTGTTCAAACATAGTAAGGCAAAGCAGCCCGGTATCGGCAACGGTAACTATTTCGGCGCTAAAGTCGTAATTAGTGTATGTATGTTGACGGCCCCACTCGTTTGTTCCGGTGGTTTCCCACTCAACCGAAATGCCCGGCGGCGGCGCAACCGGCAGGGCCAGCAGTTTCTTTCCGTTTTTCATGCCACCGCCCCTTAAAACTCGAAGAAATCATTTATGTCTATAGTCACAGCCGCAGTCTCCTGGTCGGATGGGTCAATAAGCTTCATTTCAAACATGACCTCGCACTCGGGGAAGTAAAATTTTACGGCAGCGTTATATACCTCGAAATCCGACGGCGCCTCCTTGTCGTCCATTGCGTCAAAGGTCTCCTTCGTGCAGGTGGCTATCGTTTCCTTGCAGGCAACAAACCGCTCCGAAAAAGCTTCGCTCTGCTCGCAAAAGAACTCCAGCGTTTTTGCAATATGAGGAAGTAGTTTTTTCTCCGCTCGCCCGAGCTTCACGTCTTCATCCGCCAGCTCCGATGCGATTTTCGCTCTTGCTTTGTTTAGTATTTCAGACATTTTTCGTAACCTCCGTTTTCTTCAGGGCGTATATTATCCAACGCCCAGCAATTTAAACACAAAGTCCACGCAGCCGCAGAGCAGATAGACCGCTCCGACGCCGGCAAGAAAATATGTGATAGTGCTTTTTGTATATTTAGTCATAGTCATGATTCCCCCATAGTCCGCATTGGGCCTTCTTCCATTTGCGCTGTTCTTTCTCAAGCGCCTGAGCCTGCCGCGCCTTCGCCTCTTCGGCGGCGCGTTTTTCCTCGGCTTCAGCACGGGCAGCCTTTTCAGCCGCTTCTTTTTCCTGGCGGTGTTTTTCCATGCGCTGCATACGCTGCGCATACTTCTTTTTCGCAGCTGCGGCACAGGTTGTCCAGTGGGGTATATGCGCATAAATGCGGCCCGGTGTGCTCTCGCCGACCTCTACCGCTCCAAATATCTTGCCGAACACATCCGAGTACAACCGCCTGCTTCCCGGTTCGGGCAGTACATAGCATTCACCCGGATCAATAACAAGCCATTTGCCGGCGCCCGTCTGCACAAACGATATAGGCGCCCCGCAGTCCTTGCACTTCTTTCCGTAGCCCATAGTTTCCTTTCCTTTCTATCATTCTTCGCCTAAGGCGGTTTTTGTTGCAATATGGTATATTTTGTAGTACTGTTAAAAAAATATTATTTAGGAGTGATAGCAATTGGAGAATTCCCCACTCACCATCAGCAACACCACGATTTTGGTGGAAGCTGCTTTATTCATGGCGGAATCCTTAAAACATGAGAAGCCACAGTCGGAGGCGTTAGCTAAAAAACTTGCTTCGCACGAGCAGACTTTTAGTCTCAGTGAGCTAAAGAACGTCTATATGTCTCTCATCATTTATCGAAACTTTTTAGATGATGTCTTAGATGATGTCTTAGATGGCGTTGTTGACGACCTTCGTGACGAGACATTGCAGAAAAAGAAAGCCGTCAACACAGCTATGCGTGAGTTGCGTCAGCTTCATCCGGAAGTTGCTGAATCTGTGAAGCTTGATCTTCAGGATCCGTGAGCTTGCGGGGCAGCCGGAAACTCCCACCTTTCTCTTCAAAATTCGAGCTAATCAGCCTCAGCAGAGCCGCCCGGCGCTTCAGGGCTTCAAGCATGTCTCCGACCATAGTTTCTTGCCCCCTTGCTACATTTACACTTGCAGGCAATGCGCCTGACGTGTATAATGTGCTTGGAAACTTCTTTCGTATGCCGTCGCTCCCTGTGTCAGCAGGGGCGGCGGTCTTTTTATGCCTGTTCACAGTTTCCGACCGTCCTTTCGATTATTTCCTCAAGCGTGTCCAGCGCTGCGAGTGTCTCAGGCGCATCCTCCGCTGAAACCTCCTCCGATAAAAGCCGCTCCAAGGCGTCATATGCCTGTCTAATGCTTCCGCCGGTATCACATTTGCGCATTGTAATGCCGCCTTCCACCGGTATAATCTCCATCCGGTCATGCGGCCCGATGCCAAGCTCCCGGCGCACCTCCATAGGTATAACCACCCGCCCCAGCTCGTCCATCCTTCTTATAATCCCTCTGATATTTGACATTTCTCTTCCTCCTTTGTTCTTTGTATCGGGCATCTACCGTTACGTTTTCACGCCACCCCCAACGCCCTGAGCACCAATATCACAAACGCTGCGAGTAGGTACACTGCGTTGCAGAGCATGGCAAAGATGATGAAGTCCTCTATGCGCCGCACTATCCTGCGGCGATGTTTTGCTTTTGGGGTCATAGCGTTGCTCCTTTTTCGTTGTCCGCACCCTCTATCATTCCCAATGCTTCAAGACATTCAACCGTCGGACGATATCGCTAACCTATCATTTGTGCAGCTGTAGCCGTTTTTTTTTCGGTTTCTAAGCCACTCTTGGTAGCGCTCCTCGACGCCGGGTTCTTTGAAGTAGTCCGTCACTATCGCCTGTAGCGGAGCTACCAGTTCGTCCCGCACATAGGCTGGGATTGCTTGAACGTCGATTTTGATGGTGTCGGTTAATATCTCCTCGTCGTTGACAGCCCCATGATGTGCTGATAGAATAGAGGTGCAAGTTTTCATTAGGGGTCGCATCCGTGTCAGCGGTGCGGCCTCTTCTTTTTTGCAGTCGCATCTTTCGCCGGGGTCAAAGTGCGCACCACACGAAGGGCAGACCTTGTACTGCATGGATTTTTCCTCCTTTCGGCGGCATATCGCCGCACTTAAATTCAAGCTTCTTCTCCGCATCCAATGTGTCCTCGCTGATTCCAAGCCGCGCTGCGGCCTCTTTCCTCGTCAACAATGAACCCATAAACTACTCACCCCCCTGTTAAATAATTACCAATTCTGCATTGGCTTCGAGATTTCTAATGATGTTTGCACGCACCCAGACCGCTTCGTGTTCTTCCTCGTATGTTTCAAGCAGCACGGCCTGGTCATTTTCAATGGCATACAAGTTCCAACCTGCTAAAAATACGCCCGGCCTTGTATAGCGCTCGCACCATTTAGGTGCGACGGCGAGTGCAGTTGTGATTGTGATTTCCGCTAACGGTTCCAAGTTATGTGTCTCTGGGTCAATTGCGGCTATTAATGTTTTCATGTTCGACAACCTTTCAGAAAATTTTCAGCTTATCAGCCAGGTTGTCTTTTGTACGATTTTCAAGCTAATAATTCAATTTGAATGGCAATTGTGCTATGATTATCCCGAGAGGGGGTGATGATATTGCGTGCCATTGAACTAAAATCTGCTCTTGAAGTTGCGCGTATTGAGTTCCAGGATGAGAGCAATTGTTTTAGACAAGACGACAACACACCTGCAACCAAGCATGATCTGTATGTACTTGCGTGTTCGATTAACCAAGTCCTAGGAAAATTTGAATCGCTTATATCCTCCGCATTCATGGAACAGTAATTTTTTTGAATCCGTCAGTTGCCGCTGGCGGTTTCATCTTTTCCCAGAGAAACGATATCCATATCACCCCATCTCCCCAGCTTCTGGCTCAGTTGATACAGCCTGTCGTGAAGCTCCCTTATCTCAGTGAGGGCTTCTTGTATCTCCGGCTCCGTTACATGCAACATTGCTACAAAAGATTTTTCCTTCACCTGTTTCACCTTCTTTTTTGTCTCCCCAATAGAAGAGAATAGTTACCGCTCAATGCCGAGCGTCCTTGCCAGTGCATGGTCACTTGTACCTCGCATTTCCCTGTGATAAAATTCAACCGGGAAGGAGGTGAATGTTTTGAGAGACTATAACGCTTTTCTGGAGTTTCTTACTGAAGACGATATTGTGACTGTTATCCATAAGGCAAATCAGTTTCCCTTGCCAACGAGCGTCGTTTTAGAAGACAGGCTACAGATGGTTGATAGTAGCCAAATCGCCAAAATCATCGGGGCCTCTCTCGCCTTGATGGAGATGTATCACAATTGGTGCGAGCAGAATCCAGACACGCCCGAGCAATAGTCCGCATATCTTCGTAGGTTGGAGCCTTGCATTTCCTGAATCTATGCCGTTTTCGCAGTTCTTGAACTTGCACTTCGAGGGCTGCGATTCGGTTTTCAAGGACTTGGAGTCTATCAGTCATTTTCCTCACCTCCATTCGAAATACTCTAGAGAATAGTTATCGCTCAATGTTGAGCGCCCTTGCTAGTGCATGGTCACTTGTACCTCGCGTTTCCCTGTGATAAAATTCAACCGGGGAGGAGGTGATTATGAATGTTGAAAGATGTCTGCTGGAGCTGTGGAGAGCCGTATAAACGCGAACAATCAATGGTTTGCTCTTTTTGCGGCAAGCACAGGAGAACAGAAATCAAGAATGCTTGTGAAAACCCGGCGTGCACCGAATACGGCAAACAGCTTGCTGAAACGGAACGCTATTGCGACCTATGTACGAAGCCAACGACAATAGGAAGACAAGTCGAAGAAGCACTGGGGCATTAGATTACTCTTCCGTCTTTGCCGCCCCCAACTGCCTCGGCCATTTCTGCCAGTGCCTCCCTCAAGGCACTGGCAATTTCTTTGCCACAACGGTAGCAGCATCTGGGGCCGCGCCCTACGTACTTTCTAAATTTTTCCTTGTCTTTGCTTGCCAACGGCTCCCTGCAATGCGGGCATATAAAAAATTCTTCAAAGTATTGACTCATTTCTCTCACCTCCTTTCGCTGATATGTAGGAAAACCGCTGTCGATAATAAGTGTTGTTATCGCGCACTCATGCACGCTCGAACAAGTTTTGTCGCATACTATGCGACAGCCTGACTAAAAAAAATTGCCACAGCTTCGTCTGCAGTAAGCCCAAGTACGGAAATAATGGCATTGGCTTCTTTTATGAGCAAAGTTTCTGCATTGTTGTTGAGTTTTCGATAAAGAGTAGCTCGATCCATACCGATTTTTTCTGCAAGTGTAGTGACAGTCATGCCATTTTCTACGATTTTACCCTTAAGCTTATTTGTGTTAGTCATTGTTGCACCTCCCTTCTAATTCGCATATTATGCGACAACTGAATATTACCATTGGAAAACTTGATTGTCAACACTTTTTCGCTTATGATGCGAAATTTTTATTTTTTTAGTGGTCAACTGTTGCAAATGTGCGAATTGAGTGATAGAATAAGATATACTTGGGAGGTGGTACAAATGTCAACGATTGGAAGCAGGATTCGAGAGAAGCGCATTGAAATGGGTCTCTCTGTAGACGAACTTGCGGAAAAATTGGGAAAGAACAGAGCGACCGTTTACAGATATGAAAGCGATGATATTGAAAACTTTCCAATATCGGTTATTGGGCCACTGGCTCTTGCCTTGCAGATATCCCCAGCGTACTTGATGGGGTGGGAAGACGCAAAAAAGCCCGCTACCATTTCTGATAACGGGCTTGGCGATAAATGGACTGAGCTTATTCAATTATTGCAACAGGTGCCTGAGGATAAGCAAGAGATGCTGTATAACATGATTGAGGCTGCTCTAAAAAACTCTGGGCAGTTAAAATAACTAAATCTACGGTAGCAGCCGGGTTTTTAGTGTTCATGATTAAATTAACTACCTTATCTGCAAAATCCATATGTAATCATCTCCTAAATGTAAAAGTGAGGCAATTATATAATAAGTTAACCCCCGTTGTGCGGTTTTGCTAGAAAATAACGTATTTCGTTATTCTTATGCGCCAACCGCCCGAGCACGGTTAACAATTGAAAAGGAAGAGAAATGACATGAAAAGAAAGGCGTTCGTGGCGTATATCTTGGTAATGCTTATGTGGTTATCTGCATGCAGAAGTGAAAATACCGCTTTAACTGAAATGTCAACGCCAAGTTCTAGCGATGGAACATCTGATGAAACCGCTAGCCTCTTTAATCCCGCTTTGCAGTTACGTGAATACAATATAATCATTTTACTAAACGATGAGGTACCCTATTCATCAATTACAGTGAGCTATAGTGAAGGTGTCTACGACCTTGGCATAATTATAAACGGCTCGGATTATATCACATACTTTGGGAATTATGTTGTTGCAATAAAGACAGCGTTTGAATCAGAGTTTATTGATACTGACCGTGGGAACTTTTATATTTCTCTAAGAAATGATAAAAATCAAAATATGATACATTTTACCACAGGTTCTATCGGGGATCATAAAGCAGGTGCATATGGACTTATCATTGATGATAGAAGTACTTCATCAAAATATACTGCCCTAACTATTGTTGATGATTTGTGTGATTTGTTTCCTGCTACGGCAGCTTACATTTCAAAAGCTGCGCTTAATGAAAATGATATTGCCATATACGAGGCGGTATGGGATATTCTTGATACAGAATACTGGAGATCTGAGGACGAAATATTAGAGGAATTAGCACCGAAATATGGAATGACAGCTGAAGAACTAAAACAATTTTTGATGGATATGATGGAGAAAATATACTAACGTTCATTGTGTATACGCCGAACATGCTGGCAATATGGTCACTCACAGCTAAACAATTCACTCACTGATACATCCAACGCCTTTGCGAGCTTGCACATGGTCCCAATACTTGGATTCGCCTCCCCTGATTCGATTTTTTGTATGTGGCTCCTGGACACTCCGGATATTGCAGCAAGCTTGCGGGTAGATAAGTGCTTTTTTTCCCGCACATCCATCAAATACATTTTCACGGCGTTCACCTCTAGCCGCTAGTATTTGATTAATTTCTTTTTCTAACATAACCAAATTGTACCATATGATATGGTCCTGTATGGAGGTCCATCATTCGCAAGTTTCGACTAAATGCGACGCGCGGAAAGGGGAGTATGCCAGTGACAAAAAAGAAAGCGAGTACAACAGTAGCCAAGTCCATCGGCGTTATATACGCCCGTTATTCCTCACACAATCAGAAAGAGGAAAGCATAGAGCAGCAGGTAGATGAGTGTATGGCGTTCGCCCGAGAAAACAAAATTGAGGTTATACGGGTATATTCGGACAAGGCCATCTCAGGAAAGACGGATAAGCGAACGCAGTTTCAACGGATGATGCGCGATGCCGAAAAGCGGGAGTTTACTGTTGTCATTTCTTATAAGTCTAACCGCATGGCTCGTAATATGCTTCAAGCGTTGACCTATGAATCGAAGCTCGACCTTTTGGGCATACGGACGCAGTATGTCAAAGAAGAGTTTGGTAATAATGCGGCCGGCAGATTCGCCCTCCGCACGATGATGAATGTCAACCAGTTTTACTCAGAGAACATGGCAGAAGATATAAAGCGCGGTATGGCTGACAATGCCGCTAACTGCAAAGTGAACGGCGCTATTCCACTCGGCTACAAAAAAGGCGTTGACGGGAAGTATGCCATTGACGAGGGTGGTGCTGCTGTTGTACGAGAGGTATATAATAAGTTTCTTGCAGGAGAAGCTTTTGTCGATATAAGTAACTCCCTAAATGAAAGAGGCATCAAAACTAAAGCGGGAAACTGCTGGAACAAAGGAAGCTTTCATCGAATGCTCGCCAACGACGCCTATATTGGCGTGTACCGGAATAGCGGCATTATCATTGAAGACGGAATCCCACCAATTATGGAGAAAGAGGTGTTTTACGCTGTGCAAGAAAAGTTGGTAACAAAGAAAAATCCCAGAGGCCGGCATCGGGAGAACGGCGACTATCTTCTCACCGGCAAACTCTACTGCGGATATTGCAAGTCACATATGGTCGGGATTTCCGGCACCGGGAATTCCGGCACAAAGCATTATTATTACACCTGCAATAAACGTCGCACAGAGACCGACTGTCAAAAAAAGAATGTGCGGCGAGATTGGATAGAGCAGCTCGTAGCTGAACTGACGCAAGAGTTTATTCTCAGGGATGATGTCATTGAATGGATTGCAAATAGCGCAGTCTGCTTTCTTGCCGAGGCGAACCGTTCTTCTGAGCTTGATGCTTTGGAAGCGGAGTTTGCAGAGAACAAAAAGACGACCAAAAACATTATGACAGCGATAGAACAAGGGGTATTCACCGCCACAACAAAAGACAGGCTTTTAGAATTGGAGTTTGAAGCTTCTTCCCTTGAACGCATAATAGCTATGGCTAAAGCGGCGAACCAGCCACTCGAAAAAGAGAAGTTTGTCTTCTTTTTGGAGGATATGAGAAACGGAGATCCCCGCACCAAGGCTTACCAAAAAAAGCTAATAGACACATTTGTAAAAGCTGTTTACTTGCGTGACGATAAGATACGAATTGATTATTATTATGCTGGCAAGAAGAACTCCGTCTCTCTGTCGCTGAAAAAGGTGGCTGCTGATTCTGAAGAAACAAGGGAGTTTGTATTAACTCCCCCCAGCTCCACCACGAATAGGGAAAGCCTTGAAGTTTTAGTTACTTCAAGGCTTTTTTCTTTTTCTATATATGATTTTGTTTAAGGCTTTGATTGCACGCTCTTCTTCTCAGGGTACAGATGGGCGTATGTGTTCCATATTTCTTCTATTTTAGCGTACCCGAGGCGCCGGGCAATTTCTTGGACGTTTATTCCTTCGTTAATCAAAAGCGAAGCGTACGAATGGCGAATGGCGTCCAGCCTTCTGGCAGACCCATGCACCGTTCCGCCTCTAATGGCGTGATATAACGGATTTCAGCATTCTCATAATTATTGTCTTACCACATGGCTAACAGGATAACGACATCCAGAAGCAGGCACTGAAATTTCGATATCTGTGAAAGACTGTAGCACAGTCCGATAATCCAGCCGGTCATTTGATAAAAAACTTCCCATGACGTTTTCCCAGACTGCGATAACTGGAAATCTGTCATTTGTCGCCTCTCTCATTTCCCATATTATTCGTATAAAGACGTCCTGTTTGCCAACAATAAAGTTGAGAAAGGAGGCGACTTCTATGAACAGCGAGCGCGGTGCAATTGAAAAAATGCACGAGGAACAGGGTCGGCAAAAAATCAATGAGATTATGAAGAAAATTGACACTACTCAATATAACATTGAAGTATCTACAGATATTATTGCAGACACACCTTCAGATACTATACGTGAAAAGCTAATTGAACAGAATACCCGGCGTCAGCACGCTATTGGTTCTATGAAAAAAGAAATACTGGATATTGAGAAAACCATGGAAAAGAGGGGAAAGGAAGTTTCCACATGAATACAGTCAGAATACAGGTATCAGGCATTGTAAACACCCAGATGAAAACCTCATTGAAGAATGCACTTAATAAAATTGATGGTGTACAGGCAGTGGATATCGACAGAATACTTGGCAAGGTTGAGGTTGGTTTTAATAACCCAGCAAATGAAAACAGTATTCGCAATTGTATTGAAGAAGCCGGCTTCAGTTTGACTTAAGCCTATGGAGGCTGATGCTTTAATGCTTTTTGCGGAAATAGATGAGCATATTAGCAACGACAAAATTCCATCTGTTTACTTTCAGGAGATTGACAATCCGCTTTTCAGGCTAAAAAGCCCTTTTGTAATGCTGGAAAGGCTCAAAGAAATCAAGCAATCTCCACAATACCATCCAGAGGGAAGCGTTTGGAATCATACCATGCTTGTCATTGATGAAGCGGCCATGCGCAAGGAGCAGTCGAATGATGAACACGTTTTTATGTGGGCCGCACTACTGCATGATATTGGCAAGGCAGACACAACAAAGGTTCGAAACGGGAAAATTACTTCTTATAATCATGATAATGTCGGCGCAGAGTTGACGTGGGAATTTCTCGGCGGATTTTGTGATGCGTCTTTTGCAGCTCATGTGTCTGCGCTGGTACGCTTTCATATGCATATTTTATATGTCATAAAATCCATGCGTTTTGCAGATATAGACGCTATGATACGAGATGTAAACGTGGATGACGTTGCTTTGCTGGGGCTTTGCGACCGGCTGGGCCGAAAGGGTGCAAACCTGCATGAGGAAGAAAAGAATGTGCTTGAGTTTTTGAGAAAGGTAGATGAAAAAATGAAGAACAATAAAAATCGAATGCGAGACAGAGAAAAAACCAATGCTGACCTTCGGAAAATGAATCCGAAAGAAAACGCCGACAAGGGTATTGTCAACGGGAAGCATCTTGGTACCCATGATGGTGGGCATGAAAAGGACGGCAGAGGGCAATGATTTTCCCAAAGTATTTTTTAACTCACGGATGCAAAACAGCGCTGGGTTACTTTGAAATCATAAAACCATTTACATCTGCACAAACTAAGCTTTGAGGTGAATAAAATGGCTAATAAAAAGACGCATAAAGCTCAAAAAGACGCTCCCGAAGGCAAAACGCCTCCGGCACGGCGCAAAGCTCCCAAGGCAGAGAAAAAGGCACAGGAAAAAATCGAGAAGTAATCTTATTTTGCTCTTTTTTGTTAAACAAATGTGAGGTTATTATATGTCAAATAATTCTCAAGGGACACCCGGCAAAATGAGGGGCAGCAGTCAAAAACATTGAACCCACACGAACCTTGACATTTATAAGCAACAACCGCAGAACACTGTGACATGAATTCGCAACCAATTATACTTTATGATTCAGTTTCAGCTGTTTCAACGGAAAGCCGCCGGTCCTGTCTGGAATAGAACCGGCGGCTTGATTTTTGTGTCTACTAACTCTTGACTATCTCAAGAGCCTATGAATAATGAAAAAGCTACTTATAGATAATATTCTTGATTGAAATTATAAAAGAACAGCGATAACAGCTACTACATCTATTATTCTATGTTTGAAATTTCAATCCAATATCAATAAAAAGAAAATAATTTAAATTACTTATTTTAATTTGTATTGATAAAATTATTTTAAGATGTTAATATATACCTAAAA
>Ga0153972_1000548_pt1 | contig 11987 bp, 11 predicted proteins | sample TSGA056MetaG_FD_104732 | JGI IMG/M metagenome (GOLD analysis project Ga0153972, IMG submission 104732) | Attine ant fungus gardens microbial communities from Georgia, USA - TSGA056 MetaG | ecosystem: Host-associated > Fungi > Mycelium > Unclassified | place: USA: Georgia, George L Smith State...
CTAATGAACCAGGTTCCTTTGTCCTGTCAAGAACCGCGATACGTTTTACCGTTTTGGGAATGGCCTCTAACAGATATTTAGCCGAAATAGGCCTGTATAAGTGAACCTGGATAAGACCATAGCTTCCTCCTTTACCATTTAAATAATCTATTGTCTCTTTAATAACCTCACATGATGAGCCCATGGAAATTATTATTTTATCGGCTATTGGTGAACCATAATAATTAAATAATTTATAATTGCTTCCAGTCAGTTGATTTATCTGATTCATATAGCCTTGAACGATTCGCGGTACAGGCAAATAAAATTTATTAATTGCTTCCCTCATTTGAAAAAAAATATCTGGATTCTGAGTTTGACCCCGCAGCACCGGATGATCCGGATTTAATGCCCTATCCCTAAATTGATGTACCGCAGCCATATCGACTATATCTGCTAATTCACTGTATTCTAATACATCTACTTTTTGAAGCTCATGAGATGTTCGAAAGCCATCAAAAAAATGTACAAAAGGAATTCTGGATTTAATAGCGCTTAAATGGGCAACAGCACCAAGGTCCATACATTCCTGTACGCTTGAAGAACAGAGCATAGCTACGCCTGTTTGGCGAATACTCATAACATCCTGATGATCTCCAAATATACTTAATGCATTGGAGGCCAATGAACGGGCACTGACATGAAATACACCAGGCAATAGTTCTCCTGCAATTTTATATATATTGGGAATCATTAATAATAATCCTTGCGAAGACGTATAAGTTGTGGTAAGCGCTCCTGCCTGTAAGCTTCCATGCATTGTTCCTGCCGCTCCACCTTCCGACTGCATCTCTATAAGCCTAAGTTTTTGACCAAACATATTTTTTTTACCTTCTTCTGACCATTGATCAGCTAGTTCTGCCATCGGTGATGAAGGCGTAATGGGATAAATAGCCGCAACTTCAGAAAACGCATAAGATACATACGCAGAAGCCATATTACCATCCATTGTTTCTTTTCTTCTTATCATTATGGCAAATACCTCCTGTATTAAATATTAAATACAACACGTCCTGATATCTCTTGGAACATTTCAACCCCTTTTTCAAAATCCTTAAGTGGCATTACTTTACCTATATAACTGTCTAAATCTAACCTTCCTGTTGATAGTATTGCGCTTAGCCGGGTCCATGTCTCATACATTCTTCTTCCATAAATCCCTGTGAGTATAAGTTCTTTATACACGACATCATACATAAAACTATTAAACGTCAATGGTTTACCAACCATACCTACATGGACTAACGTGCCGGCTATTTTCAAAGCCTCAATGCATTGATTAATTACTTTTTCATTTCCTGTAAAGTCAATGATTGCATCAACGCCATTATGATTGGTTTCTTTTTTAATAATACCTACTACATCTTCTCGCAGACTATTAATGGCGAAATCTGCACCTCTGCTTTTAGATTCCCCTAGTTTAAAATCGCTAATATCTATCGCAAATATTTTTATAGCCCCAAGAAATTTTGCAATATCAATGGCCATCTGCCCGATTGTTCCTGTTCCCATAATTGCTAAGGTTTTCCCTGATGGATTTGCCCTAGAAACTGCATGCATGGCAGTTGCCAATGGCTCCAAAACGGCACCTTGATGGTATGTACAATTCTCCGGTAATGATATAACTGCTTTTTGATTTAGCTTTATATATTCAGCAAAGCAGCCATCGACAGTCCTGCCTAAAACACCCATATGATTTCCACAAATATGTTGATTTCCAGTTCTGCAAGTTTCACAATAGCCACATGGGATATGTGTTTCCCCCACGACCCGCTCACCCACATTTAATCCTTTGACATCCTCGCCTACTTTTATAATTTCACCCGAAAATTCATGTCCTAGAATAAAAGGTAATGGATAATTTGCTTTTGCTACCAATGGTGTCCATTCAAAAACATCTACATCTGAACTGCAAAGAGCTGCCGCCTTTACCTTAATTAACACTTCATCCCTGCCATATTGAGGAATAGCTCTATCTACAAACTCAATACCTTTCGTCGGTTCTCTTTTAATAATTGCCTTCATTTTACTCTCCTCCCATATGAGAAAAAATATATTTCGCCTGTTCACTGACACTATTAAAATATTCATCTTGTGATTTATCTTCTCTGGATATCACTTCAAACGAACATACGTCAAGATGCTTCCAACATTGTTTCTTTTTTAATGTTTGAAGTATACGGATTATGTCATCTTCACTAAAATCACCATATCTTACGCCAAATAGTGGATGTTTGTCGCCATAAAGAGGTGATGATTTTATTTTACTTACCGAATTTGCTAAATGAAGATGCTTTATCCAAGGCCCCAATAATTCATAAGTTGATATAATATCTTCGTTCAACTGAGCAACATGACTTGTATCATAAGTAATTCCAAATTCATTTTGATTTATCTTAGATAACAATTTATATACTAAGGATACGTGGCCAAATGCCAAATAGGGCTCTCCCGTATCATTAAAAAACTCCAATGTTATTTGCGGATCATTCCAATGACGGACTGCCAATAATTCTAAAACTGACTTTTTCATCTGATTACACACTTCCCCAGGATTACTTTCATCCCATGCGGGACCACTTAATATAAGCATCTTTTGTGCGCCCAAAACCCTGGCATTAGTTAGTAAATCTTTGCAAAATACAACAGATTCTCTACGCTTTATTTCATCTTTACATGACAAATCTATCTTTTGTGCTTTCATCGGAAATCCGGCTAAATAAATTGTATCAATCTCCATTTTGTCAGTCATATGACGTATACTTGTCATATCCTGATAGCTGCCTTCAAAATAATATTCAATACAATTAAAGATGCCCTGCCTGGCAATTTTATAAATTAGCCGAATCAGCAGATCTTTATCTTTCATCGCCTGGGGATATAAAGCAGTTAGACAAATACCTCTTTTCATCTCTACCTCCTTTTAACCTTTAATGCCTGACATGGCCACGCCTTCAATCAGTTGCTTTTGAAAAAATATGAACATAATTAATATCGGAATAATTGATATGGTAGACATAGCAAACATGGCACCGTAATTACTTATGGACGACGGGTCAATAAATGTTCTTAAAGCCAGGGTCACTGTATACATTAATGACTCTCTTAAATAGATAACCTGAGTAAAAAAGTCGTTCCATGACCACATAAATGTAAAAATTGCAGTAGTAACAAGTGCTGGTTTGCAAAGTGGTACGATAATATGGAAAAAAAGACTATATCTATTACAGCCATCTACGATAGCCGCTTCATCCAATTCTCTTGGAATGCCTCTGACAAATTGAGTTATTAAAAAAATGAAAAATGCATCAGTTGCTAAAAATTTAGGAAGAATAAGCGGGATAAATGTATTGACCCAGCCCAGCCTGTAAAAATATGTGAACTGTGGGACAAGGGTTGCATGTTGAGGCAGCATCATCGTAATCATCATGATGTTAAAAAAAACGTTCCGACCTTTAAATTCTAAACGTCCAAAGGCATAAGCTGCCAAAGTACATGTTACAATATTTCCAATAACTGAAAGTATTGAAATAATAAATGAATTTTTAAAGTATGTCGTAAATGTCACCATGCCACTAGAATACCAACCCTTAACATAGTTATTCAAAGTGAACTCCTTTGGTATAATTCCTAAATCTGTGAATATAGTTGATTCTGGCTTAAATGAACTTCCTATCATCCAAAGAAGAGGATATAAAACAATTAAAGCGATGATAAATATTATAATGAAACGAATTGCTCTTTTTATCTTCTTTTGCATCATCATCATATCCTCCATTAATAATAATGAACATGTTTATTAGACAATTTAAACGCTAAAAAAGTAAATATACCTACTATCAAGACAAAAACCCATGATAGTGCACTGGCATACCCCATCCTCATATTACCAAAACCTTCGTTATATATATGAAGCGTAAAGAATAAAAGACTATCCATAAGTCCTCCATTACCTCCGCTAATTATATAAGATTCTGTAAAAACTTTAAATGCACTTATGATCTGCATTACAAAATTAAATAGCAAAATTGGGGACATTAAAGGAATCATGACTTTTGTAATTTGTTTAAATCGACTGGCACCATCAATGGCTGATGCCTCAATTACCGATGCAGGAATTTGCTTAATTGCTGCTAAAAAAATAATCATCGGCGACCCAAATTGCCATACACGTAGAATTATTAGTGTCCATACCGCTGTATTCGGATTGGAAATCCAACTAATTTGCGCTAAATCTACAAATCCTATAGCTACCAGTATTTTATTCAAGATACCCTGCAGGCCAAAAATCTGGCGCCATAAAATGGATATGGCAACGCTGCCGCCTAGTAACGAAGGTATATAGAAAGCGGCACGTAGCAGTGTTAAGCCTGGAATGCCTTTATTCAAAATGAATGCTAATATTAAAGATACCATTAATTGTAAAGGTACTGATATAAATACATATTTAAAAGTCACTTTAAGCGCATTAATAAAATGATAATCCGAAGTAAACATTTGGATATAATTGCTTAAACCTGTAAATTGAGGTTCTGATAATAAATTAAAATTAGTAAAAGAATAATATAGCGACATTAGCATAGGTATCAATGTCAGAACAAAAAAACCAAGAAACCATGGTATTAAAAAAACATAACCTGCGTATTTATTTAATTTACTATTCAATTTCTAATCCCCTTCCATTCAGTTTTATGAAGAAAGACAGGAGAATGAATGACCAGGCCTTTCATTCTCCCAATTCAATTTATTTAGCATTTTCTGCAATAACGTCATTTGCAGTCTGAATAATATGTTCAGCTGCCTCTGCAGGAGTCATATTGCCAAAGGCTACCATTTCGGCCGCACTTCTAATAGAATCCTGAATTGCCCACACACCGGGGGCCTTAGCTATGAACGCCGGTGCTGTCTCCGCAATCATATTCATATAATCCATTGCAATAATATCACTGGGATCTGCTGTCTTAGCCAATATTTCTTGAATTGTCAATGAACCTGGCACGCCGATTTCCATATTGTATATTTTTTGTGCTTCCACATTATTATTAAAGAAATTAATGTATTCAGCTGCTAATTCTTTGTTTTTGGAAGTCTCCGGTATCCCCCATGCAGAAGATATAATCAAATCACCGGCTTTATCTTCATCACTTATTGGAACTTTTCTCAATTCAATATTATCTTCTACATTATTTTGATAAATTTTATACTTGTTGGCATTTTCAAAAAAGAATACTACTTTTCTGCTTACTAGCGCACCTTCCTGCCACGCCTTAGTATTCCATTCGGTTGTCCATTCTACATTTGGAAACGCACTCGATTGCCTTAATCGTTGGCTAATATCAAACCAGGAAGAAAGCGTCTCTAATGATGGGGCAAATTTACCTTCACTATCTACCCATTCATAACCATCCGTGGAATGCTGACGTATCCAGACCCAAATCAAATCATTATTTGAATAAAAATCGAAGCCTGCATAAGTATCTGCCGGGAGCTTAGATTGAAGTTCATTAAGATAAGCCTCAAACTCACTCCATGTTATATCTTCTTCGAAATCCCATAACTTAATTCCGGTTTCTTTCAAAAGTGTTTCATTAACAAATAAAGACTGAGCAGTTACTCCACATGTTAAAAAGTAGAGGTTATCATTATAAATTCCAGTATTAACAAGGTCCATATTCCAATTATCCAAATCTATAATCCCTGATTCTATATAAGATTCTAATGGAGTCAAAACACCCTTTGATGCATATTCCCCAAATTGATTGGACTGGAATTGAACAACATCAGCAGCACTTCCACTGGCAAATGCAGTCGCCTGATTAACCCAATAATCATCCCAGCCGGGACTTTCTGTCACAATCTCTACATCAGGGTGCTCTTTCATAAACAAATCATTAATTGCATACATAAGTTGATCTCTTTCTGAATTCCCCCACCAGGCTACTCTTAGTTTTGTTTTTTCGCTGTTTCCATTTTGACTTTCAGCCAACTGACTATCTGACTGACCGGCTTCCTGTGTTGTGGCCTGATCCTGATTCCCCCCGCTGTTTCCACAAGACATTAATACACTGCTAAACATCAAACATACCATCAAAACCAATGCCAATACTTCTCTTTTTACTCCCATCTTTTTTACCTCCTATTGAAAAAATTTATTTTATATTAAAATTAAAAGTGTTCTCAGACAATAATCCATTATTACTAGAAATAATATTTAATAATACAATACATGCATGTCCACTTAAAGATTCATCAAGGGGAAGAACTATATGATCCGGAATTTCTGCAGAATTGGGTGGTAGTGATAAATAAAACTTATTTGAGGCAATGACCCGGCCTTCTGTCTCGTCATAAATTTTCCAGGAAAATAAAGTATCTGGTATATCCTTCAAATAATCGTTAATAACCCATACTCTGGCTGTAAAAGTCTTCCCACTTTCAAAAACCTTATCGGTTCCAAACAGATATGGATGAATTGAAGGTTCCAAACTTATCAGCACAGGTGTGAGAACATTGTCCACCCCGTCTTGCGTATCATAATACAGGCTGGAGACAGGATAGTATTTGCGTTGTCTTAAATATTCAATTTGCTCTTTAACCTTTCTGCCCTCTCCTAAATCTTTATTTTGATTTAATACGTTCGGTAATAACATTAAGTATTCCGGATCATCTGATATATCATCCAATAAAATGTCTGATTCGCATAAGTAACGCATTGGCGCCAAAGATTTTAAGGTTTCATTAATAACCTGAGTTAAAAAATACACATCTGAAGAGACTCCTGACGTTTCAATTGACCATGTGCCTATGCTAGTATGATTAGTTATTTCTAATCCCTGCCTTTTTATTGATTCTGAGACCGCAGAAATTATTTCTTCTTCATCTTCTATATAATCTTTTAGTGAAAATGACTGCCAAATAATAATCCCCTGCTCATCACACCATGAATATATAGATTCATTAGAATAAGGTGCCTCTAAACGAATTGTATTAATACCCTGTTGGATACGTTGGTTTAATTCTTCTCTGGACCAATCGCCAGAACAACATCTCCCCCGCAGAAAAATCTTATTCCCATTAAGATACCAAAATCCTTTCTTTTTATCATAATCAAAATCTTTGATACCAAATCTTAAGTTTAATGTATCTTCCATATAACTAAGTCTAAGATGATAAAGATGTGGAAAACCATGATCCCATGTCCACCACAATTTTGCCTCTGGTATTGTAATTACAAATTTTACCACCATACGCCCCGGAGGCAGCACTACCTGACGGCTTCGTGAATGACATTCGTCACTTTCAAAGTTTGCCGGTAAAATAACCGCACCGAGATTATCTTTAATTGTTTGTTTTGTCTGATTATTCAATGTGACATCCAAGCATATCATGGCAGAACCATCATATTTATCTTTTTGATCTCCAAGCCAGTCTTTTTTCAGCACATTTCTGGTGGTTATCTTACAAAATTCAATATTTATTTGACGACCATTTGCATCTTCCATAATTATATTATCCTTCCTTCGTTTCCCGCTAATGACAAACCCTAAATATCATCTCATTTGCTGATAAAATCTTTCCGTCTTTACCATTGACTGTCATATTAACTATATAATCTCCAAAGCAATTCTCTGGGATAATCCAGTCAATTTCATCAACAATATTGACAGAATCAGGGGGTAATGCATAATGAAAGCTGTTTTTTACCAATACTGCATTATCCTTGGCACTTTGTATCTTCCATTGGATTCGAGCCTCTTCAATAGCATAATAATGGTCATTATTTACATGAAGTTTACCAATAAAATGATGATTTGGAATATACTTTTTAATTCTCCCAATAATATATGGCTCCTTATTCCATTCCAAACTTATAAGTACCTGCGTATAAACACTTTTCATAGCTTTATAAACTTCATATTCTTCACGATAATAATCAAATAATCCCGAACCCATAATTGGACATGCATCACTCCAATAATATAAATACATTGAAGAAACAGGCTTGTACTTCCTTTGTCTTAAAACTTCAATTTGTTCCTTGACAACCAGCGCCTCATAAGCTTGGGTGTTATGAATGAACTCTTCAAGTGAGCTTCCCATTTCTACCTTAGCACGTTTAAATTGATTTCTGTAAAACAATCCCCAATATTCCCATGTATCCCAGTCCGGAGGCCACAACTTATCTTCAGGGATAAACTTTTTAAGTGATTTCATGCATGGAACGGAGTCCGCACCAAACTCTACGATATTCGGCGCAATTTCTGTCGTCAAAATATCCATATCTCCATCCTGACAAGAGCCTATCATAATATTTTGAACACCTTCTCTGTAATCTCCTTTATGAATCCATCGAATGGGATCGACGCTACTAAGAGTTTCCTTTAAAACCTCACATAATTTAAAATAAACATTAGGTTTATCATCTAGCCCATATATTTCAGGTTCTTTATAGACTGACCACATTCCCATACAAGCATGATTATTCAGCATTAACCCCATATTAATTATCATATCTGAAGCTCTGTCAATAACATCATCACTGTCATCAATGCAATAGTGCAGTGGGAATACTTGCCACATGAGCAAGCCTAATTCATCACACAGTGTATATAAACCCTCCTTCTCCATATGACTACCAATGCGTATTGAATTGATATCCATGTCAAGCATTTTCTTGAAATCCTTTTTCCACATAGCTTCATTAGCTTCACTCATCCATAAGCTGGAAATATACCGCATCCCCCTTATAAATAACTTTTTACCATTAAGATACCACTGCCCTTTTTCATCAGTTTTAATATCTTTGATACCTATATTAATGACAGCTTTATCATCCCCTAGCTTTACTACGGCTGAATACATATTGGGTTTACCATGATCCCAAGTCCACCAAAGTTTAACATCTGGTATAATTAGAGCTAGTTTAAAGATATTCTCTCCCGGTAAAATGTCCACGGTTCTGATAAGCTTATGCTCTTTAGTGTCTTCAAAGTTATAAGCTTTAATGTCCAACGATATATCCATAGTGACAGGTTCATTCTTATTACTACTAATATAGACATCAAACGCCGCCAACCCTTGGCTGTCAGGAATCCCCTGTAAATCTCCTCTGCCAGAACTAATTATTTTTACATGGGTAAAAGCCTTTATAAAGTCGATATATACGACTGGTTTTGCTACTAGCTTGATGCTGCCCCATATTCCACCAGAATTACCGTCTTGCCTGAATGAAGTCATAGAACCCGGGCGATGCATAGCTTCAATCATATGCCCTTTTATCTGTGTAATACCTTTAGACTGATGATATTTATAAGGGGCTGACAGCGGAGTTGAATCCGGATCTGCCTGAATATACTCTGTAAGGTCTTTAGGTGCACTATCTCGTATAATTAGTATGTTTTCTTTATTAAATTTGACTTTATCTGTCACCTCATATTCAAATGGATCAAACATACCTTCATGTTGACCTAGATATTCTCCATTGAGCCATACCTCAGATATATAATCGACACCTTCAAAATTTAGAAATAGCCGTTGTCCCAACATTTTAGAAGGTACTATAAAACTTCTTTCATACCATATGGTTCCAAAATATTCACCAATCTCCTCTTCTAAATACCAATTATGGGGAATTTTTATGGTTCGCCATGTGTTAAAATCTTGATTGGTTAAATAATAACTTTGTCTGACTCCTACATCATTTTGATCCAGCTTATATCTCCATATTCCATTCAAATCAATAACAGATCGGTCATAAATATTATGTATCATCTACATACCTCCATCATTTAGGTTTCGACTGAAAATAACTTATTAACCTTCTCTTTTGTCATTTGTCTTGTTAATTGATAACCTGTCAGTTCTACAATCGTAATTTCAACTAAATAGAGTACTTCCGTTCCTTTTTCCAGATGTCCGATTTGTATGCTGTCTTTGCTTGCTGCACTAAAGTGCAAATGAGTCTTACCGTCAATAATGGTTCCCGATATACAACCTAATTCAAATGGTTCATCATAAGATAAATACTCATCTACAGTAATTTCCTCCATTGTTGTCGGACGATGATATTCAAGATGTCTGATTGAGCCTATACCGCTGGCAATATAAGCATTTTTAATATCTTCTTTAGCTAGAACGCCTTCTATTGATTCTATAATATTCTCCCCGCGCTCTAACTCAAGAATAATGACTCTGCCAAGACCTTTACCATTAAAATATTTCACTATTCGCCGTACCCTCCTTTTTTTATTATAAATTATAAATTATAATTTATAATATTAATTTAACATATCATTATTTATTTGTAAAGCTGTTTTAAAGGGGATTATAAATTATCATCATTATTAATAAAATAGTGTCTACTTTTTTATTTAAAAAGCACAAGACACTCTCTTTGCATCTGATATAAATTATTCACAATTAAATTAATTATTATTTACAGAAAATAACCAAAGGTTTCTTAAATTCAGTTTTAGCTATTCGTTATACATCTTTTTTTGATCCTTTGATGTATCTGCGAATGTTTACCCATGTTATTGCTCATCAGGATTTAGCTCATTTTACAGGCAATTTTTTATTAATATTGGCTGTAGGGCCTATAATTGAAGAAAAATATGGTTCAAAGACGCTGCTAACCATGATATGTATTACTGCCGTTATAACGGGATTAGTTAACGTTATATTCTTTAGAAATATAATGTTGACTGGTGTCAGCGGCCTGGTCTTTATGCTTATTTTACTGGCTTCTTTTACAAAAAATTACATCTAAAAACTCCCTCTTACAGTTATTGCTCTCTCAATTCGGGGCATTTTTTACGCTTCTGGTTTCCAGTTTTTAGAATAATTTCAGATAGCTTTGAGAACGGATTTCAGTCAAACAAAAATGAACAAATATAACATTTAACTTTAATCTCTATGCTGTTTCTATATGCAATTTTTTGCACAAAAAAAGCAACCATTAAAGCCGCATATTCACTGTGTTTTTTCTATTTTTTCTTGTATTCATAGATAGACTTTATTAACTTTAGTTCTTTATTTCCGTATTTTTCCCAATTTTAATCTTTTTGCATATTTATTTGCGAGTTTCCGAACCTATTCTATAACTTTTCATCTTCAATATCATTTGGACATGCTGTTATAATGTCGATTGTATCACCTTCAGCATCAACAAATTCTATTTCATAAGCTAGACTAGGTTCCTCAAACACCATAAGAACGGCACCTTTGCATCCTTTTAATATACATTCTGATAAATCTCTTTTCGCTTTTACTACACCATATTCTTTTATCATAAACATTTTCTCCTCACTATTACTTTTTAGTCGGAATACTTGTTATCAATCTTATAATGCCATCATTATTTTAAATCCACGCAAATTTTATGTCAATAACTTTTCCATTTGCTCCTTTAATGCTTATAATCTGATTATATTTTACCCCATGCTCTGTTACTGATGTTTGTACAGCTTTTTTTGAATCAAATACAATTTGCTTTGAAAAATCCTCAATATTTGATTTATTGTAGCCAAGTGCCTCATCAAACCATTTCGCCTTACTTCCTCCGACTGGATAATCAGGATTTAGCAAATAATCATTTAATTTTTCATCTACACTTACTTGGGTTGGTTTTGGATTCTTAACTTCACCAACTTTACTAGCCCCCTTATCTAATCCCTTCACTCTATCCAGACTCTCAGGTGTAATCGGAATATAATCATACATTTTCAAACCGGACTGGCTCTCAATCTCTATCTGGTCTAAACGCACGGACGGATTCAGACTCGCATTGCTTGGCGATGGGTTGTAGCTTCCAATCTGATAATTCAACTTCTGTTCCCATTACCTCTGATAATTCCTTGTCTGTTATCTCTCCCTTTTCTTCAAATATATTTAATATAGTCTTCCTCTGATCAAGTGAACAGCCTTCCAGCTGTACCATGAACAGATAG
>Ga0153972_1000550_pt1 | contig 11942 bp, 12 predicted proteins | sample TSGA056MetaG_FD_104732 | JGI IMG/M metagenome (GOLD analysis project Ga0153972, IMG submission 104732) | Attine ant fungus gardens microbial communities from Georgia, USA - TSGA056 MetaG | ecosystem: Host-associated > Fungi > Mycelium > Unclassified | place: USA: Georgia, George L Smith State...
CGCCGCTGCGCTTATAAAATTTCCCGCCGTCCCTCCAGGGCGCGCATGAGGGTGGCGTCGTCGGCGTATTCCAGATGGCTGCCCACGGGGATCCCGTACGCCAGCCGGGTGACCTTTGTTCCAAAGGGCTTAATCAGGCGGGAGAGATACATGGCGGTGGCCTCCCCTTCGGTATCGGGATTGGTGGCCATAATGACCTCCTCCACATCCCCGCCCGCCACGCGAGCCACCAGCTCCTTGATCCGCAGGTCGTCCGGCCCCACATGGTTCATGGGGGACAGCACCCCGTGGAGCACGTGGTACATCCCGTGGTACTCCCCCGCCCGCTCCATGGCCAGCAAATCCTTGGGGGTGGCCACAACACAGACCGTACTCCGATCCCGCCGCCCACTCTCACAGAGGGTACAGGCGCCCTCCCCCTGGGTGAAATTCTGGCACACGGGGCAGCAGTGGATCGCGTCCTTTGCCGCAACAATCGCCTCGGCAAACGCGCGCGCCTCCTCCTCCGGCAGGGAGAGGACATAAAAGGCCAGCCGCTGGGCGGTTTTGGTGCCAATCCCAGGCAAGCGGGCAAACTGCTCCACGAGAGTCTCCAGCGCGGGCGGAAAATACTGTATCATGCCTCACTACGTCCTTTTTTTCATATAGTAGACTGCCACTCATCAGCCGCGCAGGGCGGCGATGGCATATTCCACGTCGGGGGCGCCATATACGGAGCTGCCTGCCACAAGAGTATCCGCGCCGGCGGCAATGACGCGCTTCGCTGTCTCCGGGTTAATGCCCCCGTCCACCTCCAGGCGGCAGGTGGGGTTCACCCGGTCAATGAGGGTACGGATATGGACGATGGTATCCAGCTGGGTTTCCATAAACGCCTGCCCGCCGAATCCCGGCTCCACCGTCATGACCAGTACCAGATCCAATTGCTCCAGATAGGGCAAAATCGCCTCCGCCTTGGTAATGGGCCGCAGCGCTACCGCCTTCTTCACCCCGCACTGATCCATCAGGCGCAGCGCTTCGGCAATGCGGGTGGGGTGGTCGGCCTCCAGATGGATGGAGAGCAGGTCGGCGCCCGCTTGGGCAAATGCCTCAATATACCGCACGGGCTTTTCAATCATCAGGTGAACGTCGAGAAACATGTCCGTACACTTCCGAATGGCCTTAACCACTGGAATTCCAATCGTTAGATTGGGCACAAATACGCCGTCCATCACATCAACATGAATCCAGTCGGCGGTGGACACGCGGCGAATTTCCCGCTCCAGGTTTACAAAATCGGCGGAAAGGATGGAGGGCGCAATCTTTGTCATCTGATCTGGCTCCTTTGTCTCTTTTTAGCAGAAATCCGGCTCTCTCCCCCCACCCCGTCCCCGGTTCCGGGCGCACCGGGGGCATGACCGGCACATAGGATACTGCAAGCGGCAACCAGCCGGGCGGGGAACGGCCTAACGTTTTCTCCCGGTATACCTGCGGGGTTCCGGCCTTTCGCCGCGCCCCGTCCGGCGGCCGCATGATATAGATAGCCACCCACCGGGGCCAGCCCCGGTGGGTGGCGCTGTTATTGGTCATACGCAGCTAAGACAGGCGTATCAATCGTAGACCTCTACGGTCTCCGTCTCCTTGACGTCATAGCCCTCCTTGCGCATGGCGGCGAGAATCGACTTGCGATGGCTGTGTCCAAACGCCTCCAGCGTCACACTCAGCTCCACCCCGCTCTGGCGGTTGATATTGACAAACTGGTTATGCTCCAGCTTGATAATATTCCCGTTTTCCCGCGCCACAATCTCCGCAACGCGCAGCAGCTCCCCCGGGCGATCCGGCAGCTGCACGGAGAAGGTAAACACCCGGCCCCGGCCAATCAGGCCATGCTGTACGAGAGAGGCAATGGTAATCACATCCATATTGCCCCCGGACAGGACAGGCACCACGTTCTTTCCCTTGCAATCCAGATGCCGCAGCGCCGCCACGGTCAGCAGCCCCGCGTTTTCCACAATCATCTTGTGCTTTTCCATCATGTCCAGAAAGGTCTCCACCAGCTCGCTGTCCTCAATGGTGATGATTTCATCCACATTTTGCTGAATGTAGGGAAAAATCAAGTCGCCGGGGGTTTTCACCGCCACGCCGTCGGCAATGGTCTCCACCCGGTCGAGCGTGACCACTTCACCGGCCTCCAGGCTCGCCTTCATCCCTGCCGCGCCCACCGGCTCCACGCCGATGACCTTGACGTTGGGATTGAGCAGCTTTGCCAGCGTCGCCACCCCCGCCGCCAGCCCGCCGCCGCCGATGGGAACCAGGATCACATCCACATCAGGCAGATCCTGAAAGATTTCATACGAGATCGTCCCCTGCCCCGTGGCAATCACCGGATCATTAAACGGGTGAATATAGGTCAGCCCTTGCTCCTGTGCCAGCTGCGCGGCCAGCGCCGCCGCGTCGTCAAAGGTCTCGCCCTGCAAAACCACCTTGGCGCCGTAATCCTTGGTGTTGTTAACCTTCACCAGCGGCGTTGTGGTTGGCATTACAATGGTCGCGGGCACACCGGACGCCTGCGCGGCGTACGCCACACCCTGGGCATGGTTCCCCGCGGAGGCGGTAATCAGCCCCCGCTCGCGCTCCTCCTCCGACAGGGTGCTGATCTTATAGTAGGCGCCGCGGATCTTATACGCGCCCGTCACCTGCATATTCTCCGGCTTGAGATAAACCTGGTTCCCCGTGGCCTTGGAAAACGCGGCGCTATAGATCAGCCTGGTATCCAGTATCACACCGGCCAGCACACTGCGCGCCGCCTTGAAGTCGCTGAGCGTTAACATGGTGAATGACTCCCTCTCCACATTCTAAAAAACAAAGCTCTTTCATTCATTATTGTATCCCAACCCAGTTCATCCATACGGGACAGCATGGGTTTTCAAATGATATCATTGTACAGAGTTCTCCCTGTAAAGTCAATATTTTCGCAGGGCAGACAGGGCAATCGTATTTTCTTATTTGCTGATTTACATAGTTTCCCCCCTGGCAAGGGGAAACCATATAAGCCAGGGTGTTACCCCTTAAAATGAACTTTTCTTAGCCACCGCCTGCCGAACCTTATCGGCAATCGCGTCCGGCGTCAGGTGATAGTGCTCAAGCACCAGCTCCGCCTTGCCGGAGCGGCCAAAGGTATCCTCCACGCCGTGGCGCAAAACAGGGACAGGGCATGCCTCCGACAGGTACTCCGCCACCGCCGCGCCGAGTCCGCCGATGATGTTGTGCTCCTCACTGGTCACAATGGCGCCGGTCTCCCGCGCGGCCTGAAGCAGCAGAGCTTGATCCAGCGGCTTGATGGTATGCATATCAATGACGCGCACGGAGAGCCCCTCTCCCGCCAGGGCTTCCGCCGCCTGGCAGGCCATCTGTACCATCAAACCCACCGCCACGATGGTGGCATCGGTTCCCTCACGCAGGGTAACGCCCTTCCCCAGCTCGAAGCGGTAGCCGGGCAGGCGGTCGGTGACGGTCTCCACGGCCAGGCGGCCAAGGCGCAGGTAGGCCGGGCCGTCGTAATCGAGCAGGGCTTTGACGGCGTGGGTCATCTCGTTTGCGTCGCAGGGGCAGCAGACCAGCATGTTGGGGATAGCGCGCATGGTGGCAAAATCCTCACAGCACTGGTGGGTTGCCCCGTCCTCCCCCACAGAGAGTCCGCCGTGGGAGCCCGCAATCTTCACGTTCAGCCGGGGATACGCCACACAGTTGCGCACCTGCTCAAAGGCGCGCCCGGCAGCGAACATGGCAAAGGTGCTGGCGAACGGCTTTTTCCCGCAGGCCGCCAGACCGGCGGCCACGCCCACCATATTACACTCTGCGATACCCATATTGAAAAAGCGTTCCGGGTACGCCTTGGAAAAATCCTTGGACATGGTAGCGCTGGAGAGGTCGGCGTCCAGCACCACCAGCTCCGGGTATTCCTCCGCCAGCGCCACCAGCGCCTTGCCATACGCGGCTCTGCTTGCAAGCTTCTCTCCCATCAGTGGTTCCCCTCCTTTTCCGCCAGCGCAGCCTCCAGCTCGGCGCGCGCCTTGGTGTATTGCTCCCCGTTGGGCGCTTTGCCGTGCCAGCCCGCGTCGTTCTCCATGAACGAGACGCCCTTGCCCTTTACTGTCTTTGCCAGTATGACAGCGGGGCGGCCAATCACCCTCCCCGCTTCGTCCAGCGCGGCGGTCAGGCTCTCAACGCTGTGTCCGTCGGCATGGATGGGGTACCAGCCGAAGGCCTCAAAGCGTTTGTCCAGCGGCTCGGTGGGCATCACGTCGGCGGTGCGCCCGTCAATTTGCAGACCGTTCACATCCACAATGGCACAGAGATTGTCCAGCGCGTACTTGTGGGCGGACATGGCGGCCTCCCAGACCTGCCCCTCCTGGGTTTCGCCGTCCCCCAGCAGGGCGTAAACGCGGTAGTCCTTTTTGTCCGCCTTTCCGGCCAGCGCCATACCCACGGCGGCGGAAATCCCCTGCCCCAGGCTGCCGGTGGACATATCCACACCCGGCACATAGGTCATATCGGGATGGCCGGAATAGTGCCCGTCAATGGAGCGGAAGAGCTTCAGCTCCGACGGGTCAAAATAGCCCCGCAGCGCCAGCACGGAATAGAGCGCCGGAGTGCAGTGCCCCTTGGAGAGGACGAAACGATCCCGCGCAGGATTTTTGGGCTGCGCGGGGTCGATCCGCAGGCGGTCAAAATAGAGCACCGTTAGAATATCAATGCTGGAAAGGGAGCCGCCAATGTGTCCGGAGGCGGCAGTATACACCATCTCCATGGCGAGCAGGCGGGCACGTGCCGCCGTCAGCTCCAAGTCGTGTCGTTTGGTTTGATCCATGCAAAAATCACCTGTCTTTTCTTCAAATAGTATTCGGTAACGCCAGAGATGATCTCCAGCGGTTGGAACGGTAGAACCACCAGCTCACCGGCACAGAGCTTGCCACCGCCAGGGCGCAGGCGATATAGATTCCGATGACCCCCATAAAATGGTTCAGGATAACCGCCAGAATCAGCCGCACCACAATGCAGTTGAGGAAGGAGTTCCACATGATAAAGACCGTATGTCCCGACCCGGTAGCCACGGTGTTGTACGAGTACATGCCGGCGTAGAAAACCTGGGCGATGATTTCAATCCGCAGGTTAAGCGTTGCCCACTTATGCGCCTGCTCCGTGAGGTTAAACAGGCCGCATAGCTGGGGGGCGAAGAGCTCCGCCACACAGATGATAATCACCGCCATCGCAAGGGTGATTTTCAGGCAGGTTTTCATGACCTGCGCCGCCCGGTCATAGAGCCGCGCGCCGATGCACTGGGCGCACATGGTGCCTGCCGCTCCCGTCATGGAGACGATGAAAATCTGGCAGATATCGCGGATTTTGTTTGCGATACCGTTTCCCGCGGAAACCTCGGTGCCGTGTTGATTGATGAGAAACATCACGGTGAGCCACGAGAGGCTGGCAATGGTATATTGCAGGGCGGTGGGGAGCCCCAGGCGCAGCGTTTCCCGCAGCATCTTTTTTTCGAGCCGTGTATACTGGGGGCGGATGCCAAGCTCCGCGCCGTGGCGCAGGCAGAAGAGGAACGCCACCAGAAAACAGGCGATCTGTGAATAGAGCGTGGCCAGCGCCGCACCCGTTACCCCCCACCCCAGCGCCCCCACAAAGAGAAGGTCAAGAAAGACGTTCAGGCTCACAGAAAAGAGAACGCAGTACAGGGGGACGCGGGAGTTACCGACCCCGCGCAAAATGGCGGAGAGGGCGTTATACGCAAAAATAAAGAAAATTCCAAAGGCGCAGATAAAGAAATACGCAAAGGCCTCCTCCAGCGCGGGGGCGCGCAGCAGCACCAAAAAGGGTCTGGCACAGCAGATAAAGAGGATGGAGAACGCCGCGCCGACAAGAAGGCACAGGGCAAAGAGGGTACCCCCCGCCTGCTTCCGCTTCTCCTGCTCCCCCCGCCCGAAGTATTGACTCACCAGGACGTTGCCTCCAATGGTGAGGCCGATGGCGATTTGGGTAAGCATATTCATAATAATGGTCACGTTGTTGAGCGCTGAAATGGCGTTGTTGGATTCAGGAATAAAATGCCCCGCCACCATCAGATCCGCGATGCTGTACATTGCCTGAAGCAAGCTGGAGGAGACAAGCGGCACCGAATAGCGCACCAGCGCGCGCGCCACGCTCCCCTGGGTTAAATCCCGTTTCAGATCCGCCAAAGCTGATGCGCCTCCATATCCTGATCCATCTGCAAAAAACAAGGCGGCGGTCTGTGATACCGCAGCCCTGTCATTCGTCGTCCGCCGCCGGTGCCTCCGGCTGGTGCTGCCGCATGATATCCCCCAGCGCGTCGAGGTATTTTTCCGTTTTGTGTACGGAGAAGGCGTTGGCGTCGATGGGGATCTCCAGCTCGCTCATACGGCGGATACTCCAGATATAGAGGGTATCCAGCGCCGGAATCAGTTGCTTTCCGCAGTCCGTCAGCTCATACTCCACCTTAGGGGGGATGGTATCGTAGGGAATGCGGCGAATCAGTCCCGTGGATACCAGCTCCCGCAGCTGCTGGCTGAAGACCTTTTCCGAAATAGGGAGAATCTTCAGGGTCTGATTGAACCGGATGCTCCCCCGGGTGTAGATCTCGTGCAGAATGGTCATTTTCCACTTGCCGCCGATGCAGTGCAGAACATAGTGGTAGGGATTGACCGGCGAATCCCATTCTTCGGAACGCATAAAACCTCACTCCTGTTCTCCGCTTACACGGTTGCTATTTTTCTTTTTCCATAGTATCATAAAGGGGAACGCCCCGGCAAGGGGTAAATCCTATTTTATGCGCCCGCGCGGAATTCCAAACGGGAAAATAGCCGCCAAAAATCCGGCTCGGAATATGTGCATTTTGCACAACACTTATCAGGGTGTCCTCCATGGGGATTGACGTATTGAACGGGAAGGTATAAATTTATTTATGTAGTTTGTACAAAACCCCTATATTCCCGCGGCATTTTGGCATACTTTTTGGTTTCTTACTTACAAAATTGTATGTATTGCCAAAACCACGAACTCCAGTTACACTGATGCGTAGGCAATCTATTTTGTTATTTTTTTAGCGTATTCCAAAAATTTAATATAAAGGAGCGGTTCTACCATGATTAAGCGTACACTTGAGGAGCTGAAAACCTACGATGCGGCCGGCCACCACGGCGTCGCCACACTGCGCATCCATGGCAAGGATGAGACCGGCGCGAAGAAGTTCTGGACCGGGCTTTCCGTAATCCTGCCCGGCGGCGGTGCCGATTGGGCGTATGAGGATAACCCGCTGGAGAAGTTCTACTATGTTCTGGAAGGGGAAGTCACCATCACCGATAAGGACGGCAAGAAATATGTCATTCACAAGGATGAGTCCATCTCCTTCCCTCCCAATGAGGGCCGCGTGATGTGCAATGAGAGCAACAACCCCACCCGGATGCTGGTTGTGGTCAATTATCCCGACTAATCCCCTCGGGTTACTCAACTTACTGTCAATATAGAAGGAGCGTAATGTAAAATGGCTGTTAATGTATCGAAAGAGTTTGTGGAGAAGCTATTCTGTATTAAGGATCGTGTCGCAATTGTCACCGGCGCTACCGGCGCGCTGGGCGGCGCTGTGGCGGTGGCCTATGCCATTGCCGGCGCCAAGGTGGTTCTCACCGGCCGCAACGAGAAGAAGCTGCAGGAGGTTGCCGACCAGATCAAGGGCGAGGGCGGCGAGTGCTCTATCTGCGTGGCCGACCCCTCCAGCGAGGACTCCACAAAGAATCTGGTGAAATACACCGTGGACACCTACGGGGAGCTGAACGTCCTCGCTATCTGCCACGGCTACAACAAGGCGCAGGGCATTCTGGAGCAGAGCGTCGAGGACTGGCAGAAGGTCATGGACGCCGACTGTAAGTCCGTTTACATCGTGTGTAAATATGTCGCCGAGCAGATGGTGGCGCAGGGCAAGGGCGGCAAAATCATCGTGGTCAGCTCCCAGCGCTCCCGCGCGGGCATGGCGGGCTACACCGCGTACTGCACCTCCAAGGGCGGCACCGACCTGATGGTTCAGTCCATGGCCTGTGACCTCTCCGCCAAGTACAAGATCAATGTCAACACCATTAACCCCTCCCTCTTCCGCTCTGAGCTGTCCGAGTGGATGTTCGACCCGACCTCCGAGGTCAACAAGAACATGCTCAAGAGAATGCCCATCGGCCGTCTGGGCGAGCCCTACGATTTCGTGGGTCTGGCCATTATGCTCGCCTCCCCCGCCTCCGACTTCTTTACCGCGGGCAACTACGACGCCACCGGCGGCTACTGGGGCTGCTAAAAATTGAACGTTTATTGGATACCGGGAGGTTCCCGGTATCCAATAACTACTTTCATAATTTGAGGAGCGAATTTCAGCTATGAAAACGAAAAACGTAACCGTGATTGGCGCGGGCATGATGGGCAACGCCCTGGCACAGGTCTTTGCCTCCAACCCCGGCCTGAAGGTCATCCTCCGTACCCGCACGCTGAAGGACGACCGCTATGTGCCGATTGAAAAGAATCTGGACATTATGATCGCCCGTGGCGCGGCCACCGAGCAGGAGAAGAAGGACATCATCAGCCGCATCACCTTCGTCACCGACCTCAAGCAGGCTACCCAGAACGCCGATTTTATCATTGAGTGCGCGCCGGAGGAGATGGAGACCAAGCAGAACCTGCTGGCCGAGATTGAGGGCTACTGCGGCGTCCACACCATTCTCGCCACCAACACCTCCGTGATGAGCCCCACCGAAATTTCGGAAAAGTGCCAGCACAAGGAGCGCGTGGTGGGCGCCCATTTCTGGAACCCCGGCCACCTCATCCCCCTGGTAGAGGTTGTCAAATCCAACTACACCTCTGAGGAGGTCATGCAGGAGACCATGGAGCTGCTCACCGCCTGCGGCAAGAAGCCCATCTACTGCAAGAAGGACGTCCCCGGCTTCGTGGCAAACCGTCTGCAGCACGCTCTGTGGCGCGAGGCCTTCTACATGGTGGAAAACGGCATTGCCGACGCGAAGACGGTGGACGACGCCTGTAAGTACGGCCCCGGCCTGCGCTGGCCGGTCATGGGTCCCATGGAGAACTCCGATGTGGTGAGCATCCAGCTCTCCCTGAACATCCACAACTATATCCTCAAGTATCTGGCGGACAACCATGCGCCGTCCAAATGCCTGCAGGAGATGCTCGACCGGGGCGACAACGGCTTCAAGACCGGGAAGGGCTGGCAGGAGTGGACACCCGAGCAGATGGAGGCCACCAACACAGGCCTGCGCGAGTACCTGATCGACTGCATCGCAAAGCAGAAGAACGCCTGATCCCCCCTTTACCGGTTTATAATACCGCCCTCAGGCGGATTATAATAAAATAAACTATTATTATCGGAGGAAACTGATTATGGGTAAGAAAGTATTCGTAGACCTCTCCCACCCCTTTAGCGCAGAGATTCCCCGCTGGCCGTACTTTGACAAGCCGGTTATCGACAATACCCACACCATGGCCAAGGGCGGCGTGCTGACCCAGAAGATCACCTGCACCATGCACACCGGCACCCACTGTGACGCCCCCCGTCACGTGATGGAGTATGAGTTTGATGGCCGCCGCGCCCGTTACACCCACGAGATGCCCGTCGACGCCTACACCGGCGACGCTGTGTGCCTTCCCATCGACATTGAGCCATGGGGTCTCATCACCGGCAAACACCTGGACGATGGCTGTAAGAAGGTCGGCATCAAGCCGGAAGAGCTCAAGGGCATGGTTGTCTGCCTAAACACCGGCATGCACCGCCTGTTTGACGACTCCAAGGCGTATTACCACTATTCCGCGGGCACCGGCGTTGAGGCGGGCAAGTGGTTTGTGAAGCACGGCGTCAAGTGCGTGGCCATGGACAGCCAGGCGCTCGACCACCCCCTGCACACCGCTATGGGCACCAACGGCATGACCCGTATGAACCTGCTTGGCTCCACTGGCCGTCCCATTACGGAGGAGTACAAGGAGCTCTTCGGCGAGGAGGCGTATGCTGAGTTCGATAAGGACGAGTATATCCGCATCCACGGCCAGAAGGCCTATGATGAGAAGTTCGGCGAGCTGGAGAAAATCGGCGTTTGGGGCACCTGGGAGCCCTGCCACAAGACCATGCTGGGTCATGGCATTGTCGGCGTGGAAAACCTGGGCGGCAACCTGGACAAGGTCACCGGCAAGCGCTTCCGCTTTTTCTGCTTCCCCCTGCGTTGGTACATGGGCGACGGCGCCATGGTGCGCTGCGTCTGCGAAATCGACGAGGACGATATCGTCAAGGGCGTGCCTGAGCGCACTTACAAGTACTGCGGCACCGGCTATTCTGATGAGAACGACTGTGGCCAGGATCTGGCATACATGCAGAAGCTCTTTGCCCGCAAGAAGTAAGCAAGCTGCATAAGAATGACTGTGTGGGCGTCCGATTCCGGCGTCCACATAGCCATCTTCCCAATAAAGCGAAGAATCGTAATAAAACGGAAGGAAAGGACTGTTTACCATGGGCGATCTGAAAAATAAAACAATTATCACCGTTGCAACCACCGGCGCGTGGCCGAAGAAGGAGAATAACCCCAACGTCCCCATGACCCCGGAGGAGATCTCTGAGGACATCTACGTCTGCTGGCAGGCGGGTGCGGCAATGGCGCATATGCATATGCGCGACGAGAACGGCAACGGCAGCATGGATAAGGCACTGTTTGCAAAAACGGTTGAGCTGCTGCGTACCAATCACCCCGACTGTGATGTCATCCTGAACATGACCACCTCCGGCGACCTCAACGCCACGGACGAGACCCGCCAGGTTCACCTCAAGGAGCTGAAGCCCGAGATGGGCTCCTTCGACTGCGGCTCCATGAACTGGATGCACAGCGGCCTCTTCCTCAACACCCCCAAGTTCCTGGAGCAGCTGGGTCAGAACATGCAGGCGTGGGGCGTAAAGCCGGAGATCGAGGCCTTTGACCCCGGCATGATCTACAATGCCCAGTATTACCTCAAGAAGGGCGTGCTGAAGGCTCCCCTGCACTTCCAGTTCTGCATGGGCTGCGCCAACGGCATCGGCGGCAGCATGAAGAACCTTCTCTTCATGAAGGAAACCATGGAGGCGGCGTGCCCCGGCTCCACCTGGTCCTGCTTCGGCGTGGGGCAGAGCGCGCTGACCATGCTCTACGGCGCGGTCGCCCTGGGCGGACACATCCGTGTCGGCATGGAGGATAACGTGATGTACAGCAAGGGCAAGCTGGCTGACAACAACAAGCAGTTCATCGACCGCGCCCGTCGCGTGATCGAGGAGTTTGGCCGTGAGGTTGCCACGCCCGCCGAGGCGCGTGAAATCCTGAGTCTCGGCTGATTACACCCATACCAAACGAATGCGGCGCCTGTGTGCAGGCGCCGCATAGTGCGCGCAAGGCGAAAAACGCAGATAGTCTGAGGGGCTGGCGAACAATTTTCATTGTGCGTCAGCCCCTCAGACTATCAATGAACCTCACAAATGGTCATAGCTTCCCCCTTGCCAGTGGGGGCGGCTTTTTTTGCGTTGCCCGCGCGGGGAACGCTTTTTTTGCCATGCGCGGATTGCACGCTGAAGCACTCAGTGAGCGTGTGCTTTAAGCTTGCGCAAGTGTAGCAAGCACAGCACAAAGGTGGCGGATCTACGCTGCTTGAATTTACAGCGCAAGTGCGGCAGGGCAAAAAAATTACAGGGCATTTCTCGGTGGACAGGTGCATACACCTCATAGTATGGGGGAATGGACATGACATTTGTGGAGCGGCTGAGCAATTTCATCTGGAATCCCTGGCTATTACTGCTCTTTTTATTTGTGGGGCTTTATTACTCGGTACGGACGGGATTTTTCCAGCTGTTCGACCTGAAGCTGTGGGTCAAAACCACC
>Ga0153972_1000552_pt1 | contig 11940 bp, 12 predicted proteins | sample TSGA056MetaG_FD_104732 | JGI IMG/M metagenome (GOLD analysis project Ga0153972, IMG submission 104732) | Attine ant fungus gardens microbial communities from Georgia, USA - TSGA056 MetaG | ecosystem: Host-associated > Fungi > Mycelium > Unclassified | place: USA: Georgia, George L Smith State...
GCATTTCCCTCCCGAATGACATAAGCAGCCATGACGATAATATCCATCGCATGCGCACCAAAAACCCGGGAAATACAAGCAAGTAAACCTGTTTCACGACAGACTCTGATCACAAGATAGGAACAGCCATAATCCCAAACCGAAACGTCAGGTAACGAAGGTTCCAGATGGTATAGTTCAAAGTAGTTATCATTGGGAATATGAACGAGTGATTTTTCATATGTAGACATAGTCCGCACCTCCATAAAAAAGATGCAATACGGAAATATTAAAAAGATAAAATCAAAAAAACCTAATATATGGGCATTTTGCGACAAAAAGAGATTATTCCGGAAAAAATAAATGTCTACGCTAATTTAAAGTTGGAATTCAGGTTATAACCAATAATTATCCGCTTGGCACAACCATCCGGAAAGGTGGCTCACTATGTCGGAGCAGTGGATCTGAAGACAGTGCACTTGGTTCTAAGTGGCCGGTATATACAGACAGCAGTATCTTTTTATGAAAAATTGGGATTTAAGGCGTATGGTGATATTTTTTTAGATGCAGGGATAAAACATGTTAACATGGAATACGATGTATAGATTACATAACCTTAGTTGAAAAGGAATTTGAGAGGGTATCTCAAATTCCTTTTCTAAGGACTTTTTGAGACACCCTCCGGATAGATTAATATGCACCTTTTGAATAAGTTATCTCATAGCTATGAGTATATAATTCGAATACAATACCAAAAGGATCTTCTACATAACACATTTTGTATGGTTTTTCTCCCGGGTAGTATTCCCGGATTGGCATTCTTTGTTTTCCGCCGTGTTCTACAATTTTTTTAATTAATCCTTCAATATCAGGATCCTGGATTGCAAAATGGAAAAGACCTGTGTTTTGATATACAAAATTTGATTGTTTCATAGTATTTTGCTTAAATTCAAACATTTCAATGCCGATACCATCTGATGTAACCATGTGTGCTATTCTAAAATCTTCGTAGCCTTCCCCAAATACATCCTGGCACATGATACCAATCGCAGTATCTTTTTCTTCTTTAATGACTGATGGTTCCATGATAACATACCATCCCATAACTTCCTTGTAAAATGTTATTGCTTCTTCCAATTTGGGAACAGATAGCCCAATGTGTGAAAAACTTCTTGGATAAGTCATACCTTTTCTCCTTTATTTTTGATAATATAAATTATCACCTGTATAACCTAATTTTCTGGATATACCAAAGGCACTTTTCGTCAACAACATTACATCTTTTTTGACGCCCTTTTTTTCAATCACTTCTTTAAAATTTGCTACGCTAATTGCTGCAATCACATTTCCTTCGTAATTTCTAATAGGGGCAGCAATACAATATAGAGATGATTCTCCTTCACAATCATCGATTGCATAACCTCTCTGACGTATTTCGAATAAGTCTTTTTTAAGCGATTCTAAGTCACATATTGTATTTGTCGTCCGGGCAATTAATTTTTTATCTGAATACATTTTTTCGACTTCTTCAGTAGGTAATGTTGCTAAAATAGCTTTGCCCAATCCCGTGTAATACATTTCTTTACTGGAACCTAATTGAGCCGTTGTCCGAACCATCCCTCCGCCTTCAACTCTATCTAAATAGACTATATTATGTTTATTTCTTACCGCTAAAAATGTTGTTGCTCTTGATTTTTCAGACATTTCTTTTAAATATGGTTTAGCAATATTTAAAAAATCTATTTCTTGTATATAAGAAATACCTGCTTCAAATGTTTTCATTCCAATAAAATATGTTTTCATCGTTTTATTAGAAACCTGTAAGTATTCCATCTCCAACATAGTACTAATGATATCATGAGCGCTGCTAGGCGGTATTAACAATTCTTTACTGATTTGCTTTAAAGTTACAGGATGTTTATTTTCGCTAATATAACTAAGAATCTTAAGTGTACGCATTGACGTTTTGTTCAATATCCGCCACCGCCTTTTCTACAATAGTCTGGTTAAAATCCATTGGTCGCATATGTTTCATTAGCTTCCAAATAATAATCAACAGTTTCAGCAGTTACTAAGTTTACAGATGTGAAAATATTGTTTGGTGAAATTTTAACGCCTGCTGCTTCATCATCTCCTGTCAAAGGTAAATCTGCATAGTTTGCCGATATTAAAGTGACCATGGCCCAATAACTCATTGACACATCATTTTGTACAATAGATGCAGTAATAGTTCCTTCTTTAATCTGGTTTAAAATATCGGAATTTCTATCCATGCCAAGCACTTCTATTTCTCCAACTTTGTTGGCTTCCTGTATTGCCGTTGAAGCGCCGGCTGCACCTGTAGAGTCCGTGCATACAAATCCTGTAAGGTCAGGGTTACTATTGATGATATCTGTAGCAGCACTAATGGCTGTAACGGTATCCGCTTTTGTATCTCCATAGGCAACTACTTCAATATCCGGATACTCTGCAAAAGCATCTTCATATCCTGCCTGTCTTTCTTCAAACATAGTGTTGCCAGGCAGAGTCATAATAGCAATTTTACCTTTTCCGCCAATAGATTCCGCATATAGCTTTCCACCGTCATATCCCAAATCGTATTGAGAAGAACCAATATAGCTTAATCTGTCACTTCCTTCAACATCTCCAACAAACGTTACGACGTTTATTCCTGCTTCAATCGCATTGTTAATACTGGCTTCAAGTGCAGGATCGTATCCCCATATAACAATACCGGCAGGATTCTTCGCAACTGCAGAATCCATTGCACTTACCATTGCACTTACATCATCATCTGTAGGACCAACCCAGCTTGTTTTAACTCCAAACATTTCGCCTGTCTTTTCCCAGCCATATTTATGAGCATTAAAATATTCCAGATTATTTAAACAACAAACCGCAATATATTCGTCATCTGGATTAATACGGCTTGCCAAAGTACCATCACTTTCTCCCGAACCGTTAGAAGTTTCAGTGCTATTACACCCGGCTGCCAGACCTATAACCATACAAATAACTAAGATCATTGATAATATTTTTTTCATATGCTTTCTTCTCCTTAAATTTTATCGTGAATAATGACAACTTTTATTTTATCGCTTGATGCTTTTGTTCTTACGAATTCTAATGCTTCTACGGTTTCTTCAAATTTAAATTTATGTGAAATACAAGCAGCAACATCTATTTTTCCTGCAGCAATCATGGCCAAAGCAGGGATAAATGAATTAGGACTGGCCAGCATACCAACTATTGTAATATCCCGAGTTACCACATAATCCAAATCTACCGGAATTTTTTCTTTACCAGTAATACTCATGGCACAAATCTTTCCCCCTGGCCTTACTAACTCTATAGCATCTGAATAGGCATCAGGATTTCCTGTAGCCTCAAACACTACATCAACTTGTCCATCAAGTGCTTTTTCAACATTCAGTTTAAGGTTTCCTTCAGAACTATTAACAAGTGCAATTTTCCAACCTTCAATTTTTTTCCTATGTATATCTTTTCTTGCAACCACACACACTTTACTTGCACCAGAGTAATTAGCAATCTGTGCTGCCAACAATCCTATGGAGCCATCTCCAATAACTGCTACCCGGTCTCCTGGGTTTAGACTTGTTTTTCTTACGCCATAAAGCGCAGTTGCTGCCGGTTCTGTAACGGCCGCTTCTTCCGGGGTAATTCCTTCAGGGACCTTGTATAAGTTTTTACCTTCGGTCTTTAAATACTCGGCCATACATCCATCATATCGAATGACACCCAATTCGGTTCTATCAGTGCATAAATGATACAATCCTTTTAAGCAATTTTCACATTTTCCGCAGCCAATACTGATATCACCGACGACTAAATCTCCCACATTAAATCCGGTAACATTCTTGCCCATTGCAGCCACATAACCCGACCATTCATGACCGATAGTAATTGGCATTTTTGATAATCCTTCCCTATAATAGGGCATACTCCCATCATACAACTCAATATCTGTTGTACAAATTCCTGCTGCTTTCACCCGAACCAGGACTCCATCATCATTTAACTTAGGAATAGGAATATTCTCTAAGTCCATTTTCAAGGGTGCATTCACTCTAAATGCTTTCATTGTTTCTTCCATTCTTTTCCTCCTTTTATGATATAGCTTTTTTACCGGCTCTTCGGTTTCTGTTAATTGCATCTATCAAAATTGCCAAAATTAAAATGGCTCCGGTAGCAAAATTTTGCCAATACATATTTACATTTAACATATTCAAGGAAGTGGAAATCAATTGCATGAACATTGCGCCTAAAAAAGCTCCCAGCACGGTACCTTGACCACCATTCAAACTTGCACCTCCAATAATTGCCGCAGTAATAACATTCATTGCTGTATTATCTCCCAGTGTCACAGATGCATTACCGAATCTGGCTGTGATCAATACGCCAGCAATACCTGCAAATAATGAGGATAAGCAGTATGTCATCATTTTAATTTTATTCACATGAATACCATTTAATTGTGCAGATAATTCACTATTACCAATATAATAAATTTGCCTCATAAAGCGGGTATTTCTTAATAACAAGTCCATGATAATAACCAATACGATCATAATAATAACCAAATATTGAATTCCCCCAATTTTTCCCTGGCCGATAATTTTAAAGGAGGCCGGCATATTAAGTATTGCCTTACCAGAGGAAACAACTAACATCAACCCTTTGATTACCATCATCATTCCTAAAGTTGTGATAAATGCATTCAGGCCTAACTTAGAAATCAAAACACCATTAACTAAACCTATTGCTGCCGCTAATGCCAATGCTAATAGAATTGCTATAACGACAGGAATTCCATTGTTGATAAAAAGAGCTACAACAACTCCCGTAAAAGCCATGACTGAGCCAACGGAAAGATCTAATCCCCCAATGATCAATAGTAAAACCATACCTATAACAACAATGCCCTCAACTGTCAGAGCAACAAACATAGAAATAATATTAGTAGATGATAGAAAATTATTTGAAAATAAAGAAATAACAAGTGATAAAGCAATGATAACTACTACTAATATTGGTTCTCTATGTGAGAATATTTTTTTTACTGATCTCATTTTTGATCCTCCTATACATTAACCCCGGTTGCATATTTTATAATATTTTCTTCGCTATAATCTTCCTTCAGAACCTCTCCACTCACTCTGCCATCGTACATGACAAGGATTCTGTCACTCATCCCCAGCAATTCCGGCATTTCTGAAGAAATCATAATAATACATTTTCCTTCCGAGGCATAATTTTTTATAATTTTATAGATTTCTGCCTTAGCCCCAACGTCGACGCCTCTTGTAGGTTCATCAAATATGATGACATCCGGGTTTATCCCCACCCACATTGAAATTAAGACCTTCTGTTGATTTCCACCTGATAAATTTCCTACATTTTGATTGATAGATGGCGTTGCTATTGAATACTTTTCAACTTCTTCTTTGGCATGTATTTGTATAAGATCCTCACACATTTTCCCATTCACTTCGAAGTTGTTAAGCATAGAAGCAATTAAATTATCTTTAATAGGCATATTCAGATAGAGCCCCAGATTTTTCCTATCTTCTGTCAAGTATGCAATTTTATTTGCAATAGCATCATTTGGGGAATTGATTTTTAATACCTTTCCATCTAAACGTATTTCTCCTTTGTCAGGTTTATGTGCACCAATGATTCCCAATGCCATTTCAGTTCTTCCGGCGCCTATTAAACCGGATACACCTAATATTTCTCCTTTCCTTAAACCAAAAGAAACATTTTCGTACAGTCCGTCATAAGTTAATCCGTTTACTTCAAAGTAATATTCATCATCAAATTTTATATTGTCATTTGATTCGCCATAAACATCTTTAATTTCTCTTCCAACCATCATTGTAACAATTTCATTTTCATTGGTCTCGCTAATCATTCTACTATCAACATATTGTCCATCCCTCATGATTACCAGACGATCTGCCAACTCGAAGACTTCCGAGAGTTTATGAGAAATATAAATAAATGAATGACCTTCTTCTTTTAACTTTTTAACCGTTTTAAACATTAAAGCAATCTCTGCCTCGGTCAATGAACTGGTAGGCTCGTCTAGTATGATCACTGTAGGATTTAATGATATGGCTTTAAGGATTTCTAACAGCTGGTTTGTTCCAACTGAAAGATTTTTAACAAGTGTTCCCGGATCGATATTTATTTCAAATTTATCCAGTAATGCTTTCGTGTCAGCATACAGTTTTTCCCATTTTATGACACCGTTTTTATTAGTAGGCTGACGGTTCATAAAAATATTTTCAGCTACCGACATATCTCTCACCATAGATAATTCCTGATATACCATGCCAACCCCTTTTTCCATGGCAATACTCGGTGAATCAAATTTTTGAAGCTCTCCATCGATAAATATTTTTCCTTCATCTGGTTTAATGGCACCACAAATAACTTTTGTTAACGTTGATTTGCCTGCACCGTTCTCACCCAGCAGTGCAAGAATTTCACCTTGATTTAGATTGAAACTAACATTATCTACGGCCTTTACACCCGGATATGTTACTACAATGTTTTCAATGCGTAATACTTCTTTCAAGCGATCCACCTCCTCAGCTTGTTTTCACTTGCTCCATAATCATAATTGATCCATATCCCGCAATATTGCTTTGTAATTCCTTATCTACCGTCTTTATATTTTTAATATTTGGTTTTTCTTTCATTAATAAATGGAAAAATCCTTCTGAAAATGATGTAGTCCCGCCAATTAATATCTTACAATCACTATTCACTTTATAAACACCACTGCCAAATAAAGCTTTCATATCAGTTGCAATGATTGCACCCAGCAAGTAATTTGCTTTTTGATTCACCGTCGCTTCCGTAAATAAGTCAAGAATTCTAACTGAAAATGATGCCCGACTGATTCCGACCTTCTTTGCACTTTCTGCTCCTGTATCAAGCCATTTCTCCTCAATTTTCTCTACATAACCAGAGCCTAGGGAATCGGATATAATAGAAGAACGGGTAAGTTCCATTAAAATTTCACCTGCCATCGTCGTTACGCATCCCTGGATTTTATTTTTTTCATTTACATATACATATTTTGTATGTGATCCAGGTAAAATCAGTACTACAGGTCCTTTTATATTTTCTTTTGCTAGAATCCCGAAAGTTTCAACCTCTTCACCACGCATAACATCCATGAGTTCGCATTTGCTTATGTCATCAACACCTCTCGCATTTTGAATGCCGGGGATAAACCATATAGGATGTAAACGACTCACTTCTTTAATATACTTTTTTTTACAATTTTCAGCTAAATCAATTAAAGATGCCGGTGCTATCACTCTTGGTACTTCACAGATTCCCAACTCGGAGCCAATCATACCACTTGCAATGATTAGTTTTAAGTTTTCCTCATTAATTTTAACTTTTTCTAAGGCTTTTACCAAACATCTTCGAATTGAGATTAACAATTTTTCGTTTGTTCCTTCGATAGAGCTTATTCTTACACCTGTTTCGCTTTTTTCTGTATGTACTGGTTTTTTATCGTCCCATATTGTAACTCTTGTATTTGTAGTCCCGGTATCAATTGTTGCAATATACATGTCTTTTCTTTCACCTCATTCCAGAAAATGGTTTACGTACCATAATTTATATTATCTTTTATTCCTAATCCCGAAATCATTTCGTGATTATAGTTGTATATTACTTTATTTGTGTTATCATTTCAATTGTGAATAATTCTAAAAAAACACTAAAAAATTTGTTAATAAATACAATAAAGCAATAAAATAACTTGACATATTGTGGATTTAATATAAAAAAGCGAATGATTTTTTGTTGCTATATCCTTCAAAATATTACTATTTAGTATTGACATTTTTGTATTTGTATCATATTATTGATAATACAAATTGCTTTGAAAGGAGAATTTAAATGGGAGAATTTAAAATATATGTGAGCGATTACGACTATCCAGATCTTTCTGTTGAAAAAAGCATATTAGAACCTATTGGGGCGAAAGTAATCGGATTACAATGTAAAACAGGAGAAAACCTTGACACTCTGGCACAGGATGCTGATGCAATTATACAGCAATATGCAAAAATACCACGGTCTACGATTGAAAGGTTAAATAAATGTAAAATTATTGCCCGCTATGGCATTGGCGTTGATATTCTAGACGTTCAGGCGGCCTGCGATAATCAGATAATTGTTACCAATGTTCCGGATTATTGCATTGATGAGGTTGCTGACCAGGCCATTAGTTTTTCTTTTATGTTAATGCGGAATCTACCATTCTATGACAAAAAAATTCGCTTAGGCAGTTATAGATGGCAAGATTGGAGAGCTCCGCTCCCAAGATTTAGAAATTCTACATATGGTTTAATTGGTTTTGGGAAAATTGCTCAAAATCTTGCAAAAAAACTTCACCCATTTGGATTCAATATTATTAGTTATGATCCTTATGTTTCTTCAAGCTTTATGTCTACCAATGGTGTAAAAAAAGTTGATTTGGAAGAATTATTCAAAACATCAACGGTTGTTAATGTTTTATGCCCGTATACCGAGGATACCCACCATATTGTAAATCAAGCGACGCTTGATTTGATGCAAAAAAACAGTTATTTAGTTGGTGTTTCCCGCGGAAAATGCATAGACAATTCTGCTTTATATACTGCATTAAAGGAAAAACGCATTGTTGCTGCAGCATTAGATGACCCAGAAGAAGAGCCTATGAAAATGTCGAACTGGGTTCCAGATAATAATCCTTTATTTACCCTCGACAATTGTTTTTTTACACCACATACGGCATATGTTTCTAAAGAGTCATTGGAGGAATGCCGGTATATTGCCGCAAATAATGTTAAACAAGTACTATTGGGCAAAGAACCTGAAAATATAGTAAAGCCAAAATAAATACAAGCTAAAGGAGAAGAAGAATGAAAAAAATTATTTTACCAAGACCAGAGTTTAACGAAGATCTTATTAAACCTTTTAGAGAGATGAGTGATGCTTTATCATTATCCTGTGTTGTTGGTGATTCTATGGATCGTGATAACGTAATGCATCCATATATGAAGCCCCGGGCAGCGGATAAGGTTATTATCGGACCGGCTATCACTGTGAAGTTAACAGCTGGAGATATTGTAGACTGTCTGGATGTATTTGAAGTCGCAAAGCCGGGGGATGTCATTGTCATTGACGCCTTTGGAGAGACAGAAACATCAATTTGGGGCGGGCTGATGTCTGGACTGGCAAGAAACGGAGGTATTACTGGAGCGGTTATCGACGGCAGTTGTAGAGACACGGATGAATCTAAAATGTTAGGATTCCCAATATCAGCTAAATCTGTAGGTCCCCGCGCAGCACACACCGCTTATTCCGGGCGTAAAGAACCAATTGAAATTAATACTTCTATTGTTTGCGGAGGCGTCATTGTAAATCCGGGAGATTTAATTGTGGCTGATGAAATTGGCGTTTCAGTAGTACCTTCTTTCCAATTGGAAGAGGTTTATAAAAAGGCAAGGGAACAAGCCGATAAAGAAATTGCTACACGCGAAGAAATATTAAAAGGAGCTACTGTGGGCGAATTACTTGCAAAGTTTGGCAGAATATAATTTTCAGGGAAAGGAGCTTTCTATGCCACATCCATTATATGAAACATTTGAATCCAGAAAAATTATTTCTATTGTACGCGGCATCAGGAAAGAACATATTATTCAAACAGTAGCTGCACTTCTTGAAGGTGGGATAGGCTGTATAGAAATCACTTTTGACCACTCAAGTCATAATGGGATTAAAAATACCTTAGATTGCCTGGATGCCGTATCAAATCATTTTGGCAATCAAGTTCTTCTCGGTGCCGGAACAGTCCTGACTGCTGAGGAAGTGGATTTAGCCAGGAAATGTAATGCGCGATATATTATATCTCCTAATACTGACAAAGCTGTAATTACTGCAACTAAAGAAGCAGGAATGCTTTCTATGCCGGGTGCATTGACACCATCTGAAGTGGTTCTGGCTTATAATTATGGTGCTGATATAGTGAAAATATTTCCTATAGATTCCTTAGGTGTTCAATATCTAAGAGCAATCAAATCACCTTTAAAACATATTCCGGTTTCAGCAGTGGGTGGTGTCACTATAGATAATATTAATACATTTTTGGAAAATGGTGCGACCTGTGTTGGTATCGGCGGGAACCTTGTTAATACTAAACTTATAGAATTAGGACAATTTGAAAAATTATTTTTGCAGACTCAAGCTTTTTGTGATAGAATCAAATAAGCTGGGTTAGGAGGTTATTATGAAAATTTATGATTTAACTTTACCTTTTTCAATAAATACTCCAGTTTTTCCTGGAACGCCCGGTATGAATTATTCTCTTTCCCATACTGTGGAAAATGATAACTACAATTTAGGAATTGCATCTATTAATAGTCATGCAGGAACCCATACAGATGCTCCCCGCCATTTTCTTGATGAGGGCTGCTGTCTTAATGATGTTGATATTCATAAATATATTGGTTATGCAGTTGTTGTAAACTGTACAAATAAAACAGCCTTTGGTGAAATAACCATTGATGATGCAAAACCTTATGAAGATTTAATTAAAGAACATAAAAAAGTGATTTTTCATACCGGCTGGTCAAATTATGTCAATGAAGAATGTTTTTTTACCGATTATCCAACGATAACAGAAAGCTTAGCAGAATACCTTGTGGATTTTGGTGTCCATATGATTGGCGTTGAAGCTCCTTCCTTAAATCCGGAGAAATATATTGAAGTACACAAAATCTTTTTATCAAATGGAGTTGCGGTCGTTGAAGCATTAACAAATCTTGATTCATTGCCGCAGGATATTATATTTTTCAGCGGTGCACCCGTTGGTATGGCAGAAGCTGATGGATTCCCAATCCGGGCTGTAGCGATCATCTTTTAAATATTGATTTACTAATATGGAGGCTTTAACATGGCGTATACGACGAATGCAACAGAACTTGTCTACAATTTGATTTGTGAAAAAATACAGAATATGGAATGGAAACAAGGCGATAAAATATGGACTGAACAGAAATTTTGTACAGAGCTGGGTGTCAGTCGTGTCGCAGTGCGCCGGGCTATAGACAAGCTTGTTGCAACCTCTATCTTACGGAAAATCCAAGGTTCGGGAACTTATGTTCAAGAAAGTAATCCTGTTACTCTCATTAATGTACCGACACATAACATGACCGACAATGATTTATTAGATATTATCCGTTTCCGAATTTATTTTGATTCCAGCAATGTGGAACAATTTCTAAAATATAGTACTGATGAAGAAATGGAACATCTGGAAAAAGTACATCATTTGCTGATGAATTGTGACAGGTATTCGGATGATTTCTTCAAATACGATTTTGAATTTCACCGTATTATTGCAGCCGGAACCCGAAATATATATATTGAACAGGTTTATTCACTATTGACAGACAATTTGGTTAAAAATCAAGAACGGCTCCATGAAATTTTAGGACCTGAAATTGCGCTCAATTATCATCCTACGATTATGGAATATTTGAAAAAGAAGGATAGCGAAGTCGCATCACTCATAATGAAACGCCATCTTGAAGAAACAGCCGAATTGTTTGAAAAGCATATCATTGAAGAAAAAGAAAAAAATAATGGTTATTAATTGTTCTAATAAGAAACCTCCAAACTGATTACAATTATTTTATATCAGCTTGGAGGTTTACATAATATTGAGCGGCCCTTTTACTTTAAATTGATAACCGCAGATTGTTTTGCCATTTCCAGTGCTTCGGCTTCTTCGTCGCCAAGCACCGTATAGGATTCGCCTTTAATAATTTCTTTGATATATGTATAGGATCCTTCGCGGCTGTGTATAGAATTGAAAATAAAACCTGAATTATGACCATTCAATAGAGCCAATGAGAAGCTTAATTTCCC
>Ga0153972_1000554_pt1 | contig 11922 bp, 15 predicted proteins | sample TSGA056MetaG_FD_104732 | JGI IMG/M metagenome (GOLD analysis project Ga0153972, IMG submission 104732) | Attine ant fungus gardens microbial communities from Georgia, USA - TSGA056 MetaG | ecosystem: Host-associated > Fungi > Mycelium > Unclassified | place: USA: Georgia, George L Smith State...
ATACTCTACTTATATTAACTACAGGGTATATTTTAATAGAATTTGGTAATTCTAACTCTATAGTGTTGGTCAAAATGATTTCCTTTACTTTGTATAGGCCTATGAACTATTCTGTTAGCTTTTCCAATCTTTTTCCTATTATTTGCCATTTTAAGTCCTTTGTACTCAACAGTACTAAGTCTTCAACTTTATACTCCTCTCCTTCTCCTTGCTTTTTGTCTATATACTTCTTCATCTCCTCCTGTGCTTTTTCTAATGCTGTTTTTGCTTCTTCCTGAATTTTCTTCATTCTTTCTACAAATTTTCCTGCTACTTTGAACTTTCTCCTTCTTCTTCCTTCAAACCCCATTCTTGGATCCTGACCATAATTCACCTTGAAAGGAGATACTTTTGTAGCCAAATAAATTTTGTTGTTATATGCAAATTCAGCAGTTCCTAGCCAGTCTAGTCACTGCTCCTGTCTATAGTTGATAAAGACCCTCAGGTATTGTTCCAACTTCTGATTGATCCTCTCCATTTTCCCATCTGTTTGGGGGTGATAGGCTGTTGACAGTTTTATTTGGATCCCTAACAACTCATTCAGTTTCTACTGTGGACTATACCTCTCTATCCAATATGATACTTTTTGGAAGACCATGTAATTTCTAGACATGATCCCTAAATAGCCTAGTAAGTTTTTCTGCTAATTTTTTCTCCATATTTGTTATAAAATGTGCCATTTTACTAAATTGGTTGCAAACCACTAGAATTGTATTGTAACCCTAAGCTAAAGGTAACTTTGTAATGAAGTCTACTGAAATGTGACTTCATGGTTTTTCTAGAATTGCATTGGGCATCAGCTTTTCTGCTGGGGCCTCACTTCTATTCTTGTAGTATTGACAAGCATTGTATCTATCTACATATCTTTCTACTTTCTTCATAACTCCCAGCCACCAGTAGTTCCTTGTTACTAGTTTTGTTGTCTTCCACCTTTCTCTATGTCCTTCCATTGGTGTATTGTGATATAACTATATCACCTCCCCCCTTAATTCCCCCTCTGGCACATAGATTTATCCTTTTTTCATGACCACTCCTTCCTTTATTGTCTACTCTTTGTCCTTCAATATTTTTATCCCTGCTTTCTTTAGTTTTTCTACTGTTTTAACCACTCTTTTGTCCTTTTCCTGTGCTTTTCTAATCCTGTCTCTTAGATTGCCCTCTTCTACTAATGCTTCTGTCCTCTTTATCCATCCTTGCTTTATCAACATTTAGTTCTTTTTATCCTTTTTTACTTCCTCTTGCCAATCCAGTCTTTTGCTTAATCCATCTGCCTTTCCCATACTCTTTCCTGGAACATACTTCAAGGTAAAGTTGAATTATAATAGGTATAATATCCATCTAGCTTGTCTTCAGTTTAACTTTTGGCTAGTCATAAAGTACTGGAGGTTTTTGTGGTCCATCTAGATTTCAAACCTTACTTTTGTCCCTTCCAAGTAGTGCCTCCATGACTCTAAGCACTGAATTACTACTAGCATCTCTTTGTCATGGATTTCATAGTTCTGCTCAGTTGTATTCAATGATTTTGAGATGAAGGTAACTAGTCTTTACTTCTCATCCTCATATTTTACTAACAGTACTTTTTCCATTGTGTAGTCTGAGGCATCTGCCTCTACCCTCATTTCTCTATCTAAGTCTAGGATGACTAAGACTAGCTCTATCATAAATACTTCTTTTAATCTCCTGAATGCTTCTCCCTGCTCTTCTTCCCACTTCCACTTTTTCTCCTTTCTGACTAGTAGGTACAAAGAGGCTGCTATTCTAGCAAAGTCCTTAATAAACCACTAGTAATAGTTTGTGAACCCTAGAAACTTTTGTACTTTCTTTATATTTCTTGGTACCAGCCAGCTTAAAACTCTATCCACTTTCTCCTTCTACATTTCTACCTCTTGAGGTCCAATTACCACACCCAGAAATTCTACCTCCTTCACTTTCCACTAACACTTTTCTGGTTTAATAAATAGGTCATTTTCCTCTAGTCTGTTTAATACTTCCTCTACTAGCTCATTATGCCCCTTTTTAGTATCTGTGGTGACTATTATGTCTTTAATGAATGTTGCCATATTTCTCTGATTAATCATATCTTGAAAAAGGTCATTCATCATAGTTTGGAAGGTAGCCGGGGAGTTTGTTAGTCCAAAATACATGACTGTTGGTTCATATGCTCCAATATATGTTGTAAACACTACCTTGCACTCATCACCCTCCTTGATCCTTATATTGCTATACTCCTATCTAAGATCTAGTTTCATAAACATCTTCTTTTTCCCTACTCTATCTAGGATATCTGCAATAAGGGGCAAGAGGTACCTATTCTTTACTGTCTATTGATTTATATAACGATAGTCTTGCACTATTTTCCTTTTTCTATCCTTCTTCACTACAAAATGGACTGGTGAGGTCTGTGGCAATTTCAATGGCTAAATATACCCTTTTTATAACTGGTCCTCTACAAATGCTTGTACTTCCTCTCTTTCCTTCCTTGATAATGAGTACACCTTTCCTTTCCTTGGCACAAATCCTTTCTTTAATTCTATTGCATGGTCCCATGGTTTTCTTGTGGGCATTCTTTCTGACTCCTCCTTTCCAAATACTTTCTTCCACTTCTAGAATCTCCTAGGCACTAGTTCTTCTACTGTTTTTTCTTCCTCTATCTTTCTCACTTGTTTTATCTTCTGTATTTCCTGCTTTTTTTTTCCACATATGGGTAGACACTGCATCATTTTTACTTTTCCCTTTTCCCAGTCAATTTCTGGGTTGTGGGCAGCTAAGTATACCCAATATCACCTCTGTCTTTCCCAAATTGCACATATCCATTTGTGCTCTCTCAATATATCCTTTGAAGAATATATTGCACTCCACCTGATAAGTAATTGCTCCTTCCACATTAATAGTTCCATCCACATTCCATACTAACAGAGGGTTTTTCAGCCTCTCTAGCTTAAACCCCTTTTCTTTTGCAAACTTTGTATTCATAAATAGTCCTGTTGCCCTACTGTCTAACAATGCCTTTACTACTATTCCTTCATAACTTTCTAGCTTTTCCAACTCCACTTTCATCCACACTTCTCTTAGTGGCCATAGTATATACTATACATCTCTTACTCTCTCTGTTAAGACTCTAGACCACAAGAGTGAATATATACTTCAGCCTTGAGCCTATGTCAACACTTGATATTTCTTTGCCCCTCTACAAAGGGTCAGGTTAAGGTTTTCAGAAGAGTTATATCAAAAGAATAAATATTGAGGCTTTTAGTCACACTTCACAAGTTAGTTCAAAGATTAGAAAGAATGTGGGGTTCCAAGAGAAGTAGGTTTTTAGATGAACTACAGAAAAAGAGAACTTGCTATTTCCTTCTCTTTCTGGATTGTATTTATCCTAACTAGTAATATCACAGAAACTACTATCCTAAGTACTAGTAAGTAACAGTGAGTGACTAGTTGAGTCAGAGTCTATAAATGGATTAGTCCAAAATTTCCCCATTTATCCTAAAGTTTATAACTATTATAAGATTTGTTCATTATTACCCCAAGGTTTATTCAATGTTTCTCCTGCAGTCCAATGTTTATAATTAGTCCAGTCAAGTCTGAAGTCCAATCTAATCTTGATGTGCTGATATGTTATTCATTACATTACCTTTGTCTTCCTTATCTTTTATTACCATTATCTCTTTTACTATCCACTCATTATCAGTCCAGGACTGATAATAGTCATAGTCCCAATGTAATTCCATAACACACTCAGTGTTGTCTTGACAAGAAACTTTATTTTCTAGCTTTTCTGGGTACAATACACTGTACATATTTGAGAAGACCAGCTGGGAGCTCACTGTCCTCTATTGTCTTTTGCTAACTCTTGCAGCATTTTGACTACTCTCCTCTCTCTTCTCTTCCTTTGCCAACAGTTTTTGGCCATATAGCCCCACTTTCCACACACATAGTATATTCTATCTTCCTCTCTTTCCCTATCAACATCTATTGCATTGGGATCTCTTCCTAGCCCCTATCCCTCCTGATTGCTTTGTGCTCCTCCTCTAAAGTTCTGACCCCATGCTTTTCACACAATCTATCCTCCCCTCCCTCCATATAATCCTCTACCAAAACCTCCTCTAGACTACATATTTTCCTGTGGGTACACTACATTTCCCCCTAATATCTTCTCTTTTGCTTTGCTCTACCTTTGGTTCCTATCCAATCTCACTGCCCTTTTCTGCCATTCTTCTATCATACTAGAAGGGCTTTTTGTCTCTACCAACTTTCTCCTAAGTGCTCTACTTAGCCCTTTTTTAAACTTTTTAATAAAGGGTCATTCTTTATAGCTACTACTTCATACTACCTTCTTAAACTCCTGAACATACTCATTGTAGATTCTTCCCCTCTGCTCAATCGTCCTCAACTGCTCTATCTTTTGTTCTTCTTCTACTGTTTCTCCAAATTCATTTTTCATTTTACTAAATAGTTCTTCTACTATCTCCATTTCTGATTCTCCTTTCGATAACTCATTCAATAGATTATCTTTCCATGCCTCTGCCACCCCTCTCTGCATATAAGATAGCACCCAGGCCATCTTTATTGCTTCTAACTCCCCCATCATTTTTATACTGAGATACAACCAAGCTGCATTAATGAATACACTTACTTTCTCCATTTTTCCACTAAACAAGGGAGGTTTTGCTATCTCCACTCTAGTTCCTCCATTCTGTTGCAATAGGGTAGCTACCTGCTACTATAGGCCAGCAATTAAGATAAGGAGTTGCTTCTCCTGAGTAGGAGGAGGAGATTGTAGTGTAGGAGCCATAGGCTGCTCTGTAGATTGTTGTTGCTGTTGTTGAGACATGTTTGGTGGTGGTGATAGCAATGATAGTGATAATGATAATTTCTCATATGAGGATGAGTGGACAACTGAGGACTTACCATGATCACATCTTGATGGGGCATTCAGGACAGTCCAAGACTTTTTAGTTGATTTGGAGAGAGTATATATAGCCAGGCCTTAAAAAACTGGTTGTAGACTATATCAACTTCTGCAATACTTGTATGAGGAACAAGACTCGTCACCACAAACCCTATGGCCTATTGGAATAACTGTATTAAGGTATAGACTTAGGATTTGAAGTTCTGACCCCAACTGGTAATGATTGAAATGGAAGAACTCAATAGAGTTCTTTGTTAGATTACTTCTACTACTTATACAAATATACCATGGTCTGTGCACCAACTTCCCATGGTCACAAGACTGCCTCTAGTAACTATATAGTTCTTATATAATGTTGTCCTATGCTATTTATATCTTTCCTATGTTATATTTCTGGAGATTTCCCATCAAGTTAATAAATGTGCAGGAAATATTTTCCTTCTTTGGAGCCAATTCATAACAAACTGCTTATATTCTCTAGATTCTGGAAGTCCATATCCATGGACTTCATTAAGCAACTGCCAGAGTCAGAAGGATTTACAGATATCCTGGTTGTAGTTGATCACCTAACCAAACAGACTATATTTGTATCTACCTACAAGACCCTAGATGCAAAGGAACTAGCAATACTATTTATGATACATATCTTCTTGAAGCATGGCTGTCATGAGTTGCCCTGACTATAACAAAGTACTATAAATAGATTGGACATAAACAGAAGTTGAACCAGTAGCTGATGGACAGCTTGTAGTATAAACTAGGACAAATAATATATCTGTATATATAGTAGACTGCAATTAAGTAAGAACCCTATCAAATTCTTTTCTAACCCTGAAGGACCACCTTGAGTTAAACCCTAGCTTAAGGTTTCTGAGTCAGTTGCTGACAATGGCATATTTAGCCATATAATATCAGACAAAGAAGTAGAGTTTATCTCTAGTTTCTTCTAATCGCTGGCCAGTGTGTTGGAGATGATTCTACATTTTACCTCAGGATACCACCCAGAAGCAGACAGGCAGACTGAGCACACCAATCAGACACTTGAGCAGTACTTATGAATTTACTGTAATTATCAGCAGTTTAATTGGACTCACTTACTCTCTTTGGCCAAATTTGCCTACAATAATACTTCATTCTCTACTACTGGCCTCTTACCATTCTTCACCAACAAAGGGTTCTACCCCCAATTCCAATTGGATGTCCTATGAGAAATACCATCTAATGCTATGAGGGAATACACTTCTGAACTCAAGGAGATATACAAAGAGCTAAAGCAGAACATAGCCAAGACCTAGAAACATTACCAGAAACCAGCAGATGCCTGACAAGCAAAACCCCTGGAAATACAAGTAAAGGATCATGTATTTATATTGGCAAAGTTCATCAGGATGAAATGACCATCAAAAAAGTTGTCAGAAAGGTTCTTGGGTCTTTTTCTGGTTACTGGTAAACCCAGTTCCCACTCTTATTAGGCTAAGCTGCTAGATTATCTCAGAAATGCACACCCCATATTCTATGTATCACAAATAGAACTCACAGCACCAAGTACTATTCCAGGCCAAATCAACCCCCTTCTTCCCTTTATCAAAGTTGATGGAAACCTAGAATGTAAGATAAAACAAGTGTTGGATTCAAAACTGAACTGACAATACAAATCTCCATTGCTGTACTATGTACAATAGCTAGGCTATAAAGGTACTTCTGAGGAATACTTGTGGTTTTCTGCAGCAGAACTCAGCAATGCTGCCAAACTCATAAATGACTTCCACAACTGCTACTCTCACAAGCCAGGTTCTGAATACAAGAGCAATTAATCTCTTATCTCTCCAACCATTTTTCCAGTCTCTTTTTTTTTTTATTTTATTGCTCTCTTTCCCTTTTCTTTGTTTTTTCTTTTCTTTTCACCACTTTGCTTTCTTTTCTTCTGCTTACTTAAGGTCACAAGGGTGTGACCTTAAAGGGGGGTACTATTATGTCCTACCTTCCATAACTCTATTATCACATTGACTAGCTGTGCCTTAACTAAGAAGTATTGAGTAATCTGACAACAAATTATAACTAGTATTATCAGATGTATTACCCTTAGCTTTGTTCTCAACAGAGCAACTCTAAATTGTCTTTAGATCCCAGGATTATACTATTATTCTCTCCAGTTGTTGTATAGGAGGTGTTGTATACCTCTGACTCCCTAGAATTGGGCTTGATAATGCCAAGAACCAAAGTCCCTACCAATTCTCAACATCTAAACTCATAGATAAACAACTCTCCAAACTCAAAAGCCCTATCAAAGATATTAACAAACATCTATCAGAAATCACAGAGTGTTTTGATTCTCTTTATTCTCTTTTTTCTCTAGGTTCAAGATTAATTGATCACTTCTCTATAGATTCCTCTTTCACTACCCTAGCTCATATGACAATAAGGGGCTCTACAAACACATAACAAAACTCAATGAAGCCTTCTGCCACTCTCAAATTGGAACAAATTATATTATAGTCATTGTAGATGGTAGGGTCAAAAGTAACAATATTGCCACCTCTATTGTACATGTCTAGATAAACAACACTGTCTGTAGTGACTTAGCCTGAGACAACTTAATCACACTCCAAGTCTGAGTTGACAAGGAGAACTCAATAGAGTTTCTACTTGATTCTGTACACTACTTATACAACTACTACATGGTCTGTGCACTACTTTCCCACACTTATTATATGACATCATCATGTGATGTAACATTGTGACATCCTAACATGTGACTGTGACATGCAACATTGTCATGTGATACTTTCCCACACTCCTTCCTTGTGTAGTAAGTCCAAATAAGAAAAGAAAAATAAAATAAAATAAAATAATGACTTAGCTGTTTTGCCAAGTCATGACACTATTATTGACTGGGCCAAAATACACACTATGAATGTTACATCCATCAAAGCAGAACTCATGTCTATTCATATAGGCCTTGCAGCTGCCTTTGACAATATTGAACCCCACTACGTAACTGTTATTATAGATTCTCTCATAGCTGCAGAAAAAATTTTCAACTCAGGCATCCACCCCCACCAACACATGATTATCCCAACAGCATCAAAAATTGAAGCCTTTCTTAACAAAGATCCACGCAATTCCATCCACTTCTGGTATTGCCCTAGCAAATCCAAATGGCCAAAACAAGCCATCATGGATGAAGAAGTCAAAGCATCTTGCCCTCCCCCTATCCTCCCTAGCAAAAACTCCTTCTTATTTAGCAAAAAGAAGGAATGCGATGACATCCTGGTAAATTGGCAAACAACCTTCCACAATAGTAAAAAGAGAGGCCAACTCTTCCTAGACTTCGAGAATGACAAAGAACAGGTCCTCAAACCTACCTATGCTAAGGGCGGTTCATGGCTACCCACCATTGGGATTTCAAACTCCATATGCGCCAGGTTCACCCGCATGATTCTACTTCCTCTATTGCTCTCATTGGAATGAGCGCCGCGGGCTATATGTACACAAAGCTACTGAGCCAAGCTGGTTGGAAGAAGTCTATGTTGACTCGTGGTGTCAACCAGCACTGGCGACATGCTGACCTACCTGCGAGCACCTAGGATCTTGGTTTGCGACCTGCCGGAAAAGTATGAGAAACTCAAAATTGACTTTTCCAGTACGCTTCTATCCTTGCTTTCTTGTTTAAAGGCCTAATCTACCATGCTGATCGTCAACAGACACACCAGAAGTTTACCCTCAGAAGGATGGATATGCAATTCCGAGATCGTCTGACTACATCATATATTCCGTAGAGGCCGAGTTCATTGAACGCGTCGTTGCGCAATATGGTCCTTGTCAGTATGGGAGTAGACGATACTTCAAATGTCAGCTCACTTGAATGTTAGCTACAAAAGTGAATGTAATCGTTGCTGGCCAGACATCTGTCAAGGCCCATCTCCCAAAAGACGTCCACATTCTCTCTTGTCATTCGTTACATGGGCCAACCGTGAGCCCTGTCGGACAACCTCTCGTACTACTTACCTCTCTGTGTTTGGCCCAGGAGCTAATTGACTTACTCAGGTCCTCATTAGATATAGGTCCAGCAGAGATGCCCTGACTCTCGTGGAGAATAATCTGCGCTCATTTTGTTCTCGCTTTGTTTACCTGAGTTTTGACGAACGCAATCCTGTAACAGCCAGTTACCCACGCTGCCTTCCTCGAATAATCTATGACGCTTCTTAACCTTCTGAGATAGATTATTTTTCCATTTGGTCCCATCCTGTAATCAGTATGGGTACTTCTTGGACTTCCACAGAAACATATCCATGGGAACAAGGCCTCTACGTTGGTGGAATTCAGACCGCGAAAGTGAACCTCACACTTGGAATCTATTCAAACACTTGGCATGTCTATGCAGGACTCGCCATTTTGAACTCCAGCGCCCGTACTCAAATCCACCAATATGTTAAAGGGGCTTCGGAGTTGTTCAAATTAATGTTGAGTAGGAGCAGGGGCTCATTGGAAGATAAAGTGAAATCTAAAGAGCGCGTTCAATGGGGTAGACAGACTGTATTTTAGCAAGGAAGAACGATTATAGATGGCTGGGAACAACGACTTCGCCTTTGGATCCCTCAAAATCCCCTTCACCTACAAAGCGGAAACCAATTCTACCTTCAGCATCTATTCTTGACAAATTCAGTTTGGGCAAATACCAAAGTTCCAGTATCACAGTTCCAGAATCCCCTACTGTTTTCTCAGAACCTTCCACTCATTCCACCATCCGATTATCGCCCAAACTCTCAACTTTCTCTATTAGCTATGGTAGATTACCGGGCACATCTTGGGATCAATCCATGCGTACACCCTGACCTTGTGGCTACACCCATACTTTGAATTTACAATCATCGGCACGGAGCACACGATCTAGAGTTCGTCGTTGCTGCAAGAGGATAAAGTCAATGTGTTCGTTTTGGCAACTTTGAAGATTACAAGAGGAGATTTGAGGAAGCGAGAGAGTTCTTCAAGCCGTGGTTGGGAAACTTGGTAGAGGTTGTGATAGAGACTGAAGTTGTGAGAGAAGAGAAGGAAAGAAGACGCTTGGGGCATTGAGCGATTGTAAGATAATGATAACATTATAGAATATGGTGTACAATTTTCTTCTTCAATATTTTGCATCAAATCTTGAATCTTTGTGGTAAAATGCAGTATCGTGTTTTGGGCAGTTATGGTTCACCATATCAGAAGTTGATGATACGATTTATAATCGACTGACCACTGGTGTTGGAACACCATATTACTATGAAAACCGGTTACTACTCCCTGGGTATGGAAGCTTCCATAGGTACCCACTTATCGTAGTTGGAGGAGCTGTATACCACGGCAACTCTACTCCTTCAGCCTACACTGCATTAAACCTTTCGAAACCCATCTACGTGACATTCCATTTTAAAAGACACGCGAAACATGAACATCCTTTTATTCAAATGACCGCTCAACAAAGTGATTATAACGGTCATAAATCAGAACATGAGACTTCCCAGCTACGCTACTTAACAGCTAACCTACGTGTTCAAGCGAGAGAAGACGTATGGTAGCGACGAATCAAACTTTGATGAATAGCGATTGCAAAACCTAAAGGGAACCAAATATGGACGATCGGGGACAGAGAACAAGGATCATAGAATACACCAGTGCCGTGCAAAACAAAACTGTTGATTGACCAGAAGCAGCACAAAAACATTAAGCTTACAAGGTGGGAAAAGTATGCTGTCCCGCAATGACCTATTTGTGAGGATGATAATTGACATAGAATAATGGTCATGACGATATGAGAGTGCCAAAACAAATGATCAAGAGTGGGTCTTCTCAAAAAGCCGGGCCAAGGTCGTAGTAGATTTTTGGGAAAACACTTCATAGAGTGCCAATCACTGCCTTTGCTTTCTTCAAAAGCAATTTTAATTGATGGATTGGGCGAGTGTGCGGGCAAGGACGCACAAGCAGAAACTATCAAAATAATCGCATCCTCCGTCAGGGAAGGGTCCACTCCATTTCATTGGGCTATCTTCAGCCGCGCTGAACCCCCCATAGTATCGACATTCAACCAGGACAGCATTGCTTTTGTCACTCATTCTGTTGAGCTGCCTATCTCTCGCGAGGCAGACGATGAGATCGAGATGTATCTTCGGGGTGGATTCAAAAACATACTTGAACGGCAAAATTCCCAACAACTACTGTCATCATGGCCATCTAACAAAGACATCATGGCCATCTAACAAAGACATCCAGACCCTTGTTGATGCGGCGGCTGGCCTATTTGCACACCCAACTGCTGTGTTGCGTCATGTGGCCTACCCACCAGACCCGCGATTCCGTGAAAGACTTCAATCTGTTCTCGTCGCCCTGCCTGATGCGAGGAAACAGGTGTCCACATCACCCTTTTCGCAACTTGACGCCCTCTATGTGCACATCATGGAGCAGATTCCAGAAAACATTCTTCTGTTTGCACAATTGTTTCTTTTCTTTGGTTTGGATGACTGGAGCGCCGACTTTTGTTGGTCTGTTGCCACGCGTTGTTGCATATTTAGAATCTCTGAGTGTACCTTCAGAGACATCTATCATCATCTACATGCCGTGATTTCATATGAGTCGTCTTTTGACCCTCCCAGCTCAATCGACCCTCGCATAGACCTCACACGGCCATTTTTTGACCAAGGTGAATGGTTCCATCCATATAAGTCGATCATAGAGCATATTAGGAATGTTCATGGAACACTACGCTTCTACCACAAATCCTTCTACGATTTCCTCCGCGATCCTACTCGCTCTGGTGCCTTCTGTGTCAACACCCCTTCCTTCCATTCCAAACACCTTGATCACCTGATTCAATGTCACCATCGTTACGCATCAAGCTATGCTATTGACGGTTCAAGCATGTATTTCCCCCCTTGTGTCTGTCCTTAAACTTACTTGTTATTTCAGAGCTTGTGTCGACAATGGGTGTCAGC